>JABXJQ010000088.1_pt1 | contig 12934 bp, 11 predicted proteins | sample 7436221 | NCBI WGS metagenome assembly JABXJQ01 (sample SAMN14395755, study PRJNA613071) | wetland metagenome | isolation source: water sample H0 from high-altitude wetland | place: Chile: Salar de Huasco, high-altitude wetland | collected 2015-11-10
ACCATGAAGTGTTCTAACCTACATAACAATATAGCAAGAGAAATGTAATCATTCAATGTATAGGGCTTAATAAGGGTAATTTTAGGGATAACATTAGACTTATATAGGGCTTAGCATTAAATTGGTTGGAAAGCAAGGTAACAATATTCAATGAAATTCATGCAAGTGTAACAACCTCTATAGAGCATTTTAGAGGGTGCACAATGTCTCATTTTAGAGGATTTTATATCATCTCAAATGAGTTTTATTTTATTAATTTATTTCCAAAAAATGATTTTGTTTCTTGCTTTGGGAGTTCCCATCAATTGAAATCACACATGTATGTCAAGATACATAGTTATGTGTACCTTAGGTTTCAAGGGTACTTTTCTTATTCCACAAATAATTATAGAGAATGTACATTATATAAGTCGAAATTTCTCTTCAATATCTCAAATGGTTTTATCAGAAGAGCCTTGAGGCTTCTTTCTATTTTCTTTAGAGTCTTTTGAATCCCCTTGGTCAATGATGACTCCAATAGATCTTAAGTCATTTTCTACAGCAATTTCTTCCACAAATATTTGAGCTAAGGTTTCTTTCACAACTATTTTCACAAATATGGAAATATTTGTGGGTAAGGTAGTAATGTAATAATCCTTATTGATATAATCATGAGGTTGCATGTCTGCGGGAACTTGTTCAAAATGCGAGTGAACTTCTAATTAAAATGTTTTACCTTTTATTTTCCCCCATCTTGATATTGTAAAGTTCCTTTAGTAGCATGGTAAGAGTTCTGTTATCGACAAAATTTTCCAAGAATAATTACTTAAACTCCCTCTAATTGTGGATCAAATTTGCTAGAAGTTTTTGGTACCATGTTGATGCCCTACCTTCAAGAGTATATGGAAACAAATTTTAGGTGACATCATAAAAACAAAATTCTAACATTTTTAAGTTCAAGTAGAAGTCAGCAATGTGATCCTCAACCTTCATTTCCTTGTCAAGATCATACTTTGTAAGAAACTTCTCCCAATGCTTAGGTAAGCAATGAAGTTGACTTAGAAGAGTAAGAGTTGCAATTAGTCATTATCCATGTATTCATTATCCTCCTCCTCTTCACTATTTATTCCGATGACACTTCCTCTTCACTATTTAAATTCTTGTCACCATTAAAATTATCGTTATCACTGGGGTTTTCATTGTCTGAAGTATGCACATTCTCTTCGTGTTAGGTAGTGGGGTACTCCCTTTAGTGATGTTTCCATATAATGTATCATATAGACCATCCAAATAAGTAGTCATTATTTCTTGGACAGTTGAGACCAGAACACCACGGTGAGTCATGTCCTTAACTTAACTTTTGTGAGGGAGGAATGAGGCAACAATTAATCCGAGAAATTTTGAAAATTGACAAGTGATAGGACATAAATCTTAGATTTTATTGAAATTAATCCTGTAAACACATTTCAGATTATGAGGGGTAGACTCTTGTTTCTTGGATATGTGTGATGGAGTTGGACGCAAATAATTACTACCTTGTGCTGAAGGTTCTTGATGTGAATGTGTTGAGTTATCGACCATACACTAGTTTCCCTCATTCTAGTACAAAAATATTGATAGTGTTGGAATTCTGCTAGCATAAGGGGGTCTCCTCGATATGAAGTCCCAAGTATACCTCACACAGTTTTGGATGGGAGCCCCATCTAGGAAATCGTCTTAACTATCATTATATTAATCTTAAAGATATCCCTTGGTTGCAATAGAAAACATAAGAGAACATGCACACACATTTCAAGATAATCAAGTTATCTTTGTGAAACACATTATTGCAATGTGTATAAAATAATTTCATCAATGGGAAAATAAAGAGTGATACTTTAGAAGAAAAGTAATAGTACCACTCTAATAAAGACACACATACATAGAAATAATCATTATTTAATCTACAAAATAGTTCACAAAATAGAAATGATCATGAAAGTATGTAAGGACACACAATTCAATTAATATGTATACCAAATCCAATGAAATAGCTCATTTTCTTTAGTTCATATGAACACCAACATACATTGAAAACATGAAAGAATAGTCTTACAACATTAATGATACATGCATGAAAGTACGTTCGGCTCTAAGATCTTCAAAATATTAAGTGAAAGTGTTAAGATACACAATTACAATGATGCATCAGTAGCCTTGATATTGGAATGTGAATCCACCACATGCTTCTCAAAAGAATGATCTCTCTCTCTCTCCTATGCTAAGCTTGAGAAGCCAAAGTTAAAATTCCCTTGCTTGAGTTATGAGGGTTTATTTATAACAAATGAGGTGACTGTTTACCTCCCATATGACTCTTGAGTTCCCTCATGACTCTTGAACCTCCCTACGACCTTTGGACTTCCTAGTGAATATTCACATTCCATGTGTGACATTTGAGCTTCCACATAATTTCCATTTTCTAATTTTTGAAATTACAAAATTACATTTCACCAAAAATTGTGGCTAAATACATGTTTATGTTAATTCATTGGAAAATTACATTTTGGTGACTATGATATGAGGCTCCATTATAACGTACCCATCTCAAGTTCCATCCTTCGTTGATATGTCTTTGATTCTTTGTGATAGGCCTAGATTACATCTCATCTTTATCCTCCAAGTGTCTGAATATGGAATTGGAGCTCTCGGGTTTCCACCTGTTATATGTGATCCAAAATTCCTTTGACTCCTACATTATAGTATCTTTGTGTTTCGCTCCTAAAATTGTCTTCTTGAAACCCCTTCTTATTAATCTCCTTAGATATCACTTATCATACTAAGGTAGTGGATTGATAGGCTCTGAATTGACAACACTTGAAAAGTGAAATTCACTCATGGAAAGACAAGATTAGTCCCAAAATCACCTATTATACCTTTGATAATTTGTGGAATCTGAATCAGTTGTAGGAAGGGGAAGCGTGTCAACTTTAAAGGGAGGACATTTATTGGGAGTAGGGAAAAGGTGTTGGAGGCAAGGTAAGGAGTCTAGGCATTGGAAGTGCACACTATGCCATCATAGAGGAAGTGTCTTCAAGTTTAGCATAGGCCGCATCTTCAAGAGGAAAGTGTGCTTAGCTTGCACACTAGGAATGTGATATGTGATAATGAATGAAAGGATTCCCAAGCCTAATGTAGGGCGTAGGTGTAGGAGATAGGAATATGATGATTATCTTGATGATGAATATCTTGTAGATTCACTCTACACTCACAAAGAGGGCTAGTTTCAAGATGGGCAAAGGGTGTAGATTTAGGAGATAATGGGTTGGGGACTATTCATTAGGAGTTTGTTATTTGTTTATGAGGAAAGAAGGCTTGTGATGAGCACAGGGCATAGATGTAAGCTAAAAGAGGGTGATGTATAGGTATTGGGAGTGTGTTGTGCACTAATGAATTGGGTTGAAGAGTTAGTATGTTCATGACATGGTGCAAGATATGGAAATAAAGAAAAACCCAAAATAGACTAAGTGTGAGATCAGTGGAACGAAAAAAAAAAAGGGGAATGCATAACTGGTCTTGAAAATGATAACACGTGCATCTATAATTAAACCCATGATAATAATAAGCACAATAGAAAATATTGATATGCATGAACTAAAATGACAACAACATGACACTAATCTCATGATGCAACAGTTAGAGTGCAAGTCTTTACGAAAAAAGTGTCAATTGAGACTAGAAAGTGTGTGAGGTCAAGGGAGTGTTCCCAGTGCAAATTATTGTGACAAGGAGGTGTTGGGTAGGAGTCCCCTAGGTCCAATTTTTGTCTAAGTCATGTAAAGTCTCTACATTTTGAGGAGAAAAGCGTGATTTTTGCAAAGTTCTAGGAGTCAAAGGGGCTTTAGGGTAGGTCAAAGCCCCTTATTTTGTAAAGGGGTGGGATAAATTCAGTTATTTTTAACGCTTCCCCTGGTTTGCAAGCCATGGTATTGTAAGGGAAAAATATATATAAAGGGATGTCTTAGTGATTCAAAGGCAATAATTAATTTATGTTATGATATGATTTTGAATCTTTAGGAGTGAAGCGCAATTCGCGCAGAATTCTTGGAGTCAAAGGCGCTTTAGGGTGAGTGAAAACCCCTTATTTTGTAAAGGGATGGGATAAATTTGACTATTTTGAGCTCTTCCCATGGTTTGTGGACAATGGCATTGTAAGGGTAAAATATATGTAAATGGATGTCTTAGTGAGTCAAATGCAAAAATTAATTCATGATGTTATGATATCATTTGAGTCTATAACTGTGATATCTTTTTGTATTCAGGCAAAGCAGAAGGCTCCTGTAGCTGTGTGTGCGAAGACCTTGGTAAGTCTCTAGCTGTGTGCGCAGGCCCCTACAACTACGTGCACAGAGTCAGAAATATTGTATTTATGAAGATTTGAGATAATAACAAAGAATTTGGAATGGATCTATGTCTTTTTATATGTTCGCATAGTTTCTATATTTATGCATAATTAAGGTTATTTTTTGTATATTTCTTCTATTATTGCACCACGAAGGTTCAAATACCATTTTGTATGATGAGTAATGCATGTTATACTAGTTAGGTGCAGCTCACAAATCTGTTAAGTAGGAAAACGCTCTATGACTGTGCAATAAGGTTAATGGTTCACAAAGGTTGGATTAAGCCCTAAACTAAAAGAAATCATACAAAAAAACTGCATAGCCCCTCTAAATGCAGAAAATTGGTTATAGCCTCCCCAAATATTGCCTTGGGTGAGATTGTGATCTGCGCTACGCAAATCATTGACATAATGGTCGGTAATATAGGGTTTTGTTGTTTACTGCAACTAACTTTGAACCTGTGTCTAGGCCTCTCAAGCCAACACAAGGCTCAACTATCAAAGTAGAGTGAACTCGAGCTACCTCAAGAAGTGATCCAAATCGGATCCACAAGAGACTGTCAAGGACTTTGACTGTGTCGACGTGAACAAATCTCTAAATGAAATCCAAAACAGCATCAAAAACCCCCTGAACCAGTGGCCATGGCAGCCGGCACAGAACGATGAGGACCTCGGTCAAAGCGCACTGACCAAGGCCCTTGGAGACTGCACATGAGGTCAAAACAGCCCCTGGGAGCCCCAGATTGGAAAAAGGAGGCATTTTTTGATAATCGTGCATCGCTAGGCAAATAGGGCCAAAGTGGAAAGCCTCCAGCACCCGGTCGCATGGAGGAACTGGAGGACCGCGGGCAGAAAAAGGTAAAAAGCACCAATGTACGACGGTGGGACCCACGGCCTAGAAACCGGCAGTTTGATTAGGACGCCCTTGAGCGATAAGAGGTTTTGGAGAAAGCGGAGCGATCACAATCAGCGATCGACGCGTGGCAGCGGAGGTGAGAGAAAAATTGTCGTGATCGCGTGTTAACGATCGAGCAAGTCAAATGCACTCGACGTGCATATGACATCGGATCTGGAGGAGCCCAGATCGGACGACAGATATTGCGCCCAATAAAAAGAAGCAGAATCGACAGGGAAATAAGCTGTGATTTAAAGAATATTTGGAATCCGTTGACTGCCACGGTGGAGAAAGAATGTATCCACGACAAAACTGAAGAAATGAGCCGATGAAGCATGCTGGCACTAGTAGGATGGGGACACATGGCACTCCCTGAGCACTCATGCTGACGCTAAATAGGGAATGCCAAGCACAGCTGTAGGAGGCAAATCAACACAGGCGGAAGAGGAACCGAATAGGCATAGAATCGACTGGTTAAATCCATGAACAGAGAGACAGTCAGAAAGAGAAGGAAGATACAGAAAAGAGTCCATGCGACCAGAGATACAGTGAACAGTGAACCCCGAGAGGAGAACTGAACCTAGAGAGCAGTGAAGCCGAGCAGAAGAGATAGAGGGCCGAGCTGACCATAGGCAGCATCGAGCACCAGAGAGCTTGAAGATTCAAGCCTTCCCGCAAAGGGATATGTCTAGATTGAGCATCATAGTTGGCTCTTTCCACTATAGACCCAAGGTCACAGAGCTGGTAGGAAGAACAAGAGTCTGTGTACTCTAAGTGGCTTGGGGAATCCAAGGACCACCTTACCAAGAAAATTTTGCTTCAGGAGAACTCATATTGAGTCCCTGCATTTGTAATTTTCTGCTTAAAGACACAATAAAGCAAGGCCACCACTTAAGCTGGATCGGAGACATAGCCCTGGTGAATAGGGTGAACTCCTTATTAAAACCTGTTTGTGTCTTTGTGTTTCTTGTTGTATCTCTTTGTTGTCTTTCCATTGTAAATGTCTGTGTATTGGAAATCTGATCAATCTGTTGTTTCAATAACATAGAACACACACCAGCACATGAGTCTGTAATACCTTTTGTTTAATAAACCTTTAATTGAGGTCACTCATAGGGGACATTCAGATCAAGAAGGTTTGCTAAGGTTTCTTCCAACAAGAAATATGACACTTGGGATTCCTTAGGGAGGGACATGGACACTTCATAAAACTTACACACTAATCATGTCATGACTTTGTGACTTGAAACAAAATATCATACGATCAATAGGGGGCCCCAAAATTTGAATGCATGAAAATTTTGGAGGGTGTTGTAGCAGCTACAACTAAAGGAATAAGAAGAGATTGAAATTAAGGAAGGATAGGTCCCAAAATTGGCCTCACTGCATTTAAATTCTCTCTCTCTCTCTCTCTCTCTCTCTCTCTCTCTCTCTCTCTCATTTCATTTTTATTAGTGTTCTTGTGATTTCTCCTCCTCCCTTAACATTCAAACCTTCTATTTGTTTGGCAGCTTTGGAGTCTATTTGTTGGGCCATACACTACAAGTATCATAGTTGGTCCACAAGAAATAAAGGGTTTTATAACCTCGAAACTTCATCCACCACTACAAGAGAATATTTACATAGATTCACTACATCTATTGGTCTAAAACATGGGGGCTCTGTGACCTCTACATCAAACCGTGTTTCTCTACACACCCTTGATATCCTTTGTGGCCCTCTACATTTAGTGTTCTCACATTAAATGTTATTGAAGATTTATACAAACATGCCATGACATAAAAAATAAAAAAAAATATGTATGCAACATATAGAATCTTGGGTGACCTCACTTCATTTGCTTCTCAGTTTATCCATAATTGTATATTCATCATAAAAGAACAATATATTATGATCCTTGTGCCTCATAAATGATAAGAAACCAATAATTATAGTCCAATTCAAGGGATAAACCTCCTTTTACAATAAATGCATCAAACAAGAAAATATTTGATGATCCTAAAACTAGGTCTCCTTAATATATATACTAGAGACAAAGGATACAATTATAATAAGATGGGACCATGAGGGGTTCTAGCCTACATAAAAATATAGAAATTGAAATGTAATTGTTCAATATCTAGTGCTTAATAATGGAATTTTAGAGTTAATGTGGGGCTTTTATAGAGCTTAACATGCCCCTCTCCTTCAAAAAAGTTTTTCCTCAAGACTTGATGATATGTGGGTGTTTCTACATGAAAATTATTCTTCCAATGTTTCTTCTTCCACTAGTAGGTTCTTCCATTTGATGAGGCACTTAGTAATTGCTCGATTTCTCATATACTTGGTCCTTATTTCCAAAATTGCCTCTAGTTCTAGTATTGTTTTCCCTTCCTCAGTAATCTTCGATATAAGAGTTTGGACTAGGATCTTATCATTGATTACCTTGTTTAAGCAAGAAACGGGAAGAATAGATGTACACGTGAATATGGGGGGAGCTCCAATTTTTACTGCATACTTCCAATCCTCTAAAACTAAATATAGGGGTTGTAACACCTTAGAGCTAATTTATTGTCCTTATTTTTTTGCTTGAGGGACGTATGTTTATATGGTTGTAGTCTCATAAATACCCAATCCCCCACTTCAAATTCCTTTTCACTGCAATGTTGATTTTCATTTTATCTCATCCTATTTTGTTCCATAACAAAGTTATATTTCAATAGTTTGAAAACCTCTTGTTGGAGTAATATGTGGTACTCTACTACTTTAGCCTTTATAGTCCATTTCAATGGTGATGTGATGGATGGAGGATGATATACATAAAGTTCCAAAAATGGTGACCTTTTTGATGAAGTATGGAAGGATGTGTTATACCGCCATTTTTCCAAGGGAAACCATTTGACCCATTGTGTATGTTTATCAAATGAAAAGAAACATAGATATCCTTATAAACATTTATTCACAATCTCACTTTTCCCATCAGATTGAGCATGGTAAGATGAGTTGTGATCCAATTGAATACCAAAACAAGAGAACATTTTAGTCCTAAAATTTCCAGTGGAAATTCGATCTCTTTCACGTGCAATAACATTTGGTATTCCATATAGCTTTTGGATTGTTTCCATGAATTCTTCTACCACAGTACTCGCTTTAAAAAGATGAGAAAGATAGAAAAAGTGGGTATTCTTTTCATTCTATCTACCACTATCATAATGACACTCTTTCGTTCATATTTGGGTAAACCTATAATAAAATACATTGAAACTTCTTCCATATGTCGGTTGGGTATGGCCAATTGTTGAAGGATACCTAGGGTCTTGATAGTGTCTCTTTTATTTTGTTGGCATACCAAGATTTCCACCACAATTTTTTGCATCTATGCCTTAATACTTTCCCAAAAAATAAAAAATATTGATCCTATGGTATGACTTCAAGTTGAATGTCCTCCTGTAGGAGAAGTGTGTAATTCTAATAGAAACTTTTATTTGAATTTAGAATTAATACATAAGTATAAGTGATCTTAATACCATAACAAATCACTTTTCCATGAAAAATTTTCTACTACATCGCGGTCCTCCTATAGCTATTGAATGATATTACATATTTTTTCACCTTGTTTCCATTCAAGCCTTTCTTATTATACCTAGTCAGATTATGAAATAGAAATAACACATATTAAACCATTTGTGTCTTCCTCTTTCCTTGAGAGTGCATTTGCCACAACATTGTTTTTTCGTTTTTTGTAGATAATCTCAAAGTCATAACCCAAAATATTTGTGACCCATTTATTTTTTTTCTTATGAAAATGGTATTTTGTTCGAAAATTGATTCAAACTATCATGATTTGTTTTTACTTTGAGTGTTTTCCTATTAGGTATGAACATCATTTCTTAACTACATGTAGTATGGCTAACATTTCTTTTTCATAGATGGGTTTGAGTAAGTTACTTCTTTTAAGTTCACTACTTTTAAAGGAAAGGGACCTTCCTTCTTGCATCAAAATTACACCAATGTCATCGCCTGAGGAATCACACTCCACAATGCATATTTTTGTCAAATCAAGTGTTCTCAATACTAGAGTTGTACACAAAGCCTTTTTAAGTTCTTCAAATGTTTTTTTTTTTTTTTTTAGTCCAATAAAATGCTTCCTTCTTCAATAATTTTGTTACAGGTGTTGTTATTTGATCATAATTCTTGACCAAATTTTAGTAGTATCCTGTCAATCCTAAGAATCCTCTAATTTTCTTCAAGGTATTCTGGATTGGCCATTCCTTCATAGTTTTTATTTTCTTAAGATACACCTTGACACCATTGTGTGGCATCATATGAACCAAATATTACACTTCTTGAACCCCAAAGGCACACTTGGAAGGATTTTCATATAGTTTTTCTATTCAATAGTGCCAAGACCCTGTCAACATGTTGTGCCTGTTCTTCACAAGATTTGTTGTAAATCAGTGTGTCATAAAATAATAATACCACAAATGTTCTAAGGGGTTGAAAATAGAATTCATCAAGATTTGAAATATTGAAGGTGGATTTGTAAGTCTAAATGGCATAACCAAAAACTTATAATGACCTTCATGTGTTCTAAAGGCTATTTTGGAAATTCCTTGTCACTCATTCCAATTTGATGATATCCAGAATGAAGACCTAAATTAGTAAAGAGAATTGCTCCATCTCATTCATCTAACAATTCATCAATGACAATAATAGTAAACTTATGTTTGATTGTCGTTTCGTTGAGTTGTTTATAGTTTTGGACACATATGCCACGAACCATCCTTTTTGATAATCATCACCACTAGTGAGAGAAAACACTCTGACTAGGCTGAATGATACCCACCTTTAACATTTCTCGAACCATATGCTCAAGCTTGCTCTTTTATGAATGTGGAAATTTGTAATGGCTAATGTTAGGTGGTACATTTCTAGGTTGCAAATGAATAGCATGGTCATGATCTCGAATAGGTGTAATCCTTTTATAAATTTCTACAAATACCTTAGAATGATTGTTGATAACTTTTTAAAGATCCACTGGAGCAGAGGATGTAGATGTTTGAACATATAATGAACAAAATTGTCCAACTAAGCCTTGGTGTCCCTTTTTAAGAAATTTATTCATGCTAGTAGATCTTATCAAATTATTGGGTTTCCCTTGAATACATCTAAGATCAATTCCCTTTCCTTATAAGAAAAATCCTATGAAAAGATCTTGGAAATTAAGGGCCATTGTACCCAATGATTGTGGAAATTGGACCCCTAATACAACATCAAAACCATTGATTTGGATTGCAGTCATGGGAATAACCTATAAATAATACTTCGTATTCAAAATAATAATATTTCACTTCCATAAACAATTTATGGTACCTCCATATGCAATCATCACTTGAAATTCTAGTGCTAGATATACAAAGAAATTAAGAAGTTCTTTCCAATTTTTATTTAATGAGGATAAGAGTAATACCCAAATCAATCAATATTTTTACCCTTTTTCTTTTGATATATCCTTCTATATTGAAGGTGTTTGGAGTATTAACGCTTTTTAATGCATGACAAGAGATTTTTTGAGTAGTTTATTCTAACTCTACATCTTGTGAAGTTTTCACATCTTGATCTTCTTCATCTTCACAGTCTTTGTAGAATAATTTCTTCTCACTGAATTCACTCCCTTTATTACATTTCTATCATAGTTGAAACATGGCCCATTTTCTCTTCTTTCAATCAACCTTGTCGATTTAGGAAAGGGAGCACGACTTTCTCTATAGTTATTAGTGACCAATTCTTTTGTATCCATATTTTTACTTTCTACTTTCCTTACCAGACTAAAAGAATGTTGTAGAGATTTAGTTTCAAAAAGATGCACCTTATTTCGGATGTTTTCCTTTAAATTTCCCTTAAATAGGTCTAACAAATTATCCTTTGAAATATTCTTTACTCTGAGACTCAAACTTTTGGAATTGTTGAATCTGCTCTATAACTAGACCTTTTTGTCATATATTTACCAATTGAAAAGAATGTGTTTCTCTTAATATCTCCATAATGTGCTATGAAATCGTCTCTAAAATGTACCAATATATAACATAATCCTCTTTTATTTCACAGAGCCATTGATATCATAGATGTTGGTCTTGTTCTAAAAGCACGGATGCAATATTGAACTTTTGTAAGCATTCCACTTAGTTTAGATAAAAGTATTATTCCATTTCAAATATCCATGTTATAGGGTCATTACCACCAAATTTCCTCATATCAATCCTCATAATGTTGTAGTTCCTTGGTGTTGACTTGAAGCCCTGATGATGTGGATCTTGGGTTCAAAATTCATGATTATGCTTATGTGATTCAAACATTTGTGCTCTCTAATTGTGATAGAATACAACCCATATGAAGTTGATTCTTAACAACATGATTCTCCTTATGTTCATGATTTCTTTGGATCTCCACACCCCTTCTAGGAGGCCTCTCCAAGAGAAGAATTGCCATGGAAATCATGGATTCTTTTATTTTCCCCTTAATTTCATTCATATTATTCTCTATTCCTTCCTTATTTTTATTCATATTCCCTTTTATTCCTTCCTTATTTTCATGAATCTTCTTTTCCATTTCTCTTTTAGTTTTTTTCTTGAGAACCTAAGAAATCCATCTTTTTCAACATACTACCATCCATTTCATTAAATTTCTTCTCTAATTGAGATAAAATAAATTATAAGTCTTCACTTTCTTCACAATTCAAGGATGGGTTTCAGTAGACTTAATTGATGCAGTAACTTTCTTTGGAGGTGTGTTAAAAATAATAATAATAACCCTCCTTTTTATTAGAACCAAAAAAAGGATAGGATCTTCTAATGAATAGTTAGGTCATTAATAAGTTATGTACCTTAATTTGAAGAATAACATAATGGTTGAATCTCTATTGATATATATTTGAGATATGAGGCCTTCTAGATATGAAAAGTTGTTCAGATCACTCCGATGTGTGGTTTTTAAATTCCGTAGGTGAAAACTAAATTTGATGTGCCAACATAAAGTTATAGTAACTTCCCCTAAACTTATTGATTTGTTGGCCCCTTCCAACGGGAAAATTTGTATAGATTTCCCCATGTCCAAATCTTGAAATATAATTCTAAAACCTGTACCTGACGTACTTCAATAATTCTCTTGAACTTCCTTAATATTTTATAGTTTGATAATTTCTAGACGAGAAGATATGATCGAAAAATCAAGACAACCTATTTAAAATTTATTCCATGATTGTTCATATACCCTAACTTCGATAGGGTACTTCCATAGGGTATAAATACAAAAGTATATCAAACCAATTTTTGAATTGCACAGGCTTTCTCCTTAATATCTTCCAAGTTTTAATTTATGAATCCTTACAAACAAAAACAAAAAAAAAGTTATAGAAAAAATTACAAATTGACATGTTTGAGATTGAATTCTAGTGCATATAGAAACCCTAACATCCTTGGAGCATATATCCAAAAATATAGCAAACCAATATCTATAAATTGGACAAAATATTCACCATGATTTATTTTCCATGTAGATGAGCTTAACAATCTGAAGCTTCACAATATATATATATATATATAGTCCACTTCAAGGGGTAAACCTCCCTTTACAATAAATACAATGAACAAGACAATATTTGATGATCCTAAGACTAGGTCTCCTTAGTATATATATATATATAT
>JABXJQ010000089.1_pt1 | contig 12920 bp, 10 predicted proteins | sample 7436221 | NCBI WGS metagenome assembly JABXJQ01 (sample SAMN14395755, study PRJNA613071) | wetland metagenome | isolation source: water sample H0 from high-altitude wetland | place: Chile: Salar de Huasco, high-altitude wetland | collected 2015-11-10
CACGTACAAACCTCAAGGTTTCTTGTGTTTTTTGTTGTTGTTTAATATGTGATTATTATAGATTTGGGTTTTAATTAATAAAACATATCTTTGCCCTGACTAGAATAATCGGCTGGTAAATTCTCAGTTTCTATCCAGTGGTGATTCATTATGTCATTAATGGAGGGATCTGTATGTTGAATTTGAATCAGGAAATGTTGCACCTTAGCTAACATAAAATGTTGTCTATATTTCTTAATTTTGCGAATCAATTAAATTTAGGTGGTTATAACAGTGTGATGAAGAGACAAAATGGATGAGTGTGATTATAAATAGGGGGAGACTGAGTAAATATATTTAAAGAAAATTTTCATGAAACTTTTTTTGTCACTTGAAAGACCACACTGGTAAAGATGCATTCAATAAGCCATAAATAAGTAGAAATCATTTTTAATAGTAACAATGAATAGTTTAACACATGGAAATTGTAAAATATCCTTTATTATGTGGTTGGATGGACTAAGAGCCATTACTATTGGCCTTTTGTTGTTTTAAATGTCCTAAGAGACTATATAGGCATATGAGTGACCTAGAGATTGTTTATAGTTTTTCATAACGAGTTAACATCTTTAGAAATTGTTTTCCGTATACTTTTCTGACAAGGCTAAATTCATTTGATGTCAATACTCGTGGAATAAGTTCAATTCTTTAAAAATTGTGATAGATATACTTCGCTGGCAAGGTTGGGTTCATATGATATCCATACTTGTGTGGCCTTTTTCTACCTAATTAAATGTTATTGCCCATGTCCTTTGTGGTTTGAATTTTTGTGGGATTGGAATTTTGTGAATGCTCAATCTCTCCCTCACTTTTGTAACATATGACAAGTTTTTTATTCAGCCAAAAAATTTACAAGGTATATGGAAGTGGAAATAAAAAGTTACATCCATCAATTTCTTGTGCTAATTTTTGCAAGGATTCAGATGGTTAATATTAATAATACCCTGGGGACCTCTGTTAACACTTAAAACACAATTTGAGGTCAGTCAGAGAGAAATGGAACTGTAGAATATTGATCAATGATTTTTTGGACAAAAGATTCACCTAAAATTTTCCTTTGGTAGTACTGATTGCTAGAATGATGGAATTATATATGTGTGTTGATTAGAAAATTCTAAATACGTTAGATACAGTGGACTACTAAATGTTGAAGCACGAAGGACATGATAAATGTTTTCCATGCTTTAGTGGCCTTATTGTTAATGCTGTATATGGTGGTCAGATTTAGTGGAAGTATGTTTCTTTTACTTGGATTGATAGTGTTTGGATTCTCTGTTTATTTGTATTGGAGATGTTTGATGAACATCATCTTTAACATGCATATCAGCCCGTTGACCTTTTGGTCATTAATGGACATGAAGATACTTCTTTCTAGCAATTAAATTCCAAGAAACTATTTGTTATTAAATTTGGAAAATTCAATTTTCTTTTTAATATGCATAGTACTGAATGCAACATTGCAACAGATATGAAATTTTGTGTTCTATGTGCAGATTGTGGATCCATCAAAGGAGGTTGCAATGGAGCTTTTGGAAATTGGCTCTTCTCACATACCGACTCGTAAGCTGGGTATCGACATGTTGAGGCAACTCTCATGTCATAGTGAATATGTGTCATTGCTACTTCAAGATGATCGCTTTATTGAAGCTTTACGATATGTTCGACGAAACAGAGTGAGATTTTGACCTTTATCTGAACTTGGGTGGATATGATTTAGTTTTTTCCTCTTTCTCACCCTCTTTCAATTATGTGACGAACTTCTTAATCTATAGGATATAGTGTTTTTTCTCCATCTAACTTCTCTTTGTTCCATTTTTCATATTATAATTTATTTGATATAGATAAATTAGTTTTATTAACTATAGTGCTAGTTAATTACCTTTTTTTTGGCTTGAAGTTGAAAGTGGTGAGAAGTATTTGACAAGTGGATTATATAATATGGTGTATGTTTCCTTTTTTAGCTCCCAAGTTAAGGAGACATAGAGCAATGAATCATTTCACTAATTATTCCATTATTCACTCCACTAATTACGTCATCGATCACTCCAATGATTACTCGACTTTCCAATTTTGGACTCTGTGCACTCTTATAAATATCTAATGGATTATAGGTTATAAAATGTGTACAATTGCAACAACCTGTCTCTTGCATCCTTACTTCTTTACATTCTTGTGAATGAGTTCTTTTCTTTTGCTGGCTTTCACTCCATGGACATATCATTTTGGTGTTGGAGTGTTTGATTAGGCCTTAGAGTTCTGAAACCGTGGAGCTCCCCTTATTCAAAAGTCCCATTCAAATTCTGTATTTTTGGTTCAACTAGGATTGTTATTAATTCTCACCCAAAGATTTTGCACCAAGAAATTTTGAGTGTTATACATGAGATGACTTTCTAGAAGCTATTTTGCAGATTTGTATTGCTTCTCCTCTCTTGATTGCTCAAATTTCGTCTCGATTTTACAACTTTTTCTATAAGTTTTTTGATATCTGAAATTTCATCATGAAGTACACTTAACCAATGGTAGTCCCATACCCAAGTGTTGTCCCACACAAATCAATAAGTGGTAGTGAATAGAAGGATCACAATATTGTCATGTGGAAGACGTTCTACCTACCTTATAACAAAGATGCCTTACTTGCCGATACTTTCCAACTATGGCAATAATCTATTCAAACGATCTAATAGTACATTGAGTAGTTTAAGTGACTTCCTATCATTCTTGAGGTACAAGATTCAAAGGACACTTTCAAGTTTCAAATTCAAATGCAAACAAGGTGATTAAATAGGATATATGATGTTGGTTTATTTAGGCTACTTGGATTTCCTTTCCCAACCTCTACCTTGTTACTACAAAATCTAGTAGGCCTAGTGCAAAACCTCATTAGGCAATCTAGGTTTTATGGCAACAAAGAGATTAACCACCAATGTCACCTTAGCGACCTTTCTCCTACTTTCTTGTGGTTGGATGTTATCCCCAGTGTTGGATTTTGTAACTATGGTCAGTCTTCATAATTTGTATTTTAGCCCTTGAAATACATAATGAATTTGTAAGACATGTTCTTCATGTCAGATTCAAAAGAGAAAATTTAGAAATTTGAATTTTCAATTTCTGGTTCCAAACTTGTCAAGTCGACCCTACCTCAAGTGAAGTCAGCCCCAGTGAAGAGTCACACCCATTTGAACTGGTAGAACACTATATATAGAGCATTCGACCTCCTCCACAAGCCACCATTCAACTTCACACAAGACAAGTAATATTTTGGGCATGTCAGGGAAAAATTGTAGGATGAATTTGTAGTGCAGGACGAATCTGTAGTGCAAGATAAATTAGTAGTGTAGCGCAGAAATTTTGGGCATATTGTTCTAGGCAGCAGGCCCGAGTTTTTGGGTATATTTTGGGAGGCTGAAATTTAGTCTAGGCATATCAGAGAGGGCCGAAGTTGAAGGGAAAAAGTTTGACTTGACGAGAGGGCTACTTCACCAGGTTTGACCATAGCATTGCTGGCCAGTTTGACCTCATAATTGACTAGCTACATTAGGTGTATCTCTTGTTGAATTGAAGAATTTCTCTAAGGAAAGGTTGTTGGGTTTTTCCCCCAAGTGGGTTTTCCCAAGATAAATCTTGTGCTCTCTTTGTGCAATTGAGATCTCTATCGTCCTTGTGCTTTTATGGTTGAATTTTGATGTGTAATTGATTAATGATAAACTGGAATTGTTAAAAGAAGATCTAAATCATTAGAAGTAATTATCAGTATTTAGAAATTTGTTCTAGTATCATTTGCACTTGAAAAGTCAACATGGGTTTAGAGCTTTGGTGACGGAAAGGACAATGAGATCACTCTTGAAGAAGCTTTTAGTAAAAGATCACTCTTGAAGAAGACCTATATCTACAATCTATTTGCTTATCTATGATCATGGGTTCATATATGAAGTCCGAGAACAAATTGAAAGGAGCTACAAACTTCAGGGCTTGGAAGACCAGGATTGACCTTATTCTTGCAAAGAATGATCTCTTGGGTATTGTGAAAGGCAAGGTCACTAAATCCTTAGTTAATGAAGGAAAAAGAAAATATGAGAAGGATGGCACCACAACTATGAGCATCATTGTGGACTCTATCAAAGATCACTTGATTGCTTATGTTTCAAGTCCTGAATCTTCAAAGCAGATGTATGATGCCCTAGTTGGATTATACACTATCTATTGTACTCATAATTTCAATTAAGGCTCTTCCATCAGAATTTCTCATTGTTGCATAATAATATAAAACCCTCAGCTACTGCACTGGTTTTCCCAAGTTGGGTTTTTCCAGGGACTTTAGTCCAAAAATCACTGTGTTAATTTTGATGTGTGTGTGCTAGAATATTTATCAGTTTCCAGTTTATCTTCCACAAAGTTTAATTTGGTGAAAATTGTAGTAGAGAATTATTCGTTGTTTGTGTGGGCAAATAAATTGTTAAATTAATTAACGATTAGGAGAATAATTTCCAGTTGCTGCAATAGAAGTTGAAATTTTCACACAACCCAAAGGATGGAGGTGGATATAAGGGAAACATGGAAGGTGGTAAGGATTACCTTAGGGACGTTGTATCAATCATTGGCTCCTGTTAATGCCCCTCCTAATAGTGGAAGAAAAAGGGCCGTAGGGGAGATCACGCTAGGCTAGGGCAAAGGTTATACCCAAGGTGAAGTATGGAAACAAGAAGGGTACAATCAAGAGCATTCAATCATTCAACTTGGTCTAAGATCCATATTAGTATGCCCCAAACATTAAATGAAACCACATGATTACATAAATGATTAGTGCACCTTGGGCACATTGTATCAATCATTGCCCCCTATTAGTGCCCCTCCTGACATTGGAAGAAAAAGGGTTGCGAAGGAGATCACATTAGACTAGGGCAAAGGATAATCTCCCAGGTGAGGTATGGAAACATGGGTACAATCAAGAGCAGTCAATCATGTAGCTTGGCCTATGATCGATATTAGTATGCCCCAAACATTATATGAAAGCACATGATTACATAAATGGTTAGTACACTTTCTGATAGATGGCCCACCTTCCTTCAAGAAGTATGGAAAGTGGTAAGTAAGGATTACCTTGGGCACGTTGTATAAATCATTGCCTCCTATTAGTGCCCCTCCTAACAGTGGAATAAAAAGGGCCCCAAGAGAGATCACATTGGACTATGGCAAAGGATAATCTCCCAAGTGAAGTATGGAAACAATGGTACAATCAAGAGCGATCAATCATTCAGCTTGGCCTATGATCCATATTAGTATGCCCCAAACATTAAATGAAAGCATATGATTGTAGAAATGGTTAGTGTACCTTCTGATAGGTGACCCACCTTCCTTCAAGAAGTATGCTAAATAGGGGAGAGCACTGGTTAGAGCATAGGTTGAGAACTATGAAGTAAATCCATGGATTGTCATAGGGTTGTTAACTGTCTGGTTGGCGAATGAGGAGAGATTTTTTCTCCTGGGTGTTACCCACTTTGGTGGGTAACAAGCCCTAAGATGGCCCTCTACTTTGAGCATTCTTTTACAACTTAGGTTACCTCATTATCCATCCCAACTACATTCAACGATGATTCATTGCCATTGGTCACATGGCTTGAGAACCCCCTTGGCTAGTTGAGGATTTGTTCTTATCAGCTACATGTGGGGTTTGATCACCATATCCCATGAATGGACAAATATGTTAGCTTTGTCACCTGGAAGAGGTTGAGATGGAGGAGCATTTTATTTTTATATATGATGTATATTTTGAGATTTGAGAGAGTTTTCACTATTTATATTGAGTTTTAAGAGGCTCTTGCTATCTTCTTTGGTACTACAATTACTCTAAATTGACAAAGTTTATGTAATTTAATGAAGCTCAAATTTACTAGGTTGATTACTCATTTCTTCCAACCCATCTCAAGAATTAGAAGAGCCAAACACATTGTATATGCTTCAAACATCAACATAGAGGGCAATAGGTTAGTGAGGTAATGCCTACTCTCTCGTTTTGTCAAGAGATAGCCACTCCCACATTGTTGTTGAGACATAACTGCTCTAGTCAGATTTGATATGTGACCACCTCTTAGTCGAGATTGAGCAAATAGGTACCCATGACTAGATTTCTCTCTTTGGCCTCAAATATTGGAGGAGGTCCTCTTGGTAGCACATGGATTCGCCTTAAATTATCTGTACCAGGGGCCACCTAGTCCCAACATTCTTTAGGGGACATTCTTCTACTCTCATTGGTATTGTCTTTTTCTATTTTATTTGCATTTCTTTCCTTTTGCATGTAGTAGTTGCGTATGATAGTGCTGCAAACATCAACATCAAGATACTATCAGTGAGGGTCCAAAATATGAAAAAAATCATAAAAATTGGGAAAAAATCAATATCGATAAACATTGCAAAATTAAAAAAATACAAAACTATTCATTATTCTTTCAATTTTTTTAGCCTCTAAAGCATCCACAACATAAAATAAATGCATTGACACATAAATATGAAAATAAAACTAATATATAAGATGTATAAGATGCCTAGGGCTACATCACACATAACAGTGAATCTGTCCTGAATCTTGACTCCTAACTTAGCCTCAAAATATCGACAAAAGATATAATAAATGTATCTCATCATCATGAGTCATATACAATGGAATTAGACATGTAAACTACTAACTAATGATTTCCTCTACCCCTTTTATGAGAAAAAGCAGTGGCTTTTCCTCTAGATGAAGAAGTCCCCTGGGCCGGCATTGGACTTTGATGTCCTCTAGAAGAAGTGGGAGGAGGTAGACTATGTCCTCTACTGGTGACCATGTTAGGTGGTGTCACCTCCTCCTCCTCGTTGAACTATGGTAGCTTGGGAAGTATGCTTCATTAGCTTGGTGCCTTAGCTTGTGGAGAACTTCTATCAAAATTATGAATGATTGCTTAAGTGGAAGTGACTATTACTTTCCTTCCTAGGTTTTAACTTACGAAAAGTACATTTGATGTGTTATATTTACTTGTTGACTTATTGGGCTAAAGTCTAAGGTTATGGAGGTAACTAATTTAAGTACCAAGATCTAGTCTGAGCCATTGATCTTAAGAGGTGAGATGAGAAATGATCCCGACGCTCTATCTCTTTGGAGCGCTAGGGTTTGGATTAGGAGGCTTAAGGGAGTTTGATATAAGTTATGTCCATGAGGTGAAGGCACAACATTTAGAGGGGACGAATTGGAGCTTGAGAGAGTAGTTCGATATGTTGAGAGAGAGAATGACTTGTTGGTGGAAGACGAAGGGATTTGCAGGGAAACGTATCAGCAACAAAGCCAAGTGAAATAGGGTTGTACAGTTCGACGCAGTGGCAGGGCTATATGAGCAGTGACACTGGCATGCACGCCTGGTGACATAGGCCACACGAAAGGTGATGTAGGCATTGCACAGGGCACGATTTCAATTAGGTTTGGTGAGGTGATACGATTGGGTATTTTTTGTGGGAGTTTCTACTTGTGAAGCATTGTAATTTTGTAAAAAAATTCCAAATCTTCCAATAAGAATAAACTCATTCCTGGTTTTCCCTTTTGTGGGTTTCTAGGGTAAACGTTGTCATTTGTGTGACTGTTGTTGCTATTGCTTCTGTTGTGAATTTTGGATGTGAAGAGCCCAATAGTGGTTAGTTTACAAATCAGAATTTATTGGTTGTTGCAATTTATTTATGAGCATAAAATTTGTTGGGAACTAATTCTTGCACTTGGCTTAGGGAATTTTACATCATATCAGAGCGTCCTTAAAGAGCAAGGAACATATTTGACATAGTGTTCAGAGGTCAACTTGTGGTTGTATAGCACAGAGGTTGAGTGAAGCAAAGATTTCCAATAATGGCCACAAGGTTGCACTTTCAGGACAGGCTAGAGGGTGCATCGAACTTCACAACCTGAAGAGAGTGCATTTCTCTCGTGTTGGTGGAGAACGAGATCTGGGATCTCGTTGACTAGGTTCAACATCCCCTGGTTGATCCAACATAGCTTTTTGTGTACAAGAAGCGAGATGTGAATGCTAGGCACATCATCTTGGATGGGGTGAAGGACCACATAATCCCTCACCTTTCTGGGAAGAAGTCTACGAGAGAAATGTGGGAGTCTCTCACAAAGCTCTATTGGAGTGATAACCAAAACAAAAAGATGGTACTTCGGGAGAAATTGAGGAGCACCAAGATGGCCAAGGCAGAAGGACTAGCTTCATACCTCACTCATCTTAGATAAGGGATGAATTTGCAACCGTGGGGCAAATTGTACAAGACCTAGACTGGTGCACATAACACTGACTGGATTTATGAAGTAGGGGGATGTTTTTGTGAAAGGGATTGTGGCGAGGGAGCGTCTCCCTAACTGAGAGCAGATGTGGGATGAATTTATCCAAGAAGAAATAAGAGTGGGACCTCAACAAAGTGACACATGCAAGAGCAGGGATGAGAACTTGGCGCTTGTAGGCAAAGGTAAGAGCAAGCCTAAGAAAGGCTCCAACAGTAGTGGGATGACCTCCAAGGGAAAGAAGGATGTGGAATTTATTAAAGTGAAGTCTTTTTCTTGTCACAAGATAGGGCATTTTGCGAGTCAATGTCTTAAGAAGAAGAAGAGAGGACCAAGTCACAAGTGGCGGCCTCATTGAAGATCGAGGAGTTCTCGATCAAATTTGAGGAAGACTTCAGCCTCATTGCATGTCTATTGAGCTCGATGACCACATGAGTGTAGTACATATATAGTGGTGCCTCATGCCATATGATTGGGGTGCGTGAGTTCTTTAGCAGGTTACGGGAGGAGGACATTGATCTCCATATTGAGATGAGTAATGATGCTAAGTACAAGGCAACTGGCTGTGGTACTGTCACATTGCAAAGGGAGTCTGGAAAACCCCTCAATGTGACATAGGTGCTCTATGTTCCAAGAATAACTAAGAACCTCTTGTTAGTATCAGCCTTGGAGGACAGAGGGTATGTGGTGACCTTCTATGAAGGTAAAGTCTACATCTGAACCAAGGGCACAAAGGTGATTGGTGTGCGCATGGGCAAGCTGTATAGGTTGTAGTTTGAGCCAGTGAGAGCATTGGTGAGCACGAGTTGTGATTTGGGGGAGCCATGGCATAGGAAGATGGCATGTTGAGAAACCAAGTGTAGAGTAGATCAGGCTTGATTTCTCTTCTTGATAATTACTTGTGAATGTTTAGTTGACTTCTTATTACTTATGGTATCTTCTTCATCAAGCAATTATACAAATATGTAGAACATAAAGATCACAAAGAGACGAAGAACACCATAAATTAGGCTCCAAGTCAGGGAAAAATCCCACAAGGGGAAATACCCAACAATCCTTCTCTTATAGAACCAAGTCAAAATGAGATATCCAAGACCAAGACCAAGACCCAAAACTGCCACCAAAATGTCAAGTCCAACGCTCCTCCAAGTAACCTCCAAATATGGTCAACTCTAGTTAGTGAACGATGGTCAAACTGTCCAAATTTGCCATCTTCTTGAAATTTTGATCTTGTCTTGAAATTTCGGCCCTAAAATTTCAGGTCTGCAGTAGTCACAGGAAATTCGGCCTTCTCCACAGAAATTACAGTCCACACATGTGAGCTGTCACTAAGTCAAAGTTCTGGTCAAACTTGGAATATTGTTCTTGCTTTTGACTTCTTTCTTTCTCTCTTGTTTGACTTGCTTTGACTCCTCTTCTTATTAGGTTTCATATGTATTCTTGATGGTCGAATGATGAGCTCCAATAGGGTTGAACTTGCCTCTAATATATCGCTGTCCAAGAGGTTGAATAGGTGGCTCTTGGAGGCCCAACCCGACTTGTTCCCAAGGAGGGTCGACTTAGCAATTTTGGTGGACTTTGACTCAATACAAAATTCAAAAATTCTTTTTCTTACAAATGTCCAAATGGGACATGACTCAAGTACATTTTCTTTGACTCAAAATAATTTATTTTTTGACTCTTTTTTACTATATGAGCATGAAGAACATGCTTTGACCAAAATAATAATGATAATGAATATGATATATATATATATCAATGATAAAATTATATTACATTATGAAGACCAACACTAGTTACATTTTCAACTCTCCCTCTTAACTAGGGAGATATTCATAATGACTCAATAGGACAATATCAAGTTGAAATATTCATATAAGAAAGGATCCAAATTGATAAGCATCAATGATGATTTACATCATCACAACCAACATTGTCAAAATACCAAGGCCTTGACAAGTACGCTCTATCTCTCCACTAGATCAGAGCACAATGCTGAGAGGCATAAATTTGGACACCTCCGCCTCCTAATCCTAATCGATTTCCTAATCCAAGGAAAAGTACATCCTCCAGACCATTCTTTACCAAGTCTGTGTATCCAACATAGGAATTTAATCGTAGTCAATCATAATACATGACTCAAGAATGTACGCCCCTAATGCTTATTCAATCCACTGTTCTCCCTACAAGTGTTCATGCACTAGGCTTACGACTATTAGTCTTGGCCATAGTACGTGACGCATGGAGAAAACTATGTCCACCCTCACTACCTCTCAACCAGGGAGGAAATAACTACATGCCCAAGCTTGTGTCAGAAGTAGTCATACTTCCCTTACGTCAACCACCTATTCTTCCGTGGAGATCTGTTGTAGCTTCTCGGCTCCTATCTGCATCATACTGTTGAATCATAAAGCACTTCAACATTCCTGGTTCTCTGACAATCTTCATGCAACTTTGATCAATATTGAATTTAGCATGTCATCAAGTAGTTCATCAAATATCTTATGGATCCAAACTTCTTCACATCTAATTGTACAAGCCTTCACATCTTCTTCCTTCATATTGCAACAAAATTCTGTTTCACACTCTTCCAAGAAATCATATCAGCTCCTAACCATCAGTAGTATCTCTATCATCATCAACCCAGTCAAAGTGTTTTTGAATCGAATATATTAGGTAACCAATCAATTGCCTTTTTCTTGCTAAAGGGTATTGCTATACATATGTCATCTTATCTCTTTGAAGTTTGATCATAAGCTTCTCTGGTTTTTCTGCGAAAATTCAAGTAGTATTGTATACATCCAAGATCTAACAGCTCCCTCTTTCTAGCTGAGGTAGGCAAACCTCTTCCCTTTTTTTTATTAAGTCTTGCTTTCATGCTGCCATCTAGTTTACTTCTTTGATGCATGCTTCAAACAACTTTCTCCCTCTTCAAAATCTTCATGCTCTGCGATGTTCTTCCAATTCTTCCATCTTCTTGTCAAGTTTAAATAGTTCTTGTCTTGATCTGCAAGCTTTATTAGAAGACTATGAAAGAACAAAAGGCAAAGTACAAAGACAATAGCAGTAGTAGTGATCAAGGAGATGTAGAGTACTTATCTTTTGAGGAAAGTCAACTCCCTCCTAATCTTGAACCTTTTTCACCAATCTTGTTCATCAGCATGATGTCATTTCTGTCATTCTGAAGAGCTAGGACTTCTTGTTAAAGCAAAAATGATTAGGTAGGGTTTCATTCCTTGGGTTTTCTAAATCATATCTTTTGCTAGGGTTTACAACCCCCCTAGATTCTCCAAAGTCTTCAAGAAAAATTGCGAATTCTACAAGCATACTAATAAGTTTGGTGCAAAACCCTAGAAACGTTATTGACAAGCCTTCTAAACATGAGATTGCATTCCTTGACCTAGTTTTCATATGCAAAGAAATAATCTGAATGCTAACATATCAATTATTTCACGATCTCTAATATATATCTATGAAGACCCTTTTACTATCTTTCAAAAGATTAGCACCATCACCTAGAAGACTTGGCATTATAATCAATACAATTGACATAGGTCATGAAATGCACTAAAATTATACTTACCTCTTCAACCTTACCTGTCCAACCTTATAGTTCTTTTATCATAGAGATTATCATCTTTCCTACAACAAAGGTGCTCCAAATCTTCAGCTATTGCACTAGGATATGAACCACAGAGATTTCTTTGGGCTGCTTCAAAGAGATATGTTCACAACAGACTCGGACTTCTCCTCATGATAGCTCAACTCAACTCTCCAACTCTGTTCACAAAAATTATTTTCAATTTTGTTGAAATTTGGTACCAGAGGACAGGTGGTTCCCTTAGGCTTTGATCTTTGGCCTAGGGAAAAGTGTCCAAAAGATTTTAATTTTTCTCCTAAAGTGACTTTATAATTTTTATAAAGTTAAAATCTAATTTAAAAGTGACTTTAAGTGATAAAGTTACTAAGTCTAATTTTAAAGTGACTTTTATAAAGTCAATGAAAAATTAGAAAGGAAAAGTGACTTTGGAAATAAATGACTAAGTGGGTCTTTATTAAAGTGGGTGAATTAAAAAATAGAAAGTGGATTTAAATGTGTATTTAATCTCAGCCATTGATCTAAATCTATTTCAGCCATTGGATTTAGGGATCACCCAAAAGTCACTTGGATCACCCAAAGTCATTTTGAGTTATATTAAGGGAGGAAAAGGAGGAAAAGATCACATTCGATTCAATTCTTTCATGAGCAGATTGAGAGAAGGAGAGCAAGAGAGCAAGGGAGATTTCTGGACAGTGAGTTGTGGAGTATCAGCAGCGGAGTTTCAGCAGCGGAGTAACAACAACGAAGTTTCAGCAGGACAGTTTTTCAGCAAGGCTGAGTTTCAGCAAGGCTGAGATAAGTTGTAAAAGTTTGCTTGCTGATTTTTGCTGAATATTTTCTTGCTGTAAAAAGACTTTTTTTCAGAAATAAAGAAGAGCTCTCAAACTGGTTTTCCCCAAGAGTTGTAGGGGGTTTTTCCAGGGTCACATTGACCAAAAATATCAGTGTTTTAATGTGTTTTAATGGCTGTTTATTACTGCTGAT
>JABXJQ010000090.1_pt1 | contig 12880 bp, 13 predicted proteins | sample 7436221 | NCBI WGS metagenome assembly JABXJQ01 (sample SAMN14395755, study PRJNA613071) | wetland metagenome | isolation source: water sample H0 from high-altitude wetland | place: Chile: Salar de Huasco, high-altitude wetland | collected 2015-11-10
TGGAAAGAATGGAGACAAAGAAGCAGGAAAAGGCAATGGCCTTGGCATCGGGAAGAATGGCGACCCATGCCCAACGCTTACCAAGGGAGATAAACATGCGGTGGCATTCTCCTGCAAAGACCACGGTTCCGATGCGGGATCCATTAGCCCGACACTTCGCAGCATGAACAGCGTGGCCAGCAATCAAAACGGCGGCGGGCAGGTAGCTGTGGCATTCAGCGAAGGATATTTCCGATGCGGTAGTGGACACGCACCTCGCGAAGATGGCACTTGCAATACACTGCAATGCAATACAGGAGATCAAAAAATCAGCGTCGCCACGGCCTTCGGTGGCGACATCGCCCGCACACTATCCGCACGCCACGATAGCAGCCCGTGCGCGGATCGGGGAATGGATGTTGTGGCCACAGCAAACTACCAAGTCCGCCGACTCACCCCTACCGAGTGCGAGCGGCTCCAGGGATTTTCCGATGGCCACACCCTCATTCCGTGGCGCGGAAAAACCGCCGACCAATGCCCCGATGGCCCACGCTACAAAGCCTGCGGCAATTCGATGGCCGTGCCCGTGATGCGTTGGATCGGTGAGCGAATTGACGCCTACCTCAAACCCAAGTCCCTGCTTGCCCAAGTGAAGCAAGCCCTCACCGACAACCTTAACGCCCGACTCAAGTGAAACACCGCACCCAACACTTCAAAGACCTCGATGCCGTCGCCGCATGGCTCAACCGCAAACATGATACCGTCACCGTGATCGCCCTCACCTCGGACCCCCGAGGAAAGACGACCGTGCTCTACCGAGAGAAGCCAGAGACCCAGCCGGACCTCGATGACGGTGAGTTCATCGTTGCCCGAGCTGATAAGATGTTGGAGGAGTCCCCGCTGAAGACGATCACTCTCGCCGAACTTGTGAACTCGATCCGAGGCCTCAAACGCTACGAAGGATTCAGTTTGCCAGAACTCCGAGCATACACCGCCGCCACCGTTGAAAACAATAACCGCTACTACCTAGAACCTCATCGCCGTGGAATCCTTATCACTCACAAAGACCGCTGAGAAGGTAATCAAACAGTTCGGGAAAACCGGAGGCCGATACGAGGCAAAAGCCTTATTGGAAGCTCTCAAGTTACCCGAGCCGGAAGTTGCCGAGGCAATAAGCATCTTGCTCAAAAGCAAACTGCTTCAGGTAGTCCGAGTGCCCTTTGCCGTGACACTAGGACTCACCGAGAAAGGTTGGCAGACCGCAGCAAGCCTTCGGCTGAAGAGATCACGCGCAAAGGCAACTTCTTCACCAAATACGACCCGCCCGAAGACAAAGCGGAACGGTCGATCAGTCGCCGATGCGGATGCTTCACCTCGTCCCACTCAGACTGGAGACGCCGAGCAAGCAGGTCAAACTGCCGATCAGAAATAAGAGACTCGCCCACCCCGTAGTAAAGGTAGCAGTGGATCAGGTAATGCGGCACCAAGAGACCCGTTGGTAGCAGGTCCGCATAATCCTCGTCAGCCCAGTCAATCGTCATGCCCATGCCTACCGCACCACCGAAAACCCGTCAATAAATAATTTCAAAAATGAAATTGACACCGGACAACATTCAGCCTAGACCTCGCTTCATGCCGACGACCCAACCCGTCGCGGAGCAGTTGCGCAGACTGCTCGCGGACAGAAAAACTACGTTGAAAAAGTTAGCCCAGGATGCCGGGGTTGACTATCAGGCCTTGCGCCGGTGGCACAAAGGAGCCACCGAGAAACTCGATGTCACTGTTGCCGAGATGGTCTTCAAACACTTAACAGGAAAGGGATTCACCGATGAGCGATAAGACCTACTTCGGAGCCTCGAACGTATCCCAAGGCGTGAGGAAACTCACGGCGAAAAATTTCCGTGAACTGGTGGAACGCTACTACAACGTCCCGGTCGCGAAGAAGTTCACCCGCGCCGAATACCACTCCTATGACAAAGATACCCAGCAACACGTCAAGGACGGCCCCTACGTCACCGCGGCAGTCTTCAACTCAGAGAACGCCCGCCGAGTGAACGAGAATTGCACGGCGATCGTGCTTGCACTCCTCGATTTCGACTCACTCACCCGTGCCCAACTGGACGAAGGCTTCGTGCCCTATGCCGACCAGTTCTACGAGGCCCCCGAGGTCATCAAGAACGCCCTTCACCCCTACAACTTCATCTGCTACGAGACCCTGTCATCGAAGCCAGGTGAACGCCGCCTGCGCATCGTGGTGGACTTGGAAGAGATGGAGACGGCACTCCACAAGCCTGCCATCGCGCACCTCGCTGGACTCCTCGGTGTGGACCTCGCCCGCTGGAAAGGCAAGATCGAGTCGATGACGCTTTCCCTACCAATGTTTCGCCCGGTGCAGTTCCTCGGAGAAGATAGCAGATCGGCGATCATCTGCTCGCGCACCGACGGCCGGCACTTGGAGGCCATTGATGTCCCGCGCACCTACGAGATAAAGACTTCAGATGGTCGTGTCTATGCTTACGAGAGCGAGCAAGACGACACAGGCCTCATGTTCCTCCCGGTGCCAGGGCTCTCCGTGGAGGACGTGACACCCGTGGTCAACCACATCGATCCGGACGAGAGCTACCACACTTGGGTCATGGTCGGCATGGCCCTCCGGCACCAGTTTCAGAGCAACGAGGAACTTTCCCGTGAGGCCTACGAACTGTTCGATGCGTGGTCCTCCCGAGGCTCGAAGTATGTCGATGATGATGAGACGTTTTTCAAATGGTCATCCTTCCGCCCGGACGCTACCGGGCGTGCGCCGGTCACCATCCGCTCCGTATTCCAGAAAGCCCTCAACACAGGTTGGGACAGCACGCCACTCGCGAAGAAGGTCAAACGCGACCTCGCAAGCTGGATTCGCGGCTGCGTTGACCCGGACGAATTGATGGAACGAGGCCCCGCGAAGATCGCCGCCCTCCCGTTCAAGAACCACATGGTCGAAGAGGCACTTTGCAACCAGTTGCGCGACCGGATCGCCGAACTCAACAAGACCAACCTCAGCCTCACCGTCATCAAGAAAGCCGTTACCTCGATGCGCCGGAAGGAGGCACTGGAGAAGGAAGACGATGACCTCCCGCCATGGCTCCGGCCTTGGGTGTTCATCTCGCCAAAGAACGCTTTCCGCAACATGCTCAACGGCACCGAGTTGTCACCGGAGGCCTTCAACAACACGTTCTCGCGCGAATTGATGAGCATGTCGCCGGATAGCGACTCCGCGGCCACCGGTCGTCCCGCGATCGCCCCCGTGCCCTTCGCCCTGAACTTGAAGAAACTTCGTATGGTGGATGGAACCACCTACGACCCGAGCTTCGGCGGAGAGGAACCGTTCTTCGAGTATGAAGGCCGACTCTACCTGAATGAGTTCCGCGCGTCCTCGGCACCCCGGCTCGACCCCGAGCGGGCAGCCAAGGCCGGAAAGATTTTTGTTCATGCACTTGAGATCGTGGTCGGCTCCGATCACGTCCAGACCATGCTCGACTTCTTCGCGTTCACCGTGCAGAACCCCGGCAGGATTATCCGATGGGCACCCCTCATTCAGTCCGCCCAGGGTGCCGGGAAGAACATGTTGATGAACTGTGTGGGTCATGCCCTCGGCTACAATCACAACTTCAAAACGGTCAACGCCAAGCAGGTCCTCGCGGACTTCAACGAGTGGGTCACCGGAGCGCAGTTGATCGTGCTCGACGAGATCAAGATTCCCGGTCACTCGAAGGCCGACCTCACGAACTCGCTGAAAGACCTCATCACCAACGACACAATCACGATCAATCAGAAGTTCCAGGACGTTCGCATCGCCCGCAACGTCGCGAACAAGATTGCCCTCACCAACTGGCATGACGCGCTCTATCTGGAGGACTCCGATCGCCGCTGGATGCCGATCCAGTCGCCGATCCAAACGAAAGCCCAGTGTGTCGCCCTGTCGGAATCCGGTCACTTCAAGACCCTCGCCAAACTCTACAAGCACGGCGGAGCACTTCGCCAGTTTTTGTTAGACCATGAGGTCAGTGCCGACTTCCCGGTTGACGGCCCCGCACCGGACACCGAGTTCCGCCACGAGATGATTACCGAAGGACGCAACCGTTTGCAGGAGTCGATCGAAGACCTGATCGAGGACAAGAGCCACCCGCTCATCTCTAACGATTTGATCTTCATGCCCTCTCTAACGAAAGCCCTCGGCGACTCTGCCAAGGACAACTACAAGCCGTCGCATTTCCTCCGCCGCATGGGCTTTGAACCATGGGACAAGGCATCCCGGCACTACGTTGGCGACCTTCGCGGTGCGATCTGGATCAACCGTGAGCACTTTGACGAGATGCTCGGAAGCCCTTTGGAACAAGCAAAATACCGCTTTGAAAGCGACCAAGATTCGCTGTAAAAATAAAAGTGAAAATAAATCTATTTTTAGTGTTGACAATAACACGAAGAACGCGCAAATTGTCGCCGCGCCTAGCGACAACCAACTAAACCGTAAACCGAATACCAATATGATTGAACAAGTACTGTCCGACCTGACCAAAGCAATTCAGGAAAACACCGCCGCACTCCTCGCCCTCAAAGGTGAAGGTGCTACCGTCACTCCGGCCTCTGCCGAAAAACCTGCCGCCAAGGAAAAGTCTGCTCCGAAAGAGAAGACTGCTCCGGCTCCCAAGAAAGAGGAGAAGCCTGCTGCCAAGACCGTTGATCGTGATGCGATCCGCAAACTCGTCACCGACGAGCGTGCCCGCCTCACCGAGCAAGTGTCGCCCCAGGCCACCGCCAAGCACAAGGAGATGACCCGCCAGATCCTCACGGACCTCGGTGCAACCTCCGTGTCCGACATCGCGGAGTCCAAACTCGCCGAAGCCTATGACCGCATCAAAGCGATCGACGTGAACGCCGAGGACGACTCGAACGACGGCGACGATGACCTGTAAACCGTCAGACCCGAACAACCACGCCGGGCGTCTTCGGACGCCCGGCAAACCTTCTCACCAATAATCCGATACACCGATACTTATGTCCTCCGGCTCCCACAACTACCACGCAAAAATCTCCGCATCCGACTCGCCACGCTGGATGCTCTGCACGGCAGCCATCTCCTACGAGGAGATGTTCCGCCTTGCCACCACGCCCAACCTCACCAAGGATCAGTCCATGCGCTTGCAGGACCTCCTTCAACGCTTCCAAGTGTCCTTCGACGACGCCCGCACGTCCGGCTACAATCCCGACGGTTCCTCGGCCTACTCGAACGAAGGCACCCGGGCACACGACTACGCCGAAGCCCTGCTCTCCGGCACCATGGAAGAATCCGAACTGCCCGAGCAGTTTCATCCCGTCCTTGGGTACGTTCACCGCTGCCAAGCCCTCGCGAAGACCCTCGATGCCGAGCCATTCGTGGAGATCCAAGTCCCATTGTTCTACGACCGCAGCGAGACCGGCACCGCCGACTTCGTGCTGGTCACCCAAGACCGCGTCATTGTGCGGGACCTGAAGTATGGTCAAGGAGTCAAGGTGGACGCCAAGTTCAACCCGCAGCTTACGATCTACGTGGTGAGCGTGATGCACGACCTCGAAGAGGAAGGCCTCTACACATTTCACCCGGACACCATCGTGGACCTCGGCATCGACATGCCCCGCTACCGCGGCGAAGACAATGACCCGGTCTCCAACTGGGTTGTGTCCTACGGTGACCTCTCCGCCTTCGCCGAGACGATCAAGCAAGCCCACGACCTCGCGGCTCACGAAGACGGAGAAGGCCAGGCGTTCGCCCCGAACACCAAGGCCTGCCGTTGGTGCAAGGTGAAAGCATTCTGCGGGGCCGTGGCTAACGCCGCCCTCGCCGACCTGCCGAGCATCGATGAAGTCCCCGACCTCGCGGTCAAGGGAGCCGCCACCAAGTTCAAAAAGGAGCACAAGACACCCGAGGCCCAGATCGAGTCGGTCGCCCAGGGGATGCTTACTCCCGAACGCATGGTGATGGTGCTCCGCGCCCTCCCGGCTCTTACTCTCATGACCAATGCGATCGAGGAACTCCTCGAAGCCAAGGCTCGCGCTGGGGACCCCGTTCCAGGCACCAAGTTGGTCATGGGACGCGAAGGCAACCGTCAGTGGGCCGACCCCGAGCAAGCGGAAAAACTTCTCCAAAACCAAGGGTTCACCAAGGAGGAACGCTGCAATATCGAAGTCGTCTCGGTCAAGACTGCCGAGGAACTGCTTGCCGAGAAACTTCAGAAGAAGTCTCCCAACTTTTCTCCTCGACTTGCCAAGGCTTTTGATGCCATCGTCACTCGTTCTCCGGGCCAACCGAAATTGGCTCTCGATGATGACCCTCGCCCGGCCATCGCCGGAGCCATCGGTGACATGCCCGACATGGGTGCCGAGGCTCTCGACGACGACCTGTAAGCCACTCTCACCACCTGACTGCGCCTGGCAGCGGCAACTGGGCAACCTGTTAAACCGTTACACTGAAACATCCAACTACCACATATTATGTCCGATAAACTGAACAACGTCACCGTCATCATCAAAAACGTCCGCCTGAGCTTCCCGCATCTCGTGGAGCCCAAAAGCACCAAAGGCGGCGCACCCCGCTACCAACTGTCCGTGCTGCTGGACCCCAAGGACCCCAACCAGAAGGAGCAGATCCGCGCGATCAAGGAAACTTGCGAGAAGATCGCCATGGACAACTTCGGCAAGAAGGTCTCCAGCGACCGTTGCTGCCTGCGCAAAGGTGACGACGAGGACGGCAACCCACGCTACGATGGCTACGGCGGCATGTGGGTCGTCTCGGCAGCCCGTGCTGCCAAACAAGGCCGTCCTTCCCTGATTGACGGTCGCAAGAAGGAACTCGCCGACCCCGCTACCACGCTCTACGCTGGCTGCCGGGTGAACGTGAAGGTCAACATCTACGCCAATGAGTTCGAAGGCGTGAAGCGTGTCAACGCCACCGTCGAAGTCGCCCAGTTCTGGGCCGACGACGAACCGTTCGGCTCCGGTCCCGCCAGTGTCGATGACATGCCGGAAGCCACAGGCTCCAGCATCGACGATGACGACAACGACGATCTGTAATTCCTCGCCCACTGGCAGACTGGGTAATGTCTGCCACCCCAAACGCTGACAGTCCGTTTTGATTGTCACCACACTCCAGTCTTGGGTTGCCGAGACCATCTCCGAGGGACCAGTCCACCGCATACTGTGCAACGGATTCGTCGAATGCCTTGATCAGAGGTGTAGCGAGCCAAGCCTGGAGTGTGGTAATAAACGCAGTGTAGCTCAGAGCAGAGCGGCGGGCCTATAACCCGTGAGTCGGTGGGGTAGCGAACCATCCACTGCTACGAATAAAAGCCACACACGGGAACGGCAGCCCCAGTATGAAGCACCTGCCCGAGTAGGACGCTATTCGTAAAATTGTAGAGCGTCACGAACCCCGCTGGCAGACCGGGCAATGTCTGCCACTCAATCTCAACCCGATAATCCTATGCAACCCGACTTTCTTGACGAACTCGACGACCTCTACCCTGACCCCGACCGCACTCCCTTAATCCAATGGCTCCGGGAGACCTCAACTCACCCGCTCGACGGCTTCCCACAGACGGGCAGCACGGCTTTCTTCGGCACGGGCAAGGATACGGATTTCCTTGTCTGCATCGACTGGATTCCCGAGGAACTGCGCCACCTCATTCCGACACCTCATTTCCTCGAATACTCCGAAGGATTTGTCAGTATGAAAGACCCCAACCACCCTTGGGGGAATGCCGATTACATTATCGCGGACAAACCACGTACCGAGGAGTTCTTATTTGCCACGAAGCACTTCTGCTCAATGCGTCATGACCCCAAAGTCAAACCTGAAACATGGGAAAAGTTGAAGCATGACAAAGACCTCCGTGTCGCCGTGTTCCAAGCACTCCGCCATGCGTTCCCCGAGACAACCCTTAACTACTGAACGAACGCTGATGTGGAGGCATCCGTCCCGAGGGCGAACTCCGATATTCCCAAACCTCAGTAACTACCATGGAAACTACGACTACACAACGGGGACAGATTGTCCTCTCACGCCTTGTTCGCGATTTGCTTTATTACTGGTGCTCACATTGGAAGTGGGCGCGACGACTACATGGCGGAAAATGGGAAGAATGGTGGGCTGACCCATGCTGCTCTTACGTCTGGCTCCGGGTAGATAAATTCCACGCACCGGGAACCCGTCCCGGCGGCTGTGCTATCTGCGACATCGACCCTAAACCGAGGCGGTGTGAAGATTATTCCGCGAACGCATAGCTCTGGCACCCTCACCACTAACCACGAAAAACTATGAATACCAAAAACGATACACCGAAGCCCGAAACCGAACTCAAACAAGAGGCTGGTGAGGGTTGCTCAGCAGCGACTTGTTCTCCGTCTTTTGCGGGGTATCAGCCCGAAAGCTGGTCAATGCTCAAGGATTCGATCTATGCCGCGCAAAACGCGCTCCGTGCTGGCATTGAAAACACCCAAGAACTGCTCGCCGATCATGATGTGAGGCTGGGACGAACAACGCGGAGCAACCGCTACACCGCCGAAAGAATGGAAGGAGAAATCCAAAAAATGCAAACCGCCCTTGAAGGTCTCAAGGAACCAAACGGATGCGCCTACGGGGAAAAACCCCCGATGGCTCCGCATGGTGTGCGGCAGCAAGTGGATCTTTCTCCGGAGAACAGCGCCAAGTCCATCCACCCCGAATCGAAGCCAGACGACCATGAATAACCAGACACCAGACCCGAAGCCCGCAAGCGTTGAAGAACCCCGTAATGAGGGGTTGGATGAGACGTCTTGTTCTCCGTTGAGAGTGGCCTATTCGCGGGGAGAGATGGAAGCCAAGCTGCGGGAATGGATGGTCAAAGAGTTCGGTCATCCCCGCGACTACATCACCGAACCTGACCAGCGTAACGCATGGTATCGGGACAACGGCCTACTCTACCACTTCATCTGCGATCATTTTCCTTCGGAGAACGATTAAACTCACACACGACTATGGCGAAAACAAATATTGAAAACACGCAGGACAACAACGCCATAGGCGTTGTGTGCAGTGCCCTTGTTCGGCCTTCTTTCGTCTTCGGAAGCGACGACGATGGAGGGCCAGACTTCCGATCACTTGTCGGGCCGGGAGGATGGGAATGTTACCTCGGAGAGCCGGAAGACGCTTTGTGGTGCCGAGATGGAGAGGATGCCATGATCATGCTCAACGAACTGGCCGCACGGGTGAAAATCCTTTCTGACTTTGCGAGGACCGCACCGGGACGATTGCCGTCGAATGTGCAGTCTGCTCTTTGGTAGAACGTCCAAAGTGAGTCATGACTACCGCGCCAATAAACTCCGACTCCACGCTGACCGCTGACGCGGTAGGCATTGGCTCGACTGCCTTGTTCACGGGGCGTGTGGACGTGGGCGATACGGTAAGATACCGAGTGACCCCGTATCGCGGGGCTGGCATGGTAGAACGTGAAGGTATATTCTGCATGTGGGATTACGAGCACGCTGGCGGACTGGGAGGCTCCTATCGAACGGGGCATTACGTGATCGACCGTGGAAATGGCCTCACTGACATCATCTCTTACGACCAAATTATTTCAGCGAACAGCGAATTATCCGAACCCCAAAGTTAGAATAATCATCATGCCCTACCACCTTGATTACGAAACATGGAGTGAAGCCGAGCTCAAGAGCGTCGGAGCGCACCGCTACGCCGACGATCCGACTGCCCGGATTCTCATGTTCGCGATTGCCGATGATCGCGGGAACCTCGCTTTGTGGGATTCGCAGAACCCCCATATCGTCGAATCCGACATAGCCCTCCAGATGCTCAAGGAGGCCATCCGAACCGGAGACCTGATTTACGCGCACAACGCACCCTTCGAGGTCGCGGTCACCCGCTTCCGCGCCATCAAGGACCTCGGCATCCCGTTCATCCCCAGCCTCGACCAATGGCGTTGCACTGCCGCCATGTGCCGCCGGGCGGCCATCCCCACGAGCCTCAAGGATGCTGGAGCTATGCTCAACCTCGACATCCAGAAAGACCGTCGCGGGGAAGCCCTGATGGAGGTGTTCTCGATCCCCAAGAAGACCGTGCTCCTCGCACCGGACTACGAGAAGGTCTTCGACAAGAGCAGCAAAGGCCGACGAGCTCCGAACCGCTACACCATGAACCCCCTGTTCGGCTGGGACTCCGCCGACGAGGAGGGCAACTACGTCCACGTCAAGGAGATCCTCTGGGACTGGTCGGTGAAGATCGGCCAGGAGACCATGACTATCCGGGAAGCATGGGAGGCTTACAAAGACTACTGTCGTCAAGACGTTCGCACGGAGATCCTGCTCCATGAAAAGCTCAAGGCATTCGAATTGACCGGGCAGGTCCTCAAGTCCTTCCAGTTCAACCTGCGCCTGAACGAGCGCGGAGTGCCTATCAACATCACGGCACTCCAGAATGCCCAGAAGCTCATCGACCAATACACTGCGCGGGAGAGTATCCGGTTCACAAACATGACGGGCCTCGCGCCCTCGCAGACTAAGAAGTTTAAGGCGTGGCTCCAGGAGCGAGGCTACCCGTTCGACGACCTCCAGGGGGGCACCGTGGAGAAGGCTCTCACAGAGTTCGATGACCTCATGGACGTGAAGGCCGTGAAAGCCCTGACCATCTTCTCCATGCTCAACTTCGCAGCCTTGAAGAAGGTCTCCGCTATGCTGCGAGCTGCGTGTGATGATGGGCACGTTCGCGGGACGCTCATGTGGCATGGCGCACGCACGGGCCGAGCAACGGGAAAACTGATCCAACCGCAGAACATCAAAAAGGCCACTGTTGATACGACTCTCGCCTACGAGATGATCTGCAACGGCTGCACCTTGGCTGACATCGAAGAGTTATGGGAGTCACCACTGGAAGTAGTTGCCTCGTGCGCCCGCCACTTCATTCAACGAGTCGGCACGGAGTTCTACGATGCAGACTTCGTCGGCGTAGAAGCTCGACTGACTCCGTGGATCGCGGGAGAGCAGGCAAAGCTGGACAAGGTTCTGGCGGGGATCGATCTTTACAAAGACCTTGCGACACGTATTTTCGGGGTGCCTTACGATGAAGTGACCAAGAAACAACGGACGATTGCGAAGCCAGCAGAATTGGGTTGCGGGTTCGGGGTGGGAGGTCGTGGCATTCAAGACGGGCTAGCGAAAGCACCTTACTTTGTGAAGCTGTCACTCAAGGAGTGCAACCACATCGTGAAGATTTACCGCGAAACCCACCCAAACACCGTGCGTTCGTGGAGGGAGTTGGAGGAGGCTGCGAAGCTCGCGATCCTCGAAGGAACCACCACTACGATCATGGGGGGAAGAGTTCGGGTAGGACGCTCGAAAGCCGCAGGTCTCGTCTATCTGGTGATCGAACTTCCGAGCAAACGCCGTCTCTACTACCCTCACGCCCGAGTCAAGCCTACGTGGAAACCCTATACCAAAGAAGAAATGCAGGAGTCACCTTGGAAAGCCGAGAAGAAAGGCTACTCAATCGACCAGATCGAGTTCTGGGGGGAGCGTCCGAATAACGCAGGCTGGGGTTGGGTCGCTACGTGGGGGAGTAAACTGCTGGAAAATGTCGTACAGAGCATGGGGGCTGACCTTCTCGACGAAGGGTGCATCTCTGCCGAGGAAGCCGGGTTCAACGTGTTTCTGATTGTCCACGACCAAGCACTTTGCTACGCTCACCCAACTCTCACGATCAAGGAATACGAGCAGGCGTTCTGCTCGGTCGGAGACTGGGCCAAAACCTTCCCACTTGCCGCCGAGGGCATGGTGGTTCCATACTACCGGAAAGACTGATATGCTAGAAAAAGAAGTAGAAACTCCCGTGGTCGAATACGCCAAGAAAAAGGGCTGCATCGCCATTAAGCTCAACGGCCCTATGGATAGAGGCAAACCTGACCGTGCATTCTTCTACCGTGGGCGAACCTTGATCGTGGAGTTCAAGAAACCTGGCGGCAAGGCGACCGAGCTTCAGCAGTCGTGGCTCGCGAAGTTCAAGGCGCAGGGGTTCGCTACTGACGTAGTGGATCGTATCGGGCAGGGCAAAACACTCATCGACCAGTTCATCAGCACCACGGATGCCGAGCACCAACGCAACACACTTTACGACGACCTATGAAGAAACCGATACACTTGATGCTGGGAGACTGCCTTGAGCGGATGAAGGAGATCCCAGACGGGAGCGTGGATATGGTCATGTGCGATCTGCCTTACGGGACGACCGCTTGCAAGTGGGACGTAGTGATCCCGTTTGAGCTACTCTGGGAGCAATACCGCCGTGTCTGCAAGAAGAACGCTGCCATCGTGCTTACCGCCTCGCAGCCGTTCACGTCAGCATTGGTGATGAGTAACGTGAAAGAGTTTAAGCACTCATGGGTGTGGGATAAGAAAGCGGCTGCTAACGTAATGAACGCAAAGTCATCACCGCTCAAGATCCACGAAGATGTTTTGGTATTCCGAGGGGGTAACTACTACCCTCAGATGGTTAAAGGTAAGAAGAGACTTAAAGGAGGTCATCCAGATCGCGAGAATATCTACGGTAAACAGAAAGCCCAAGCGTCCGTAGAGTCAAATGAGTATTACCCGAAGAGCATATTGGAAGAGTCGAACGCATCCAGAAAAGGTAAAGTCCACCCCACCCAGAAACCCGTCGCCCTCCTGTCCTACCTAATCAAGACATACACCCTCGAAGGTGAGACGGTTCTCGACAACACGATGGGTTCAGGTTCAACGGGCGTCGCCTGCATGGAGACTGGCCGCAACTTCATCGGCATCGAACGCGAACAGAACTACTTCGACATCGCGGAAGCCCGCATCACCTCAGCCATGATTAAGC
>JABXJQ010000092.1_pt1 | contig 12854 bp, 12 predicted proteins | sample 7436221 | NCBI WGS metagenome assembly JABXJQ01 (sample SAMN14395755, study PRJNA613071) | wetland metagenome | isolation source: water sample H0 from high-altitude wetland | place: Chile: Salar de Huasco, high-altitude wetland | collected 2015-11-10
CATCGAGGATCGACTTCCATTCATCCATGAACTCTTTGTACTCAGGCTCAGTTGGGTCGATGCCCACGATGAGCTTGGCCTCTTCGAGTGACTTACGGGCCTTAATCTGTTCGATCAGCGGCTTCACAAGCCCGGTGCGGATAGCTTCGAGCTCTTCAATGACAGGCGCGATCAACCGAAGATTTCTTACGATTGCGGCAACGCCTTTGCCAAACTTGTAGCCAGTGGATTTTAGCTGGCCATTATCGTCAGGCTGTTTTTCTAGGAGCTCGAAAGCTCGGTTTAATTGCAGTACCTCTCGATTAGTCATGTTATTTTATTATGGCAGTTCATACCCGAAAACAGCGATGTCCGCGGTTGCGGAACCACCTTGGGCGACTGTCAATCGTGGGTACAAAGAGCTGCCCGTCAACACGTCTGTTAGGGCAATAACGGTCGCGCGCTGCACCTTACCCGTCCCGGTAATGGCTGTAAGAGCTGCGGGCACAACGACCTCTGCTCCGCCGGCCGCAGCCTCCGTATAAAAGCCGAGTGTTGCGGTTGAAGCGGTAGCGCTCGGATTGTAGGTTAAGATGTCGGTTATGACATACTTCGTCGCGTTGATCTTGATCTGGGTGAGATCAGCGGGTGCGGCGGTATTGAGATTTACGCCGCGAATGGTGCCGAGAAGTTTTGCGTTGATCATGACAGAATCCAGGTTGTTCCATCGGAAATCGCCCAATAACTATCGCCTTGAGCCAACGTGATGCTGGCTATCGACGACGCCTTAAAGAGACTTCCAAGACCGGTTGCATCGAGCGTAATGATGCCGGAGTTTTTGCTCTTGACCAGGTACGCCCTCCCTTCATTCAGGCCTGCATCCGGCAGTGTAATTGTGAAATCGGTGGCTGAGTTCGCCACGACAAGTTGATGGGTCGAGTTAAGGGTCGTGTTCGCAGTGATCACGTTCACCTTGAACGGCGTGTTGGCCGCGGCCCATGCCGGAAGGCCGCCGGCCACGGTCATGATCTGGCCGGCACTGCCAATCGCAAGCCGACTGAAAACGCCGGCATTTCGAAAGTACAAATCCCCGCTGGCGTCAGATCCAACATTGATCACCGGGCTCGTCAGTGTTTTGCTGGTCAGGGTTTGAGCGAGCGCGAGAGTGACAAGCGTGTCGGTCGTGTCCGGGATCGTGATAATCCGGTTTGAGACCGCAGCCGTCTTAATCGTAGTCGTGGCGGTGGCGCTGTTATTGCGCACGAGCAATGTGGCATCGGTGAAAGTTTTGACGCCAGTGTTAAGCTGGGCTTCGTCAAGCAGCATCGTATTGACTCCAGCCGCTTCGATAGTCACCGTAACATTGCCGTCAACGGCAGTTACAGCCACGCTCGAACCAATGAAGTTTATCGATGTAACCTTAGTAGTCCGCGACGTGCCTTCGTCGAGAATAGAGATCGGCCCAGTACCGTCTAGGATACCGTACCCAAGCAAGGTGGTTGGACGACCAACCGGGTTGATCGTGGTCCAGTCCTGAAGGCCAACATGGTTGGCCCGGTTGAGCAGTGCATCCGGAGTGTAGGTCGATCCCTTGATGTTCTTGCCGGTGTTTCCGTCGAAGAGAGGAATTGTACCATCGGTTGACGAGGCAGGCCCAAAAACGTCGCCCGCTGCTCCAGCAATCAAGAAGGCCGCTAAGGTTGAAGCGCGAAGCTTGAAGCTCGTTTCGAGCGTGTATGGAGATCGCACTAAGTAGAGGAAGTCGTCGACATCGATGTTCAACGCCTCATCCAACTCGCTAAGTTTATGTACTTGTTCTTCTGCCATTGTAGAAAAAGTTATCGACTAAATTAAGGAATAACTAATATAGCTGTCCAATGCTTAAAAAAATCGATCTCACCGGGAAGGTATTTGGACGACTTAAGGTTATTTGCTCGGCATCTAAAAAAGAGGGAAGCGCCGCCTCTGTGTGGCACTGCCAGTGTGAATGCGGAAATGAACGGGATATTTGCTATCAAAGCCTTGCGGATGAGAGAACCCGGTCGTGCGGGTGCCTCCAGAAAGAGCGTACATCGCAAGCATCTAGAACACATGGCGAGTCTGGGAATGGGGGGGCAACACCCGAATATCTCACGTATAATAGAATTAAGGGAAGGTGCTATAATAAATCCAACCCCAAGTACCCAATTTACGGAAATCGAGGGGTTACTGTTTGTGAACGATGGCTTAATCCTGATAGCGGATACGCTAATTTTCTCTCTGACATGGGAAGGAGGCCATCCCCAAAGCACTCTATTGATCGAATGGATCCAAATGGTAACTATGCTCCAGAAAATTGTCATTGGGGAACAGATCGAGATCAGGCGATAAACAGGCGCTCCACTGTGTGGATTGAATTTCGGGGTGATCGGCTTCCAGCTAAATACATGGCAGCTAAATATGGTATGTCTCGTTCAATCCTCAGGAAAAGATTAGCCCTCGGATGGACCGTTGAAACGGCGTTATTAACCCCTTTAACAAAGAGAGGTCGGACCTGTAAGAGCCCGACCTCTCGCGAATTAGACTACCATCAAAACCTAGAGGTTAGATGATATCCGTAGCAGGACAAGCAGAAAGTCCCAAGTCTGCAACACACCTTTTATATGTGAATGCGATCACGCCATGGGGCACTACCGGCGCAATACGGCGCTCTATTTCGTAAAAATATTGACCATAGTCCCTATACTCGTTACACGAGAGCTCGGCGCCGGAGAGCCAGAACAGCTCACCCATGGTATTCTGTGGGTTGAACTTCATGTCGCTCGGGCCGTCCGTCCACTTGGTCGGAACGTAGCGCTTGAAGGCGCCTTTCGAGATCAACATGCCGGAAGAGTACAAGGCGGTGCGCCAGGCCGGATTGATGATTGCCTTGCCGTTGCCGTGGTCGGCAGCAGCGGGAATCAGGCGAGGAATCCAGACCGGGAAGCCGTTTGCGTCGACTTCGTTGAACCGGCGAGGGGCGCGGTCGATACCGATCTTCAAGCCGCGATAGAGCGGATTGAACTGGTACTGCCAGAGCATGTTCTTCGCATCGTTGAAGCTGCCGGTCGTGGCAGCCTGGAAGTCGGAGTAAACACCGGCCTCTTTGCGGAGGATGTCGGACTGCATCGAGTCAACAATCACGCGGAAGTTCTGGTTGGCACCACTGTCGAACCACTGAACGCCTTCGTAGTTTTCATCGAGCTCGCGAGCGAGGTTGAGGAGGGTCTGGAAGGTCAGGGGAGCGGTCGGCACGCCACCGATGAAATCGGCGTCGGGAACGTTCTCGGAACCAGTGAGGCCACTGGCGATTGAGCCACCGATTTTGGCGACGTACTTCAGGCCGGAATGGCGGAAGAGGGCAGCACGATTATCCTCCTGCATGTAGGTCGCGATGGCCGACTTCATCTTCTGCACGGCTAGATCATAGCCGGAGACGACGGTCGTGCGAGCGCCTTTCAAGCAGATGCGGGGCGACTGGCCACGCGAGGCCTGCATTTGCGAGCTGAATTCGCTGGAGCCGAACTTGGCCTCCGCACCTTTCTTGCCGCAAACGGTCGTGGAATTCTCAAAGACAGGCTCTTCGTGATTTTGCCCGAGATCAATACGATCCATGACCAGTGTCTTGACGGTATCACCCTGACTGTTTTCGTCGGTGCCACCGTCCATCGAGCCGGCGTATGGGTCGTTCTGAGCGTTGAGTTGGATAGCTTCGTAGCGAAGCTGTGGAATCTGGATCGCTGCCGCATCAGATGCGGCTTGGACTTCCAGACTGCAAGGAGTCATAGCCATGGTAAAATGAGTATATCTAACAGTTGGTTCGGCGTATTCCTAGAGCCACCCGGCTCAATGGTACTACCGAGGAAAATGATTCTTTGTAGAACTCGTTTTCTCGGCTGGAAGAAAACCCGCTTTTTACAGCCTGGGCGAACTTGGCTCGGTGAGACCGCGTGCCCAAAAGGCACTCAACCGATAAATCAAGGGAGTAGTTCACCTACCTATATTGTCAACAATAAACTTGCAGGCGATCCACTAATAGTGGATATTAAACCTAAAGTAGAGACTGCTGCATATGCTTCACGATTTCTCCCGATCAGTTGTGGTGACTGGTCGGGAGTTACTTTTTCAAATCCTTTCGATTAAAATATCTACGCCTTCCTCACCGGGGTCTACCTCGATACAGTCAATAACTAGAGACGGAACAACCATCCTGTTATCGTCGAATTTCTGCGATTGCCCTAACAATGCAGTCAAGAATTGTGCTCGCTCCTCCGTCGATGTCGCGCCTGCGTTCATCTGAATAGCGGAACGTAAGGCTGATTCGATAGCGCGGATATAACTGTCCATCGCCTTTTGCTTTTTGGGGTCGGTGATTAGCCGTCCGCGAGCAATCATCTTGCTGTTCTTGAATGACACAATGTTTCCGCACCCCCTGATTTTTATCGATAATGGAGTGGACCGAATAACCGGGCTGTTGCTTGATTCTTGAAATGTCATCGAGTGTCATCCTGGCCATTTTTGAGTACGGGTTGAAGGTTGAATTTCTTTCGCACACAGTTGTATGCATCTAGCGACTTTATGCCATGAAATAGCACTGGCTGGATGCCGGTCACCAGGTAGGGATGGCTTGGCGGAAGATTCTTCTTTGCGAACAATTCATCACATGTGATCGATTTACGCGCATGGTCACTGTAAATAAAGCGACTCGGCATTCCATGTTTGAGTAATTCCTTAAACCAAAACGCATCCCACCCAATCGTAACTGGACAGGAGTGAAAGCCCTTAACGTCTTTGTAGAACTGCCATCCCATCATCAAATTTCCATTGATGTGAGCACGCTGGTATGACTGAGCGCTGAATGGAACATAGAGCGCTCCGACTACATGCTTGCCACTTCCGTACCATTCATCGCGAAGTACCTCGATCCAGTTTTTCACGAGAGGAACAACATCTGGCTCGATGAAGAGCGCGACATCGTAGTCCCATTTTTTCTGTCGGCAGTTCGTGTAGAAATGACCGTACGATTCAAAGAAGCAATCGTTGCACGACGCCGGCCATCCTTTGCTCGTGCGCTGCGGCTGAAAAATATGCACCTGACCAAATTTTCTCGCGACATACGATGCAGTATCGAGATCGGGCTTTGTCTCCTTAAACGAAAGCATCACATCGGCGATTTTTGATGGTTCGCTCTCCATGTCGGCAAGAAGACGGGCAACCTTCATCGCCATCTCCTTGTCACCTTCCCAGCACTGCATGACGATGAGGATTTTATTTTTCATAGAGGAAAGCAGAAAATGTCGAACTGTGCGTCGTTGGTTGCTCCTTCAATCCGATAATTCTTGTCGGACATCCACGAGTAGATATCTGATGGCTTCACACCATTTCGAGCAAGCGCGCCAACGTTGATCTCTATCACCATAACAGGATGGCACTTTCCAATGGTTAGTTCTGCTCCACGTAGAATCTGGAGCTCTAAACCTTCAGCATCAATCTTGATAAGATTGCAGCGTTCTAGTTTGTAGGAGTCGAGCGTAACAATATCAACATCGTTCCCGGAAACCAAATGTGAAGCACCGGCATTCGGACTCGCTGACACAGTCATTTTTCCAGCGACATCGCCAAGACCTTTGTTAATGCAGCTCACGTGACCATGCCCGGCCATATTTCTGCGAAGGCATTCAAACGGCATCTTATTCGGCTCGAAGGCCAGCACTCTTCCACTGTCAACTCCGCGCGTGGCGCACGCATAAGCCCACGTGTGATCTCCAATGAAAGCACCGACATCTACAACCACATCGCCCGGCTTGATGAAGGCACAAATCCTACTCATGAACGGAACATCGAAATCGAGTCTGCACTGCTGCTCAACCCAACGAGAAATATGGGTATCGTTCGATAACACCCAGATCCCTCGATCAGTCGTTCGTATGTATTGATTGGCTCCCCCTGAGATCATCTGGTTGATTTCCGGCATGTGATCGACAAGGGGTGCATGGCTCCAGAATTGGCGTGAACACCTGAATCCCTGTGGCCATGGATCTCGATTGCGATCAACCCAGTGATATTTACTGTGCTGGTGCTCATAAGCAATTCTTCCAATCGCATTGAATTCGCTGAATGAAGAATTAGATATACGAGATGATTCGACAATGTGCTGTTCAAATGTGCGACCCGTTCCCTTCCTGATCCCCTCGCGCGCTACAGGATAAGTTTCCCGGCGAATGATAAACGGAAATGCCTGCATGAACTCACGATCACACTGCATTCCTGTGGCGCGTTCGGTTGGTTGCTTCCACGGAACTGGACCGGTGAAGTCGGTGTAGTATGACCAGAACCACGCCGGTTTATTTCCAACAAAAAAATCAGCAGCCGTGCAGGTCGACTTGAAAAATACATCGGCATCAACGTGTGCGATAAATTCCGCATCACTGTACTTGTCCGCCTGAAGCTTCACCCACTGCTGCCAAAAATATCCTGCACCTGGCCAATCTGGAATGTAGTGGATCTTGCAGTTCTTGATCGTACGGGCAATTGGCTCGAAGATCGCCCTATCCTTTTGTGGGACCACAACAATCCACGACCTCCAACCGAAAAAGTTCTTTTGCGCAACGCGAGAACTCTGCCGAAACCATTCAGCATCTTTCGAGTAAGTTACAGTGAAAAGATCGAGGATCATTAGGAGGATGTATTGGATGGACCGTAGTAGCAATCACCCTGATGGAGGCAGATTAAACTTGTATCCACATATGGCTGAAATCCTGCTTTAGCAGCTCTATAGTTGAACGACACATCCTCACCAATGCCATGACCCATACGCTGGAAGAAAGACCAAGGCCGTCCTTCTTGCGTAGGAATTATGTCCGGGAAATACTCGGGAGCCACCTGCATGATCTTTTCGAACACAGATCGGTGAATCTTCATCGCACCCGTAGCGACCCACGAGCACGGTTTTAATCCTGGGTTAATCAGCTGATGTGCATTGCGGTTCTCAATGTCGGACTCAAATGCACCGGAGTACTGCCCCTTACCTGCATGATGGCGACCAAAGTAAAGAGCACCAACCAAAGGCAGGTCGTTCTTCATCATCTGGTCGATGAAAAGGTAGTCGGCATACGGCTTTGGTATCTGCGCGTTGAATTCGTTGTTGAAAATATCGGCGCTCCCGCACGGAAGAACCATGTCATCATCAATGAAAAACGCCCACTCGGCTGTGGAGCGAAGGAACTTCATCGCAAGAATATTACGGGCCTCATCGATTAGAGTTCTACTGTGCATCAAGATACCAATCTTATCAGCACCATACTTCGCGTATTGATAAAATAGTGTTTTTTGAGTGGCCGGTGAAAGTGACTTATAGACAGGTAGGAGGAAGATTACATCCCTCCCCTTCCAAAGCTCAGCCTCCGGTGCCTTTCCATCTACTGCCTGGTTAAGCAATTCGACATTGGAATAATATTCGTTAAGAATGAGCTGACCCGCTTCGAGGCTGGGCTTTCCACCTCGATTCCAAAGCGATGTTGTTCCGGTCGATGTGCCGAAATATTTAGCCGAAGCCTCAATGCCGATGGTTTCGATTTTACGACGCACCAACTCCGTAAGATTGAGATGCATGGCTTAAATGGCTGAGTTGGCTTTTTCGAGTGCTTCGAGAAACGCTTCACCAAATGGTTTCGGCTTTTCGTCTGCGGTCTTAGGTGGAGTTAGTGGGTTTATCCCTCCGTTTCGGGTGGTGGTCTTGCCGGCCCCCCTGACTGTTTCGAGTTCGGCCTTAAGTAATTCGTTCTCCGAACGGAGGCTCTTGTTGTCAGCAGACAATTTATGAGCCAGTACTGATTCAAGAAGAATATCTTGCCACTCCTCTGGAGTTTTGGCTCCAACGCGCTGATCAAGCGCAGCAGAAAGCTGGCGGGCGAACCGATTCTTTTCCGTGATTTCTTTTTTTACGGTCTCGGATGCATCGGCCGGAATCTCTTGCTCGCCAAAAATATCCTTGGCCTCTTTCTTCACACCTTCCCTCCAAGAAGTGAATCGTTGCTGCATGGCCTCCGCTTCCTTCTTTGGATCTGGTTTGGCAGCGGCCTCAGCTTCCTGCCTGGCTTTCTGATCCGCGAAATACTGCACGGCCTTGGACTTCTCGCCTTCGATGTAGGCGTTCTTCTGACGACCAAGGATCATCTGTTCGGCCATGGCTGATTCGATCTCCTTGCGCTCCGCAAGCGGAAGTAATTCGAAGATCTGTTCGGCCTCCTGTGGGTAGATTTTTGAAAACCCAATGAAACCACCGGCCTGCGCAATCGCATCGACATAACTCTTCGGCAATGGCGATTGACGCTTGGTAAGGATATCCATGATGACCGTTTCGGCATTGGCCACACGATTATCGAAAAGCTGTTTAATCTGAGGATCGTCATGAAGACCCTTCTCACGCTTGAGCATGGCGAGCTCTTCGAGCTGCTTCTGCACATCGTCAGGAATTCCGGCTTTGTCGCCGGCCGTCTTCATCTGCTCCTTGAGCTTCGCAATTTCCTCCTCACGCTCTTTGACCTGTTTGGCGGTAGTGGCGACTATCTCCTCAGCCTTTTTGCGCATCTCCCAGAGCTGACGGTAACGACGCTGGGATTTCTCTTTGCGGTGTGGGTTGTCGAGCTCTTCCTTGAGCTCTTCTTCTGAGAGTGGTTCATCCTCGACAGGCTTTCCATCTTTACCCTTGGCCTTGTCGTCCTTGGTCTTCGGCTCATCCTTCTTCAGGAGATCTTTGGCACCAAGCTTGGGTAGCTCATCAAGGGCTGGAGCGGCCTTGTCCTTTTCGACTAGTTTTTCAGCCGGCTTGTCTTTGGCCTTGTCTTCCGGTTTATCGGCCGGCTTTTCTGGAGGCGTTACGACGCCATCTGCGGCTCCGGCTGCATGCTGAAGAGCGGCACCGAAGGCTGAGGTTGAAGAAGCCGGTTCGTTGACTGGAGCTGCCGAAGAACTCGGTGGAGTTTCCGGTGCGGGTGTTGGCGAGGGTGCGTTGGTACTTGATGTGGACGAAGGGGCCACGGTTTCAATCGTTGGTGTGGACATAAATTAGGTGCGCTCCAAATGGCTGGTATCGAGTCTTTCTGGCTCGATCTCTTTAGGTGATTTCTCTGGATCGTCGATCAACATCTCTTCGAGCTTGTCGATTGCCTCGTCGTATCCATCTGATTTTCCTGCTCCCTTTGCAAAGAGATGCAGGACTGGATCTGAGCCGACGCGAGGACGCTGATCTTTCCAGTAAGCAAGACCTTCTTGGCCGTGCGGAGAGCTGAGAAAATTACGCCATGCACTGATGGCGCGTTTGGACGGACGGGCGATTAGACTCATTGGGCTGCGCTAGCGGGAGCTGATGGTTGTGGTACTTGCGGAGGAGCGATATGGAGCTGGTTGTTCATGGCGTCAGACTGCGCAGACGGAATGAGCTCTGGAACGCCAATACGATTCATAATGATGGCGCGTTCTTGCGCAGTAAGCTCTGCCCACTTCACCTGAATCGACATCGAAGATTTGATCTCCTGATTACCGGGAGCCTTGCTCTGGTCTGGATTTGAGCCAGGAGCCTGAGCATTGACCGAAACACCCACATTTGGGGCACCGGGAGCAGCAGGAGCGCCGGCAGGATCGGGAGAGCCTGGCTGACCATTCTGGGCTGCCTGCAAGCGATCCTGTGTCTGGAGTTTTTGCGAAGCGGATTCGAGTGCTTTGTCCCACGAAGCGAGAATCTGCTTCTCCTCGTTGTATTTGTCCTTCGGGAGCGTTTTCTTCGTAACCGCGGCGTCGTAGTGAGCCTGGTAATGCTTGACCAGCGAGTAAGCGGCAACGAGAGCATCCTTGCTCTGGCCGGCCACGCTGAGTGCGCGCATGATTGGAACTTTGTTCGATTCCATGTGTACGAAATCGTTGTCAGTTGCGACAGGTTTGATTCCCGTGCCACGAACCAACGCGAGATTTTCCAACTGCTGTACGCGAGTTGCTTCGTCCACCACGTTCTGATCCTGACTCGGGGGAAGAATGAATGCTGTGAGTGTCTGGCCGACCATGGCTTCCGAAATGACTTGCTCGATATGGGCTTGATCGTAGCGCGGATTGTTGCGCACCGATTGGCAGAAAGCGGCGTCTTGCTGCTGTTTGAAGTTGGTGAAAGCCGTGATCGATTCAGTGGTCGACGAATTTATGAGCATGTCGAGCTCACCCTGATCGATCTTCGAAAGAATGTACTTGCGAGAAGCCTTGGCTACAGCATCCGGGTTTCCATCTTTGTAAAGTCGGCGAAGCTGCATGGATGTGAGCATGACATCCTGGGTCAGGAAATTGTCGAGCATCGCTCCGCTTACCTCCTGCTCTTTCTGTATGTTTGCGTTGGTTTCGGTTGCTGTTGGAGATGTTCCCGGAACTGCCATTGGGGGCATGAAAGCACCAACGCGCTCAGACATCAGTCGGGATTGCTGTTGATCGAGCGCAATGAATCCATCCACAACAACGGGCATATTTGCATTCGTGGGAAACGATGCGCCAGAAACAATGATCTTATCATCGCTTACGATGATCTTGGCGCCATTGATGTCCTTGCCATCAGCAACCTGCAACTTGATCTTATTTGTGCTACTAAGATTATCGAACGATTCGTTGCGCGTGCGCTCAACTTCGAGTGACATGTCGTACAGGAGGTGGCCGGCGCCAAGACTTCCATGGATCGTTCCGTTTCCATACTGGAAAACAAATGGCATAACGACATCATCCATCGAGTCGTAGCGCTCAACGCCATAATATCTGCGCGCAATGAAGTGCTTGTTGGACTATTGCTACGTTCGATGCCTGACTTAATTAGTGAGCCAAGTACGATAATAGAAAAGGCTGAAAAAATAATCCAAGTGCTATCGCCGAAAACGTGTTTACGAAAATCAAATATAGAAATAGGCAATTCCGTGGAGGAATTTGCACTGGCTAAAATAGCGGGAAAAGAAGATAGCCGGATAAAGGTTGAGTGGCCATTCAAGAAGGCAAATGATTACCTGACCGAGATAATGCCGCATGAGTTGGCGTGCATAGGAGCGCGGCCCAAGTATGGCAAGAGTAGTATAGCCCTGCAAATGACGGGCCATAATCTTAAGCGCGGACTAAGGATAGCGTACTTTACACTAGAAACCGACGCCACATCGGCATTTTCTCAAATTGCTTCTCAGATTGCTGGTGTGAACTGGAGGAACCTGTGGTCAGAGACAAAAGAAAAGCAGGATGCGTGCATTAGCGCAATAAGATGGTTAAGGAATAATAGTGATTTGGCTATATTTGATCGTGACATGTCGATGTCTGGGATCGAGGCAAGGTGTAGATTGCTTAAGTCGACGATGAATCCAAATCTTGTTATTATTGATCACCTACATCAAATCCAGAATGACACCGGGAAGAGTAGTTATGAAAAGCTAACAGATATAGCGCTTCGTATGGTTGAGTTACGCAAGAAAATGGATTGTGCTGTTATTCTATGCCTGCAATTAAATCGAGGTTCTGAACATGAGGATAGGCCCCCCCGCGCATCTGACTCCAGAGATTCGGGCGCAATTGAAGCCGCTGCTCATCGTATGGTGCTTCTGCATCGTCCTCATGATGATTTTTCTGGCATGGCTCAGACCGGCCCAGAGGTGGGGCAGCGGTCTACATTCGACTATTATTTCATGCAGGAGCTTATGCGGGATGGGCCTACGGGAACTATAACCGCGAAATTCCATGCAACAAAGTCGCTGTTTACGGAGTAAACGCGCTAAAAACGCTATTTTTTACAAAATATCTTGATTTTCGGCTGGCGTAGTCAATGTGAATAGGGGTCTCCCCTACACCGATGCCCACCGCCACCATTGATTCAAAAAAGACGAAGAGCACGGATAGCTACTTGAGCGATGGCTTCGGCAACAAGCCCGAGCTCGATTCAAGTCTCGATCCAACCAACCATGTGATCGAGACGCCTTCCCAGGCATTCTCTGTTGCCGACCGGCTGATCTACGATGCGATGAATTTGATCAAAAATGCGGCGCTGATCACCGCGAAGTACAATGGCGCTCCGCCGTTCAACCGGCGAGAGATGAAAAATAAGGGCAAGGACTATCGGCGAAACATCAGCACAGGAGCGCTCGCAACCGCCATCGACAAGCTTCCTCCGCGTTTCTACATGCCGCTCAAAACGGCAAAGTATTTGACGGCTGGATACCTCCCTCCCGAGGTTGCGAACGCTCCGATTAAGACGGAGCTGTTTCGCTCGCATAGTACGCGCGTGCTTCGCTCTTGGAAGAAGAGTCACTTTTTCAATGTTGGCCTGACAACCGAGATTGTGAAAATGGGTTACGCCTTCGCCGTGTTTTTCGACGAATATGAATGGCGACCGACGATGGTTAGGATGGACCGGGGATTTGTACCGGTTGGCACTGAGATCCTTGATGAAAACCTTCCGTTCTTCCTTGTGAAATGGGCCTATCAACCAGCGGATTTGCTGGAGCTGGTGAAGAAGAGCATGAAGGCCAAGCTCAAAGATTGGAATACGAAGAACGTGCAGAAGGCAGTGGAGGCCGCGACGGTTCCTGCGAACAGTTCAAAGCAGAGTGAGGTACGTTCATTTGAGGACACAATTCGTCAGGCGACGAACTTTCTGTCATACAAAAAAGGATCTCGCGAGATCGAGACTTATCACCTTTTTGCTCGTGAGGCCGATGGCAAGGTGAGTCATTGGATACTCGCTGCCGATGGCGTAAACGAGAAAACGCCTGATATCAAAGAGGAGGATGCCGACACACGCCTGCTCTACAAGAAACTCGACCGCTACGACTCGATGGATGATGTCGTTATGC
>JABXJQ010000093.1_pt1 | contig 12808 bp, 12 predicted proteins | sample 7436221 | NCBI WGS metagenome assembly JABXJQ01 (sample SAMN14395755, study PRJNA613071) | wetland metagenome | isolation source: water sample H0 from high-altitude wetland | place: Chile: Salar de Huasco, high-altitude wetland | collected 2015-11-10
CCTCTAGATGCAATTGCAGATAGAATTTCTTTTAAGGAAACAAAAGCAGGTGGATTAATTCCTATGGTTGTCTCTACAAAAGAATCCCAACGTAAAGATTTATCTTTAGCTTTAAAAGATTATGCTCAATTATTAGAGATAGTAAATAAGTTAAGAGAATCAGAAGAATCTAAAAACCAAAAAGCAAGAGGTGGTGGTGAAATACCTCATCGTATGGAAAAATAATAATTGATGAATATAAGAGAGATATATCCTTTATTCTTTAAAGATCTAGAAATAAAACCACAAAGAGGTTCTGTTGAATTCAATGAACTTGTAGACTGGGAAATAGAGAAATTAGAGAATGGAGTTATTGTAGACGGAATACATATTTCAGGTTGGCTTTATTGGCATTTAAATCATTGGTATATTCGTATAGATAAGAAAGAAGAAAATGGTAATATTCCACGTATAACTTCTTTACCTTATTTACGTGATAATGAATGGATTCGTGCAGAAGCTCTTGAACAATGTCGTGTACAACAGAAAGGTTATATGGAAGTAGGTTTACGACAAGGTGGTAAATCAGAATTAGAAGCTTCTTTTCTTGCTTACAATGCAATTATGTTTAAGAATACACAGAATGTTATTGTAGGTGGTAACTCGGATGACCTTATGCTTTTAAAAGATAAAGTCGATTTTGGTTTAAGAGAATTATGGGAAGGTATTGCTATTCCAAGATTGGATAAAACATGGCGTTCTTCGAGTGTGAGATTAGGATTTAAGCGTACTAATGGTGATGATGATATATGGTCTACTATTATCATTAGAAATGCTGCAGACGGTAATAATACTGAGACTGCTGCAGGTACTACTGCCAAGTCTTATATAATGGATGAAGTAGGTAAATATTCTTTTTCAAAAGTATTTGAGGCTGCTAAACCAGCACTTAACTCAGAATTTGGATGGAGAGCTATTCCTATTCTAGTGGGAACAGGTGGTGCTTTTGAAAAAGGAGCAGATGCTGAAAGATTCTTTTATCACCCAGACGCAAATAACTTCCTAGGATTTTTAGATGAAGCTTCAGGTAAGAAAACTTGTTTATTTATGTCTGGAGTTTATAGACAAGATTGTAAAGTTCCTTCTAATTTAGGAAAATTCCTAACAGAAGAATATGGTAAAGTACTTCCTGAAGATTCTATACTCTTTAATTTAGAAATGAAAGTAGCTGATAAAGAATTAGCTATCAAAGTAATTAATAAAGAAAGAGAAGAGAAAAAGCAAGATCCAGATCAGCAAGAATATTTGAAAGTTATTATGTATCATCCTCTTACACCAGAGGAATGTTTCTTATCTATTTCAGATAATATCTTTAATAGAAATCTTGCTAAAGCACAACAAAGATTTATATACGATAATAATATAACAGGTAGTTTTGTAGACCTACAACACGATGGTGATAAGATTATACATGTTATGGTGGATAAGAAACCTATTTCTAATTTTCCACACAAACATGCAGATAATAAAGATGCTCCTATACAAATATGGGAAATGCCTGTTCCCAACGCACCTTTTGGTTTATATACTGCAGGAGTAGATAGTTATCGACAAGCAGATGCTAAAGATTCTTCATCTCTAGGAGCTGTATATATATTTAAAAGAGTACATAGTATTCATGACGAGAAGTTTAAAAATATGTTTGTTGCTGCTTACGTAGCAAGACCTGAAGATAAAGCTAAATGGAATGAAACAGCAAGGAATTTAATTAAATTCTATAATGCTCGTACTCTTGTAGAGAATGATGAGATTTCTTTTATTGATTATATGATTTCTAAAGGAGATGAATATTATTTAGAACCTGAACCTCAATATTTGAAAGGGTTACTAAAAAGCAGTAGTGTAAATAGGAGATATGGTATTCATAGATCTGCACCAGCTATTGCTAACCATTTACATACTTCTTTTAAATCTTACACTGAAGAAGTAATAGATATGCAAAGGGATAAAGATACAGGAGCTATAATTAAAGAAACCTTAGGGATGACACAGATTTTAGATCCTATGTTACTTGAAGAAATAATTAAATACCATTCTGATTTGAATGTCGATAGAATAGTAGCTGCAGAATTAGCTTATTCTCTAGGTTCTTATCTTAATAGAAGTATGGGTATTGTTTCTTCTGTAGAAGAAGATAATAGAATGAATTCATATAATAATGGGCCTAAGAAAGGTTCTATGTTTACACAACAAAAAACAATATTTTCACCGAAAAGAAAATTATTTTAAGTAATGCCAATTATAACTTATTTAACAGATTTTGTAGCTCCTCAAGAAGCTTTATTAAACGTTTACCCAGATCAGTATGTTACTGAAAAAGAAAAGACAGAAGATTATTGGATTAAACGTAATATGGATTATTTCTATACAATAGCTCTTAGCACCTACACAAAGAATAAAAAAACTTTTTCTAGAAATTATGAAATTGTAAAAGGTATTCTTAAAAGAGAAGACTTATATGAAAGTAAAGAAGTAAGAAGTTTTGTAGATACATTAATGCATGAGGAAGACTTACCTCAATACGTAAAGCATTACTCTATTTTAAATCCTCCTATTAATACGTTAATGGGTGAAATGTCTAAACGTCCAGATAATACTTATGTAAAGGCATTTGATGATGATAGTAAATCTGAAGAATTACAATTTAAAACTGAATTTCTACAGAAATATATATTTCAAAAAGCTCAACAAAAGATTTATTCTCAGTTAGCAGCACAAGGAATAGATATTACTATAGATAATGAAGAACAAATTAATGAGATGACCAATGAACAGATTGAAGAATATATGACTTCATATACTTCTTTAGCTGAGAAATGGGGATCTAGAATGCTTGAATATATAAAAGTTAGATTTAGTATTAAAGAAAAATCTGAAGAAGGCTTTAGAGATTTGCTTATTGCAGCTCGTGAATATTATCATATTTACGAAGATAAATCAGATGAAGGATTTGGTACAGAAGTACTTAATACAGAAAATACTTGGTTTATAACAACACCTAATGAAAAATACATCTCTGATCCATTTGATTTAGCTAAAGGAGCTTACGCTGCAGGAACTATTCATGTGATGGAAATGAGTGAGATACTTCAGAAGTTTCCTTTAACTAATGCTGAGATTAAACATTTAACTGATTTAACTCAGCAAAACTATCTTTTACATGGTCATAGATCTAATTTAGATAAACCTGTAGAAGGACATATGGGGATACATTATGATGTATATGATCCTATACTTCTACAAGAGAGAATGTTATTAGAAGCTGAGTTAGGAAATAACTCTTCTGGTGTGGATGATTTTCTTTTACCTGGAACAGAGATTTCTAGCTTTGGTAATAAATTTATTGTTGTAAGAGCATATTGGTGTTCTAAATTAAAGATAGGTAAACTTGTCATTATAAATGAAGAAGGTGAACCAGAAACTATTCTTGTAGATGAAAACTATAAGTCAGGAATGCATCCTAATCAAGTAAGTCTTGAATGGGGTTGGACAAATCAATGGTATCAAGGATATAAAATTGGTCCAGATATTTATTATGTAAAACCATTTGAACTATTAGAATATTGTCCTATCATAGGATCTATATTTGAAAATAAGAATACAGAAGCTAAATCTCTTGTAGATTTATTAAAACCCTTCCAAACTCTTTATAATATCTTTATGAATAAACTCTATCAATCTCTACAAAAGGATTGGGGTAAAGTTGTTCTAACATCTATTCGTCATATTCCTAATCAGAAAGATGGAGATGGTCAAGATGCTTTAGAAATATGGGAAGCACAAGCAAGAGAAAGAGGTGTGATGTTTATTGATGATAGTCCTGAGAATTTAAAAGCTCAATCTTCATTTAATCAACATACAGCATTAGATTTGTCAAGAGTTAATGAGATGCAAGGTTATTATAATATGGCAGCTCAAATTAAGAATGAAGCATGGGAACTTGTAGGTATTACTAAAGCTCGTTTAGGGTCTGTTGCAGCCACTCAAACTGCTACAGGTACAAATACTGAGCTATCACAATCTTATGCTCAAACCGAGCCTTGGTTTACTCACCATGAGTATACAATGAATAAATACTATCAAGCTTTATTAGATGCTGCTCAATATGTACAATCTAAAAAACCAACATCTACTCTTTCTTATATTTCTAATGAAGGTGAGCAAGCATTTATTTCTGTAAACGGATCTGATATTAAACTTAAAAACTTAGGAGTATTTATTACATCTCGTTCTGAAGATGCACAAGAACTTAGAGAACTTAAACAGTTATCTCAGTCTATGCTACAAAACGGAGCTAGTCCTTATGAAATTGTTGAGATATATACAACTAAATCTAAACGTCAAATTAAAGATATATTTAAAAGACTTAAGAAAGAACAACAAGCTCAAATTCAACAACAACAACAAATTGAGCAACAACAACTTGAACAACAACAAGCTCAGTTTGAATCTCAAGAACAATCTCTTATGCAACAGAATGCTGATGATAAACAATTTGAAGCGTGGCAAGCTGAACTTGATAGAATTAATAAGAAAGAAGTTGCTATTATTAGTCAATTAGGTAGAAATGAAAATGCTACCGCTGATAATAATAGTAATGGAATAGCGGATGCTCTTGAAATTAGTAAAATGACTCAAGATTCTATTAATGCAACTAATCAATATAATTTAGAAACTCATAAAGCTAATCAAACTTCTCAACAAAATAATAAACAACTACAACTTGAGTATGAAAAACTTAAAGTTAAAAGAGAAGAGATTGAAAGTAAAATGAAAATTGCTAAAGAAAATAGAACAGCTTCTGAAATAAAAGCTAAACGTAATTCAAAAACAACTAAAAAGAAATAATATGCCTTGGATACCTGTACTCGCATTAAGAAAAAATATAGATGAAGATACTTTCTTGTTTGATGATGATTCTTATCAAGAAACAGTTTATAGTTATAAAAAATCAGGAATACGTTCTGAAGATATAATTGATTTCTATGAATTTAAAAAAGATCATATCCTTGTAAAAACAAGATATGAATCTAAAGAATTAGTAATCAAAGATACTAGAGATAACTTTTTAAATAAACTTATGACATTAGATCATTTATTTGAAGTCAAATTTATTGAAAGTGATGAAGAAGAACAAATATCTGAAGAAGAGCAAAATGATTAATGCTATATAATACATCTATTTTCACATAAAAACTATTAAATTATTTTGTTAATAATAAAAGGCAATGTACTTTTGCATAAATTTAGTACAAATACATTATGGCTAACGACAATTTCGAAATAGATTCTTCTATGATTCCTAGTGACTTTGGGATTATGAGTACCGAGATATTAAATGGTGATCAGATGGCTGATTTCATTTTAGGGGACTCAGAAACTATAAACACTATTGAAGAGATCGAGAATAAAAATACTCGAACTTCTACAAAAGAAACAGAAGAAGAATTAACTGAAACTCAAAAAAGAATTGAACTTGAGAAAGAAGCTCAAGCACTTCTAGAAGAAGAACTAGAAGCAGATGAAAAAGTAACACCTGCAACAAAGAAAATTGAAAAAGAAGAAGAAACTGAAGAAATAAATACTTTTGAAGTTCTTTCTAAAAATCTTTTTGATTTAGGTATCTTTAATAAAACAGAAGATGAAGAAGAAGATGTTAAAATATCAACTCCAGAAGAATTTAGAGATAGATTTCTTAAAGAGGTAAATGTTCAAGCAAATTCTCAAATCTATAATTTTATTTCTGATAAACACGGAGAAGAAGGTCTCGAAATGTTCGAATCTGTTTTTATGAAAGGAGTTCCTCCTGAAGAATATTTAAACAGATATACTAAAATAGAATCTTTAAAAGATTTGGATCTTACTCAAGAATCCGTACAAGAACAAGTTTATAGAGTTTATTATAAGAAACTTGGTTGGGATGGAGATAAAATTGATAAGAAAATTTCTAAACTTAAAGATTATGGTGAACTAGAAGAAGAAGCTATAATTGTACATGAAAAACTAATTGAACAAGAACAAAAAGAATTTGCTGGTTTAGAAGCTAAAAAAGTTCAAGAAGAACAAGTTAAACTTCAAGAAAAACAAAGGTACGCAAATACTATTAATCAAATAATTTCAGAGAAACTGAAAACTAAAGATTTTGATGGTATTCCTCTAACAGAGAAAGTTGCTAAAGAAGCATATGAGAATCTTGTTGTAGAGAAATATAAACTTCAATCTGGTGAAAAACTTACTGAATTTGATAAAGCAATTTTGGAATTGCGAAAACCAGAAAATTATGAGAAAAAAGTAAAACTCTGGTTACTGTTACAAAATGATTTAGATTTAACTAAAATAAAAACAAAAGCAATTTCTGATAAAAGTGAAAAACTGTTTGATGGTTTAACTGTTAAAGACAGAGTAACAAAAAGAACTGGTCCACTTGGAAATGATAATTTTTCAAAACTTCTATAAAACTTAAAAATAAAATAAAAAATAATGGCTTTACAACACGTACCAGGATTTACTGGTGTTATTGCTAACCGAGTATCCTCTATGGATAAAAGAGCTATTGGTAAATTTACTGATTCTAATCATATTAGTTCTCTTCACTTAGATGAACCCGCAATGTACGATAAGAAATATATTTCTTTGTACACTCAGACTTCATTGTTTAGCAATGATTTGCAGAATATGATTAATCAAGCAACTCCTTATTATATTGATAGTAATTCTGATTACTGGCAATGGAAAGTAGGTGTTCCTTATCAATATCCTCGTATCATAGAAATCCCAGCCTCTACATCAGGACTTTCAACTCCAGGTATCGATGGTCAAGAATTTGAGATCGTTATTGATAAGAAAGTATTTCAAGCAGGTGATGTTATCACTTCTGATCGTAGATTCGCTCCTAACTTCTATGTTACTAGTGATCCACTTAGATACAACGCTGGTTGGTTGCTTAAATGTACACTCATCACTCCTACACCACTAACAGACTATGTAAGTTCTGATTGGTTAAAAGTAGGTCTTGAGTTGGAACAAGTAGATAATATGGTAGGTGAGTTTGATACTCAACTATCTGGATTGGATGAACTGGGTGACAGCATTACTTTGTATGAATCTCTTTCTGCAGGTTTTGGTGTTGAACATCAGATAACTGATTGGGCTGATGCTCGTATGTTGCGTGATGGTAAAGGTCAACCACTAGATATTATCGTTTATTCTCAGATGCGTAGAAACGAAATTGGTAAACTTGAGAACTTAGGATCTCGTTGGGAACCATATGTAGATATGCTGGCTAAGAAAAAAATGATGAGTTTGAATCTAAAACGTATGCTGTGGGGTAAACAAGGTACTGCTAAAACTGATGGCTCACGTCAAGAAGTTAAAAAATCAGTACAGGGTATCTACCAACAAATGCGTAATAATGGTAACTTAGTTCGTTATAATCGTGGTGAATTCTCTATCAACTTGATGCGTGATGTGTTTGGTGATTTGTTCTACCGTAGAGTATCTATGGGTGAGCGTAGAGTTAAAGTTTACACAAATGAAGCTGGTTTCGAAGTATTCCGTACAGCAGCTAAACAAGATTTGTTGAACTCAGGTTTGACAGTTATGGCTGATGAACGTTTCATTCAAGGTTCAGGTCAAAACATGGTTGTAAACTATGCATTTGAATCTGTAATCACAATGGAAACTGGTAAGATTACATTGATTCACCTTACAGAGTTAGATCTTCCTCAAACTAATACTGAGTTTGGTCAGAACAAGAAATCAACTCCTATCTTTATGGTGTTTGATGTCTCTCCTGAAGGCGACGGTACTCCGAAAAATAATATTCGTCAAGTACGTCATCGTAATCGTCCTTCTATGACATGGGGTTATATAGACGGTACTGTACATCACTTAGGTTTTGCTGCTTCTCAAGGTATGCAATCAGCTTCTAAAGATCCTTGGTATGAAATCTGGATGAAAGATCGTTCTGATGTATTTATCGAAGATTTGTCTCGTACAGTTCTGATCGAAGAAATTCCTCAGTTCTAATTAAATAAAAATTCGGAGGGGAACGTTTCAAGTTCTCGCCTTTAAGGTTCCCCTCCACCTTTTAAAATATATCGCGAGGTAGAGCAGTGGTAGCTTATTGGGTTCATTCCCCAAAGGTCTCAGGTTCGATCCCTGACCTCGCAACTAAAATTACAAATAAAACTACATATGGGAAAGATAGGAAAAATATCCTCTATTAAAAAAGAATATTCTGGAGATTATAAAGAAACATTAGCAGGTTCATTGGCTAGAAATGGTTATACAAGATTTCCTGGCACTGGTGTCAGATTTGTACCTTGGAAAGAAACAAACGGTGAATATAGAACAGGTCTAAATGAAAATGCTCTTTATATTAAACAGATGGAACGAACCAATCCTGAAGAAGCAGAACAAGAAAAAGCAAGAGTTAGAGCTCTTCGTGAAGACTTAGAAGAACAAACAGGTATGGATTTAGGACCTCGCTCTGAATATTACTCTAAAATGTTTGATAGTAATTATCGTCAAAACAATAGAGCACAAGTAGTGAAACTTAAAGACGGAATAAATATGTTTAACCTTGATGACCCATATCAGGCAATTACATATCATTGGCTTAAAGTTCATGAAGACATTGCTCCTTCAATACAAGCATATAAAGAAGGTCGTGTTAGAAATTCACAGAACATTTCTTATTTTGTAGATGATTTTGAATATGAAACAGAAGTAGAATATTCAAAAAATATGAAAATGAATAAAGCTATTGAGGATTTGAATACTATGACACCAGATCGTCAATTCAAAATTGCTCGTTTACTTGGTTTACCAATTATGGAAAATGATAAACCATCTGTAATTTACAATGCTATTAACACTTTCATTAAAGATGTTGCTAATAACAATACTCTACAAAATGTAAATATGTTTAATAGAATTAATTCAATGACAGATGAAAACTTTAATGTTAAGTTCTTAGTTGAAGAAGGTTTGAAATATAATGTTTATCGTATTAAATCAATGCGAATTTACGAAGGAGAAACAGTTATTGCAAAAGATAAGGATGAATTGATTGAAAATCTATCCACTCCTAAATATCAAGATGATTTGTTAGCATTAGAAGAAAAAGTTAGACAACGTAAACTTCAAGAGAAATTTTAATAATGATTAGTGTAAAACAGTTGCTGTATAAAACAGACTTAAGATTAAATAAAGCAGCAACTAACGATCATCAAAGTATTCCTGTAGAAGATAAGTTGTTTGCTACTAACGAAGCTCAATTAAAATTAATTAAGAAAAAAGTATCTACTAATAATATTTACCAATTAGGTTTGGATAGTTTTAAGAAAAGATATGAAGACTTACAGAATTTAGTTGTGCAAAGTGAAAGTGTAACAAAATTAAAAGAAGGTAAAGATAGTTATAATTACTATCAGTTTGATATAAATAAATTACAATCTAAATACCTTTTTGGTATTTCTCTTGTAGCAATGTGTTCGAAAGATACTTGTACAAATAGAGCTGTTAATATTGCTAAAATAATTAAGCATGCAGATCTAGACATTTATATGAAGAACTCTAATTACTTTCCTTCTTTTGAATACCAAGAAACAATTGCTTTATTATCTAATGATAAAGTTTACATTTATACTGATGGTAGTTTCAAAGTAGATAAGGTTTATATTTCTTATCTTAAATATCCTCAGAAAATAGATTTAGAAGGTTACATTGATTTAGATGGTAATCCTTCAATTACTCAAGATTGTGAACTGGACGAATTCTTAGAAGATGAACTTTTAGATTTAATTCAATTAGAATTAGCAATTAATACTGAAAATATTCCTTCTATACAAGGAGCTGAAATAAAATTAAAAACTAACGAATAATAAAAAAATAAAATAAAAAACAATGGATTTTCAAAAAACAACCTTATTTGTTGTTCCTGCTGGAGCTACCCTTCCTACTACTGGTAGTACTAATAACCTTACAGCTGGTCAATTGGGTACCTTCCGTCCTGACTATTCAGTGGCAACTGCAGCTAATATAGCCGCTGCTAAGTATATTTATATTGCACAAGGTCGCTCTGAAGTAGTACCTGGTCTTGGTAGTAAGCGATCAGATAAACTTTTTGTAAATAAAGTTATCGATTTGTATAAAGTTACAGGTGATGCAACTGCAAATACGCAAATTACTGAAGTATCTGGTTTTAATGCTAAATGTGGAGAAACTTTGACTTTGACTTTGCGTCTGTTGTCTCAATATATCAATGTAGGATTCTTTAATGGTTTGACTCGTTCAGTAACTGTTAATACTCCTTGTTGTGATTGTGGTGATGATCCTTGTGCAGAAGTAGATGTATCTGCTATTGTAGATGACTTGTTAGCAGCAGTTAATGCTGAACCTATGTTGTCTCAGTTTATAACAGCTACTCGTTCAGGTACTGGTGATGATTCTGTTTTGGTGTTGACTGGTAAAGCTCTTACTGTATATGGTAATGCTTGTGATTTGACAGCTTTCCCTTATCAATATGATGCTATGAACTTCTTCACTTATGCTTATCGTGGTGCAGAAACAACTCAAGATTATAATGTGTTTGACGCTTGTGATTTATTCGCAACCACTGAGATTACAAGAAATGCTAGTTATCCAACAGGTACACCTGATCAAATTCGTCAACTAGAAAAAGATTACTATAGTTATCAAACTACTTACAAATCAATCTTTAGTTCTCCATTGTTTAATGGTGCGTTTACAAGTAATGTAAGTGATTCAGTAGCGGCTTATACAACTCTCTACATTCGTTTCTATGATCCGAAGAATCCTTCATATACTGATGAAGCAGCTCAAGAATCAATGGTTATAATTGCTGCTCCTCCAACAGAAGCTGCCGCAATTCAAACTAGATTGGAATTGTTCTTCGGTAGTGGTGCCTTTATAGATAAATCATAATTAATAATTAAAAAAAGTGAAAGCTGGAGGAGATTAACTTCTCCAGCTTTTGTATTTTAAATATGATTACAGATAAAAAAATACAAGAGGTTGCTACAAAACTTAATATAGATCCTCTAATTATAAAAGTTGTAGCAGAAGTAGAAAGTAGTGGTGATGGTTTTCTTGTTTCAAAAGAACCTAAAATTCTTTTTGAACCTCATATCTTTTGGAAGAATCTACAAAAAAGAGGAATAAACCCTAATCTCTACACTAAAGGAAATGAAGATATTTTATATGAAAAATGGAAAAACAAACCTTATGGTAAAATTTCTGAACAACATACAAGATTAACCAAAGCTATTAGTATAAATAGAGAAGCTGCATTAGAAAGTGCTTCTTGGGGTAAGTTTCAAGTTCTTGGTCAAAATTGGTTTAATTTAGGATATAGATCAATACAAGAATTTATAAATGAAGCTTATCGAGATGAAGATGCTCATTTAGAAATGTTTATTAGATTTATTGAAAAGAATGATTTAACTAGATTTTTAAGGAAATTAGATTGGTCTTCCTTTGCAAAAGGATATAATGGTCCTGGTTATAAAGTTAATAAATATGATGTAAAGATGGACACCTTGTATAAAAAATTAAAATTAAATGACAAATAACAATTTAGATTTATTATTAATAGATACTCATTCTGCTTCCACTATTGGAATAGCAGATATTTCTATATATGCTACAACCTATACAGTTCCTACTACAACACAGATTGAAATAACTCCTCCTGGTTTTGCTAAAGTAACTGTGGATTTTATTACTAAGAATGTAAATATTTATAGAGCATTAGATTTAGGACTTACTTGTGAAGAAACTTGTATGGAATTACCAGATGGTATATATGAAGTAAAATATACAACCCCTGCTCCTAAAGCAGCATCAATAACCAAATATTTTCTTAAAGTAGATAATTTACTTAGTTGTTATCAAAGTGCTTTTTTAAAACTTGATTTAGAATGCAATTGTTCTACATTAGAAAATGAAAAGAATAAAAGAGAATTATTTAAAATAAGAATGTTAATAGAGGGTTCTATTGCTTCTGCTAATACTTGTGATTTAGTTAGATCTAGATCTATGTATAGAAAAGCTGAATTTCTATTGAAACATATTACTTGTAAACATTAAAATTAATATCATGGGATGTGGTCAAACAGCATGTAAAGTATGCGGAAATAAATATAAAGCTTGTCAACTAATAAACGGTATGTGTTCTAGTTGTTATTCAAAAGAACAAAATAAAACTCAAAATGTTAATCAACCCACAGTTAAACAATAAATGCTGTTCTGAAGAACAGATTAATTCACTATTAGGTAAGATCGATAGGGTTATATCTAATATAGGAAATGCTTTGTTAAATAATATAAGGTATGGTTTAACTAATGAAATAAGTAATACTACTTTTCAAGACTTACTTTTGTACAGAGATATTATTGTCTCTAAATTATTAGGAAATGAAGAATTATCTAAAATTTCATTTGAAAGAATTATATCTAAAGTAAAAAGAATTATAAATAAAAATTAAAATATTACAATAAAATGGGATCAGGATGTAATGGAAATAACATAAATGGATACTTTGGAACACCACTTCCTGATAAAGGTGTGATGTACACAGGTCCCGCAATTCCAGCATTAGGTATTTGTACAGGAGATTACCTAAATGAAATAGAAGCTATTATCTTGCAGAAACTTTTAGATTTTATGATAGGTAAAGGAATTACGGTACCTGAAATAAATCTAGAAGAATGTCCATTTATACAAGAGTTTGTATTGTGCTGT
>JABXJQ010000094.1_pt1 | contig 12796 bp, 10 predicted proteins | sample 7436221 | NCBI WGS metagenome assembly JABXJQ01 (sample SAMN14395755, study PRJNA613071) | wetland metagenome | isolation source: water sample H0 from high-altitude wetland | place: Chile: Salar de Huasco, high-altitude wetland | collected 2015-11-10
CAACCAAAACAAACGCTAATCAAAACCATCAAAACCGCCAAAGGTAAATGGGAGGTTTACAGTTATGAAAAACTTATAGAGAGAAAACTTACACATGGTAAAACCCGTTACTTTATAACACGATACGGAACACATCTAATTTCCCGAAACGGAAAACTAATTTGCTCAAATACTGAGTTCAATACCGTTGCCTCAGCATTGAAAAATATCAGGGCGGTGCAAAGGACTTGCCTATAACCCCAACAATTCCCTCTCATCATCAGTAGGCTTCCAATACCCTAATGATTCAGCCCTTTTTAGATCGGTTTGAGGTACACCGAAAACGCTGACTGCCATGATCGAATGCCGGCAATTATACCCGCCTGCTGTTGTAAAAATTGTTCGGGCATTAGTACCTTCCATTTCGCCCGGCCACGAATATCCATCTGAAGCACCCGGTATCGGTAATTTATATCCATCCGTAGATTTACCCGCACCCCAAAGTTCTATTTCCTTTTTGCAAAAGTACTGATTGTGCCTTTGTACGCAGAATTCCCTCGATGTGTTTATCGTTCCTCCCGAATAGGCAAACCATGAAGCACCGATCTGTTCAGCAACAGCAGCAGCATAACTCCGATCAGCAACAGCGAAAGTATCATGAGCAATCTGCTTTGAATATTGCATAATCTTCCCATCTTTTTCTGCATCGCCTGTTGTGATTAGTTGAATAGCATCTAATGTTTCACGGAATCTTGCTCCCGTTACAACAGCCTGCTCAATCTGCTGCTTAATCGGGATGATAAAATCAGCATCGACTGAGGTGTTTATAAGCAGATCGACTGCATTTCGTTGAGCATTCCGAACCGCCATCTTACCGATCTCGGAAGTTTCAAATCCTTTGAATGCAGCAGAAAAATAGTTATCATTCAATCCGACCTGAACATTGAACTGCTTGGCAAATTCGGTAACAGCTTCGGCATACTCTGACCGATCCAATACTTCACGAAGTAGTACATCGAGTTCAGCAACCCTTGTCATATTAGCCTCTGAGATCACAAAGTTGCCATCCCGATCAACATCAAAAGAAGCCATAATCGGCTCAATCTCTTTCAGTAATTCAATCTGAACTTTTTGAATGTTGGAAAGGAATTTATCGGGGACTGATTCTAACCGATCAGCCTTTTCTTCTAATATCTCAAGTAGCGTTGGCATTGGCTAAGATCGACTGAGGCGAAAGTCTTGGAGTGGTCGCAGGGGAAGTAGGTGTGATGGCAATAGCTGCCTCTTTCAGTTGGGTAATCATGTCAGAGAATTCCTGGTCCAAAAACCCTTCATCTTCACGAACAAGGTCAGCAATCAATGTCAAAGCCGAATCATGTAGCACTATTTCCCAAGGAGCAATCAACCCTCTTGGAAGTTCAGCCATGATCTGTTCTTGAGTGAGCGTAAACAACCGATCCGATGCAATAATCAAATCATAAGCACGGGCGGTCTTTGGATTGTCGTAGAATATCGCTTTGAGATACTTGTAAATGTACGAAGCAATCACAACAGGAGGCGCACCGGCTGACTGTGCTGCTGCTATCTGCGCCAAGTAATCCGATTCACTGTTGAAGTCATAAGTTAAGGGACGTTGCACAATCGGCTCAACAAAATCATCACCGTATCGCATCTTGCCCATACAGATCAATCCGAATTCATAGATGTCGAATATCTGATCTACAACCGTTTTGATAAAGGCATATTTAGCCTTTTCATCCATCACCATGCCCGTCGCTGTGGTATCCGTTGCATCCGTTTTAACAACCGTGTTGGTTGTCTTTAGATGCAGGATTGAAAGTGCATTCATGATCTGCTGAGTGATCTCAGAGCGAAGGAATGCAGGGGTATTGGTTGAAGGTTCAATATAGGCCAAAGCATCAACAGGCTTAATCTGATCACCGTTGTCGATTGCATTACCGCCTTTAACGTATAGTGTGTTGGTAGGTGATGTCCTTGGTGTTTGCCCCGTTCCGTTACAGTTCGTGCATTTATAGAATCCTGACTGATCCTTTGTCGGGATATACCCGTTGTTGCATTTGTTTCCGTTGGTGTCTGAAAACATACAGTCGTTGCCTAACATCACCTTTTGAGGGTAGGTGCAAGATGCTTTAATTGATCTGAGGTTGCAACCGTCAATCAATGCCTCATCCAATATATCAGCCACCATTAAAAACGGTGATTGGTAACCGATCGCACCCGCATCATTGTAGGTAGGAATCCCCATCAGATAAGTTGCAGGGATGAAACCTAAGTCATGATTCACATAAAGACGGGTTGAGAATTTCCAATCCGCTTGCCGGCCTGTCTGTTCAATGATCCATATATTCTCATCATCCCAAAGTTCAAACACCAATCCCTCACGAACTTTTTGACCACCCTTTTCAATGATCGAATAGTTGTTGGTTTCGATCAGTAAATAACCCCAATCCATGTTTGACAGCACCCTTTCACATCCGTAGTAAAATGGGATCGGTTCTGGGAGTTTATCCCCGGCAATTACCGATTCGCCTGTTTCATTGTCGATCACCGTCACATCTTCCCTCCATGGTCTGAAGCCAACCACTCCCATCGAATCATTGATTTTTATCGAAGGCAAAACATACTGAATCCAAGAATCGTAACTCATTCGTAGTGGTGTCGAGGCAATATCTTTTTCAACATACTGTTTAAACGACATTTCGGCTGTGATGTATTGCTGCGATTCCTCACCGTAATCAACCGACCAATTACCACTGTTCAACCCCCTGCCGATTGTTGAAAGAAATTCAAATGAAACGGGTAGGGTAATCTGCTTGAAGTTAGCTAATACATAATCCAGATCCTCCTGAGTTTGATTCGGGGCTTTGACCGATAGCATCTTGACAGGCTTCTTGCCCTTTACCATGTGGTTAGAAATCTGATCTTTCCAATCGACATAGTTCTGATACCCTTCAAAATAAAGATAATCCTCTTTTTTAGGATCGTAACTTTTCATGTTCTGCTTTTTCTTGACCTTGATGATCGGATCAAGTAGGGCAAGAATGTCTGATTCAAGTATCATCGTTTTGGTTTTGGCACTGTCGTAGGTCTTGGCTTGACTTGTGGTTTAGGCAAGTTGGCAGGAATGGTTCTTTTACCACCGCCACCGTTACACGTTGAGCATCCCATGATTTTCTATTTTATGAATAAATGAATTTGTCTTACCTATTTTAGTGTCTTTTCCGAACAACGTTGAAATGTGGGCAGGAAATTCAATGTCGGATTCAAGCAAATGAAAGTTTTTGTAAACATTCTCATGCCCTGAATACGATTGACTTTTGAACTTCACATCCTTTTCAAACACATAACTGAAATGTTCGAACCGAACTTCTTTAATCGCCTCTGTGTATCGTTGACCGATCAACATGGCCGGTTCATGGGATTTGAAATATTGCCCTGACCATTTCCATAATCGGTTCAAATACCCCGAACCCCAATCACCTTTTGCGATCATATCCTTTCCGATGTAATGATTGAAGGGAAAAGAAAACCCGATTGCTTTGCTTTTATCTGCAATCGATTCGGCAAGTTCAATATCTTCAATCTTCCAATGCTCATCAACATCTACTTCCCAAAGATAGCAGGATTTGGTGAGCTTCCTGATAATATCAATTCCAAGATTCACTTGATCATCCTTGCCGTTATAGTGCTTTCCGGACGAATAAAAATATACATTAGGGTGATCCTTGCAGAACTGATTCATAAACTCAACCGTGCCATCTTGTGAGGTTGCAGGGAGGTCTAATCTTTTACACCATGATGTCGATCCATAGGGTAGTGAATAGCCTTCGATCACAATCCATTTATCGAACATCGATGCCATCTTCAAAGCAAAATCACGATGATTCAAATGGTGCAATCCTTCATATACAATAGTGAGTGCGATCCGCATTAGTTCAATAAATCAGGACAACGTAATTGATTTCTCAGGTTAAATTGGGCAATTAAAAACGTATTGGCAACATTACGATAAACGTATTCGATATAGACTTCAAATGCAGCCATGTCAGCTCTCATTGACGTGGATGATTGCACTTTGGTGATCATCGCTTTGGTCGTTCCAAAGGATTTCAAATTTATTGGGATGTTGCTTAATCAGTTCTAAAGTATGGTAATGCTTAATGTGGTTGGTATCATCCAATGCTAAGTAAAAAGCATCATTCGGAATCAACTGCATTAGGTAATTGAATTCGATCAGTCCCAAATGCCCCGCACTGTCAAGAATCACCAACTCAGGTTTTAACTCAACCGCTAAATTCAGCATCGCATCAGGTACGTTGAACAGCACCTCTTTAGTGTAGCAATTAGGGTCAAGGTGATCGACTATGATGTGATCGGGCGCATCGTAGGTAATCGAAACAGGCAACATTGATCGAGGGATTGAAAGCCCGTTGATGAAGTTTACATTTGTTCCGGCATTGTTATTTTTCGCCTGTGCATGATAGTCGGGATTCACCTCAATTGAAATAAAATCGTAATCCAATTCAAGGATCCGAAAACCTTTCAACACCGCCTTAGTTGTTCCGTTACCGAGATAAGTTCCTGTTTCAATCACCCGTGTAATATTTTCGTGTGCGATCAACGTAGTCAAATGATGATTGAACTCCGATGTCGAAGTCATTTTATAGTTCATTATTTCTTTAGCTAATCGCATACTCCAACTGATTAACTGTTTCCCATTTATTTGATAGCAAAGTCCGATCACCTTGCAGTGGCACTTTATTGGTGATGTAATAAAATAACTTAGCCTTGACCGTTATACACTCGACAAAATTCACCAATGATGAATCAATGCAGTGAATCTCTTTTGCTTTCTCAAGCACTACCCTCCAGTCGAAGATGCTGAAACCTTCAATCGGTGTAAACGGTATTTGATGAAGCCCACTATCAATAGTAGCGGCATCACCATAATTAGACATAAGGTGACAAACAGAATAATCAGAAGTGCCTTTAGGTGCAACCAATTTGTATAGGTCTTGCTCCTTGCTTTTATTTCGGATGTAGTCAAGATTAAAGGACTCTGAGATAGGTACATCAGCAATCTTGTATTTCAATGTGATGAATGAATCGATAGTCGGCTTCAACCTCATCCACTCTTTGTGATGTGGTGAATTATGATTGATTCCGAATGACAAGTCAATCACTTTATCATATCCTGAACTTTGAGAAAGAACAGGTGTGCAATAATCAACATAGTCAAACATCTCATGGTATTGCTTTGGGCAAAGCCAATCAACATGATATTCTTTTGAGTACCATTTAGCAATCGGGAGGCAGCGAATAATATCACCTGTTGCACCGGGCTGAATGATCAGTAGTTTCTTTTTTAGGATCGCTTTGATCGGGCAAATCTTAACTTCAAGATATCCATTGCCATGAATCCGATCTGCCTGTGTATAGGTTCTGTAATTAGAAGCATGAAGGTGATAAGCTTTAATATCAACCGATGGATTACAGACCGAATATCCTTGCTTTGAGGCATCGAAAACAAATGCATTTTCACAACCCGGAAGTCCTAACTGATAGTTCATACCTGTCAGTGCAATATTGCCTTTGAAAATCCAAGTGCCTTGTGACCATTTATAGGCTTCAATCTTCCATTTCGATCCGTGTGGATTCCAACGGCAAAGAGCCAACATTCTTTTTGATAGTTCAACCTGACTGATCCACGCTAATGTGTTGTCGTAATATAAATCAGAGTTGGTGATCACCGTATAATCACCTTCAGTTGAATTGGCATGATCTATCAACATCTGATAGGTCGGCCGTTCAGTAACAGGGATGTTCACCACTTTGGGATGATCATAAGGCACATTTCCGAAGTTGTAGATTTTAGTAATAATCGGATTGGCACAATTGATTCGGTGACATTCCATCAATTCTTTTCGCCTTGCATCAGGAAGCCCCTCGTATTCATTGCACAAATACAAATGCACTGATCCCTTCATCTTGCCAACTGACCCTGTGAAAGGTTCAATCAGCTTACCTGTTTCAAAGGCAGGTAATCCCCAACCGTCTGATTTAATTTGTGGTGCTTCGATCTGATAAGGCTCGTTTGTAACAACCCTTGTGATCGGCTGCACTTTATTACCTGCGTGCTTGTCATGGAATACCTGATAGGTCTTATAGTGATGATTGGCAAATCCTAACTTGCGAAGTGTTTTGATCAACTCCTTGTCGTAGTATTCGAGGAAGAAAGTCTTCATTCGCATCTTCACACCGAAGTAACTCAGGAAGGTGTAGCCTAATTTGATCAGTTCATAAGGCCGATGCGCTGCATTGTCAACAAACCACATCGCTTTGTCAATATCGGGTGTAATGCCTGACTTAGCAATCTGAATATTGAGATACAGTTCATCAGGCTGAGTGCCACCCCATCTGTTTTTGAGTTGATCTAATGGGATTGGATTATTCGCCATCGTATCGGATAACTCCTTGTAGAACTGCTCGGCCTTATCGCACTTGGCAATGAATTGAATCGAACTTTGTGTAGCCGGTAGCCTGTGATCTGAAAAATTGTACTTATCCCAAATCACATCCTTAGTTGCCCAATACATCAGAGGCAAGTCATTCGGACTGTCTTTATCATACCACCCGTGAACATGGCATCGGTAAAACTTGTCTGAATCCCCCTCAAACTCGGCAATCAACTTATCAATAAGAATAGCAGGGTCATTAATACAAAGAGCATCCACATCAAGAAACAGCGTATAGTCATACGGTAACTTGTCATAGATGCTAACTTTAAAGATACCCGGATCGCTTACGGGCGTTCCAAGAATCTCCACATGATCGAACAACCACAAGTGCTGTTCATTCAAATGGGATATTGCACCCTGTTCACTGATTAAAGTGATCGGGATGTCACGGTTTAAAGCCTTTAGGGATGCAGCAAGATTAAATGCTGCATACCCATAATTGACCTTGCCCCATGTGCATAGTAATATCCCCTTTGTTTTTCCCACTAAGAGAATATTCCGGCAGGAGTTGAAATGATCGTTACGCCACCTTTAAAAGTACCGTTGACCTGAAAGAAGGCAACCTCATCATCATTGTTGGCATCTGATAAACCTCCTGAGAATGTGATTCCTCCCGATGTAGGCACATAGTAACGTGACGTATCAGGAAAGTTGGGGTTCGAATTACAATCCCAAGCCAAGATTGCTGCTACCCTGCGACCGTTTCCAAGTGCCTCATACAATGTAGCATTGGTTTGGTTGTAAGAGTAATCAGTTAATGAAACTGGGTAAGTGTTGTAGATCACATTCGGAGTTCCACAAGCAGTTGTTTTTGGGCCGGTTGTTGGCGTTGGTAAATCGTTTCCGAACAAAATATCAGTTACCTCCAATGCCTCACCTGCTGCGATTGCTGCAAGTGTTTGGGCAGGATTAGTAATATCTGAAATGTTGTCAAGACACCAGTATAGGACTACTGATGGTGAGCCTGCGGGACGTGCGCCAAGACAGACTAAATCTTCGGAGTCATGCTCCAACTCTACTTCGTTGCAATTGATTGCACAAGACATGGGATTAATTATTTAAGGTTATCAATTTTAATTTGACTTCCCCGCTTAATTAATGCCTCACGGAAATTGGCAACGAATACTGCAAATATAAAGAATAATAATTCAAATAGGTCAATAATGCCGATTAAATACTTGACCCGCTGTTTTAATCCTGAGCGATCCCGTTACAGGGGCAAGGTTGTAATCACCCTCAGCCCTCCATTCAGGTTGGTATTCATCAGCCGTGAAGATGTATTCCGTTCCATTGTCAGCAGTCGGCCCGATCAACAGGTGATCGCATTTCTGCTGAACAGCAAAGCAATCATGGAAGGTTTCATTCACCCAATCGGTGTCGAACCTCCAATATTTTTCCATTTCCGCATAGGTGATCCGTGCATTGCCCGTTCCTGATTTTTGGATCTGAACATTGGAAGGGTAGCTTGAATTAAACGACCTGCATTCAACTCTTTGCTGAAGGACAAAGCCTGTATTTTCAAATTCAAAGCCAAGATTATTCTGATCACAATACCCGACAATCATCTTGGTATCGGTAAACTCTAACTGATAATTCAAGCAGTCTGATGTAAAGGTAGCCTCAAACGGTTCAACAGGGCGAACTACTACGTTGTCGATCTTCACATCACCGTCAATATAATAATTGCCGACCTGAAACTTACCGACAATCCTCACCGACTGCGCTCCGGGGATGTAGTTAGGAACTGAAACGGTATGCACACCGACCGTGTCAAAGTAAGTAATTGAAACCGCCCCGCCAAGCAAGACGATACCAACCTGAATTCTTGGATCGCTTTGTGATATGATTTCAAACTCAACCTCATAGTTACCGGCTACCATATCCGTATTGCTGACCGACCTCAATATCGGGTATTCACTCCAAGGGATATTTGAATACCACAACTCAATATCATCCAACGTGCCGTCAAAATCAGTTGAAGGTGTGATGGTAAAATTGACCGCTCCCGATGTGGTTGGGTATTGAGGAACCATTATAATGCCGTTAGTTATTAAGGCTGCTGATGTTGTGCCATCACCTAACTTAACAGTTACACTTCCTGCTGTTCGGCCTGACATGGTCATCCTTGCCCAGTATTTATAAGGGGTAGGTGCAACAGTCGGAGGTGGGATAGTAACCGATTGAACTAAGGTGGCAACACTTCCTGCGGTGTGAACAGCCTTATTAGCAACTACCGCCCAATTCGCACCGGCAGTCCAATCGGTAAAATCACCTGTTGCAAAATCACCGTTGTCGATGTAATTTGAACCTTCTACGGGATGGAATATTAACTCACAAGTTGAGCCGTCAAATGCATACTGACCGCCACCGTTGTTGAGAATCCACTCGTCCGATCCATCTGAAAAATCACCGTTAGCGATCAAGTTATCACCTTCGACTACACACGCATCAATTACCTTTATCGTGTAGCAATCGTAGGGTAGTTCTAAGTCGTTAATGTCAAAGATCAATGTTACATATCTTTCGTAATAGGTGAAGTATTCTGAAATGTCGTATTCAGTCACTCCATCAGGATCGACAAGGTAAGCAAGCTGATCTATTTTCAATTCCCGAAGATCAGGAGCTGAGATGCAACCAATGAAATCTGATGATGGGTCGAATGATACCACCCCTGTAACAGCAGGTAAATCATCATAGGGTGTGTAGTAGGTAAAATTACCATTGGTGGTAATAGTGCCGACAAGAATATCTGATACATAAACATCGCACTCGCCCGCTACTACTCCCGTTGCCGTTACTGATAATTCATAATATCCGTTAATGTTGATGTAGTTGGCTACCGATTGTTCAAGCAGTCCTGTTGTGCCATCAATATGACAGGCTAATCCATCCCCTACCTGCCATGAGGCGTTTAAGTCCCATGAATTGTAAGTGATTTCCTTAACTACTAAATTATCAATTGATCCAACAAAATCTGTGCTTGGGACAAAGTATAAATTATTGTCACCAACCTGAACATCTAAGTAAGGAATTGATATATCGAATGAGCCTGTTGAGTCAATTGTAGGTGTGGATGTGCTGCCAACAGTTTGACCCAACCTGATTATGAATGACCCCGCAGTTCTAACTACATCAAATGTTATTTGATAAGTGTTACCGATAGTGAACGGAACTGCTGTCTGGTAAGTTTCAGCCGTTGAACCCGCTGTATGTTGTAGTGTACCTGCATTTATTAACCAGTTAGCACCGACAGTCCAATTAGCCCCTGATGAAAATGTTCCATTCAGTATAATATCAGCACCTAAGGTAATATCATCAAAGATCGGATCTTCAATCTCATTCTGCCCGCATGGGGTCTGATAGAATTGGGTCATGATCTCATCACCCGCTTGAATCGGATGGCAGTAAACACCTGAGCAATCAATTCTGTTCGGTGAATCGGGATCAGGGAAATAAGGTTGGAATTTATTCTGATACAATGGCATCGTTCGTGATGAGTTTAATTTTAGATTGACCTGTCCAATTATTGTAACTTAAGTTTTGAATCCACCCAAATCGAGTTACTCCATCTTTTTCAAAAGAGAAAAGTCCTGTTAAATTGTTTAACATATTTAAAAAATCAGACTGACTTATTGCATAATTGAATTCATAAATATACTTTTTAATGTCTGGGTTTCCGCTTGCTATATTAATTCCGCTGTCAGGTGTTCCATTGCATTCAAGGTATGAATCCCAAAGCATAGCAAAGTATCTTTCGGGACCGGGAAATGGTGTAACTGGATTTCTATAAAACCATAATTGGTAAGACCCTTCAATAATATCACCAACCTGACAATTAAAAACAGCGGTTGTTGGGTAATAGAATGTGCCGTTGTTGGTAGTAGCTGCTGTTGATGTTTGGTCAGTTATTAAAACTGACAATGAATCATATTGCTTTATATGGGGTGTTACCTGAAAGTTTTCAGCCTGTTGCATTCCTGCTGTTTGGTAATGAAGCATCATTTCAAAAGAGTAATCCCCTGCAACTGGGACGGTATATCTGAATAAAACAGTGTCATAGTTTCCGTTTCCATCATACCCTCCGTTAGTAGTAACATTTGGGAATGGTGCAGGGTCTTCATATAGACTCAGCGGTAACGGTGGGACATAGTTTGGTAAGACAGCATTATTCACCTGATAAATAATATCATTAGAAGGGTCATCCCCAACCAACGCCTTAAATCCATCCGACCCTTGACCGAGAAAGTTACCAAATGAGGTTTCAAACTTTACCGAATGACGTTGCATTTTATAAAAATTGTTGATGCCAAGATTGTAATAACACCCGCCATCGCCAAAGAATTCAAACTGTGTTGCTATTGCCGTTAAGTTGACTGAATCAATATTATCGCATTGAATGAAAAAGTAATCATCTAAATGCTCCTGCGATTGCATAATAACAGTATCTTGAATTGCATTAGAATCAATTATAAACTCTGAAACTAAATTTAATTGAGTCGATAAATTACATTGACCTAATGTATGGAATGACTCCTTTTTCCATCCATAATAAGACCTGCCTGCTTTCCAAGTATAAACCACCGTTATGCCATCCTCAACAACTTGTGACCCTGTGTTTATTTGTGCATATAAATTAGCTGTTGAAACACTTTGATTTAGTTCTTTTATATCAGTAAAAGAATAAATCAAGCTTGACCCATAAGCACTCTCATAATCTTCGATAATAAATACAGGGTTATTTGGGTCTGTATTATCAATTCTAAAAACAAGGTTATAGATTTTATCCAACTCTAAAAATAACTCCTGAAAGGAAATCTCAAGAATAGGTTCGGGAGCGGATGGATAAACAGTGTATGGGCTGAATAATGATCGCCCCTTAAATAGAAATAATTCTGAAGTTAATGTGCTTAAAAATGTGGACTGGAAAGAAACCTTATTGTCCGTAATTACTTTGATGATGAATTCTAAAACATCGTACACCCTGTATCCTTTATAAAAGGCTGCAACAGGTAAAAGTGTTGATCCATAAATACAACCGTATGAATTAAACAAGTCAACTGAATACCAATCCAAGGGTGCTATTTCGGTTAGTGATTTAGTTTCAATTGCTGCAAGGTTTACTTTAATATCCCTGTTGTTGTTGATGTATGAATAAAATGAATCATCCTGAATCTTGGTTTTTAAATAAAACTGCTGATGGTCAATTGATATAGACGGAATTTTAATAATCCCTTTATGAATTAATACCGTTTCCGTATTACTAACTTCGTCATAAATTTCTATTTCAGCCTCATTACATATACGATCATCAAATAACCCCTTCAAATAAGCATATCCTGAAATAGTTCCGGTTGGTGGGGTAGCATTACCGTTGTAAAATAACTCCACGTCTTGAGTAACTAACAGTGAATTTAACTCATTACTCCTGTCCGCAGTAGTCACAAGCGAAGTATCATTCACCGGCTGATCCGTTAGCTGATTGTCGATATAGAATTTGAAGGCCATTACTGAATCTCTAATTCTGTTATCCCCTTGACCTGACTAACCCTGTTCGATGGTGGGTAAGCACCTTGAAAGAACCTAACCCCGCCTGTAACACAATCGACCGAGCAGATTAATACATTGCCTGTGATCCGGTAATAGTCTATCCTGCTCACCTTTTTGATAGTTACATCAGTGAACGGTATCTCTTTAATAATAGCAGGATCGTACTTAATCAGTGCCATCTTAAAGGGGATCATGTAATATTCTGTTACTGCCATTAGTTGATAGGTGTTTGTTGGAAGTCCGATGTTTCAAGTTCGATGATCGGAAGCCCGAATAGATAAGTATCGTTTTTAAACAGTTCAGGAAAGTCTGTTAAGGTTTGCTCTGCTGCTACATAATAGCCAAGTGTAGTGACAGCATACCCGAAGATGCCTGTTGCATTCTGATAGCCCTGATGAGCCTCACAAAATGCCTGATTAAGTAGCAGGTAGGTTGTCATCTTCCAAAGGCTGTGTTAAGGGCTACGATTGCATTGTAGAGTGATGTCTGCTCTCCTGTTGTTAATTCACTTGCGCCTGAGAAATATGCTACATTGCAAGCATTATAATTATTTACAGTTCCGCCAAAGTTCCTTGCACCTAAATACATTTCCCATGTCGGGTTAAGGGCTGTTGCTGTTGCATCGGTATCAAGTGCTGCATCATTTCTTGTGAGTGATGCTGTTGTTGATGTATCCCTGTTTAAAATGTAAATCCCAGTATTGGGTGATGGGTTAGCAACCGTTTCGGGGT
>JABXJQ010000095.1_pt1 | contig 12782 bp, 16 predicted proteins | sample 7436221 | NCBI WGS metagenome assembly JABXJQ01 (sample SAMN14395755, study PRJNA613071) | wetland metagenome | isolation source: water sample H0 from high-altitude wetland | place: Chile: Salar de Huasco, high-altitude wetland | collected 2015-11-10
TATGAAAAATGTTGATTTGAAAAACGAAACCCCCACTTTTGGCAATGTGCTGTTATGTGATGTTTGGGTTCGAGCAGATAAACCTGTTAAAGAATATCCTTTGGGAACTAAATTCAAAGCCTTAATGGGTGGATATTGGATAAGAGTTGAACGAGGGTTTAAATGGTGTACAGGTTCAACGTTCCCAAATGTCGGAGGAGATTGGACTGGCGATGTGTGTCTGCCAAATATCACATAACTTACAAATAGGCGCAACTATATACGCAAAAATATGATTATAAAATACAAATACGGTTTTGAGTTTGAGAAAAAATTATACGGATGGAAGGACAAACAACTGTACCGTTTACCACAAATGATAGGGCAAAGATTTTACCCTTTAAAGTTGTGTGCAAAATACGAAAAAGGCTATTTTCTTGGTGCTAAAAGAAAATCATTCGCACAACTCGAATCAATGACGGTGTTCATCGATAAAGAAGTTCAACAAATAAAGGACAAAGATTGTCCGTTTTAACGAAACATTAATATAATGGAAAATGTAACGAGATATACGTGTGGTGCAGGAGATGGAATGTTTGAGAGTAAAGAGGGGTATTATGTGGACTATTCTGATTATAAGGATTTATTAGACAAGTATAATCAAGCATTGAGCCAACATGATGTTAGTGGGCAAAGCGAACAGTATTTTTGCTGTAAAGAACAAATAGACAAAAGATGTAGTGAACAATGTTTAGGATGCTTTCAGTTTGAAAATAAGGACTGATTGCAAAAACATTGCCTACAACGTTCCCTCGCTTTGTGTCTGTTGCGGACTTGCGAAACAAGTATTTTCCTCTAAAAATAAACGTCCTACGGACAAATAATATCAATTAACAACAAAACCCACAATAGCACAAAACGAGTGTTAGGCGATGGTTTTATAAACTTAAAACAAAATGAATTCAGAAAAAGATTTTTTAGCATTTTTAAAATCAGAAGGTTTCAAAACATTTCAGACAAAAAGTATGTCAGAGCATTTAAAAGCAACAATGAATATACCGAAAATAAAAGTAAAAATATGGACTTCTATTTTAAAAACTAACGGATTAATAATTCGTAAAAGTCAAAGTGGAAATTGCACTACAACCTGCGCCTCTTGTTATGAATATGGTTGCGATGCAGGGCAAAAACCTCCTGTTAGTTTTTGGCAGTTAGTTGAGTAACTATCGCCTAACGTATTGCAGCTTGGCGTTCGGTTTTTGGCTTACGAATGTTTCAAGTTACCACTAAACTAAATAGCCAAAAACTGACGCTAAGGTGCTGTTAGCTTTAGTTGCCTTGCGTGGAGATTAACCAATAAATAAAAATTGAATGAAAACAATAAAAGAACAAGATTACACCATAAACATTTGCACCGATATAATCGAGTGGGCAAAAGAATTTTACGATATGCCAGATGGGGCAGAATTGGTAAATGAGAAAGAAGTAAGTAGTGAGTGCATGGGGTTTGCCCAACTCGATGAGAAATTAGTTTGGGTATTTGTTCCGAAAGAATATTGTCTAAATGATTTAAAAGAAACTATTGCTCACGAAATAGGGCATATTGTAGAAATGGAATACCCAAAGAACCCTGAACAAATAGAAGCAAATGATGAACGTCACGAAATGAAAGCGGACCACTATATGAATTTTTATTTATTGGTTGATAAAGCTGTTGCGAATGTTGTCCGTGCGTTGTCAGGCAATTGAAGCTAACTAAAGAATAAACACACCTATACACGCATTTTAGAACATATCTTCATGAAGCATGGCAAAAGAAAACTTGTTCCCGTGTCCGTGCTTCATTTGAAGCTTAGCATGGTTGTAGAACTTATCCATAACAGTTGTAACACCCCCCCAACAACCAGCTGACCATTTACCAACTTCGTTTCCTAAAGTACCCATGTCGTGTCCGTTGGTTGCGTTTATAGCTGTTTGCGTTTCTCCGCCAAATTCTAAATAAACATCCCTATCAGCATCACGCCAATATTCCATTACCCCTGTTTGTTTGAACGCTTCTTGACCTTTATGTCCGTTCTTTTCCATGTACGTATAGCAACCTTTGTGTTGAATACCATGCTTAATAATTGCCGTACCTTTTGCATTAATTGGACTTGTTCGGTAAAACAAACCCGCATCGGTTGTACCTTGTTCAACAATACCGTTTAAAATACCTTTCTCATCGTGGTACATCATAAACAAATAGTCGTTGAATTTTCCAGACTTATTGTCTTTTGTACGAATACCTCCAAGCGTCATGTCGAATGGACTTGTAAACACCTTCATGCCGTTTGAAAGCATGACATCTTTTATGTTTTGGATCGTTGGCTTGTTCATCTTAATTCGTCTTTTTTCTTTTTGATTTTTAACGCAAATTTATACACGTCCTCAGCATCGGAAATAATACCTTTTTTGCCTAATGCTTTTTGATTTTCGTCAATTGATTTAATTTCGGTATAAATGGGAATAATAGCACTAAGCCAAACAGCGTATGTCCACCCCGTGATTACATTTAAAAGCAAGCCAACACAAATAAAAACACCGTAACCGATTAGCTTTGCAAAGAAGTCAGAAAACCGATTAGAGCTGAATTTTTGCCCACGAAATTTAGAAGCCTTGACACCTAAATAGGTATCGACTAAAACGAATAATACTACTAAAATTGCTATGTAAACAGCTGGAGCGAAAAATGTAGCGATAATTGGTAACGCTTGGATGCTCGATTCTTTTAATTTTTCAAATAAGTTTGTCATTTTACTTTGAATTTTTCAAGTGCTAAATTAGCAAAATTAATAACGTCTTCATCCGTCCAATTGTCGGTATTTTCCATTTGCCCTAAATCGACAAAACCTATTAAACAGCCGTTCGCTCGTATGTTAGCGGTTACATTTACACCGTCCAAGCCTATTCCATAGGTTGCTGTGATGTTTTCAAGTGTTGGTTTTTCAACAGTTGCTCTTTGAAATGGTAAATAGTATGTCATAATTCTGAAATATTAGCTAATCTACATAGCATGATTTGTGCGCCAAAAGTATCTGCCATTGATGTATATCGTTCGGCAATGTTTAAATTCACTAAATAAGGGTTGCCCGTTGTTGCCCGTCGTGTCGATGTCCAACAGTTTAAGTTACCTATATTAAAAGGCGCATAATTCAATATCGATGTTGTTGCCTCTACGTTTTCTAGCTGGTCAACCATTGACTTGTTCCATACGTGCCAATTAGTATAACCTCCATACGTACACGCTTCAGCAAAAGCAATGCAGTTTGGTTGGGTGTCATTTAGGTATTGTGGTAATTTATAATACATAATAAAATTACCCGTTGATTGCTCGAATGTTGACCAATCACACACTAAATTATTAGTATAAGAAGTGCCTCCAGAAGTGTCTGTAAATCTATTCGTATTGCCAAAATAGTTGTTTTCATTTAATGTGAAGAAATCTACTAAACGCCCCACTTTTGTCGCTCCAGAATCATCTCCTGTTACATAGGTAGTTGTTTGCGATGTCATTATAGGCAATGATGTTGACGTTGCATCCGCACCCGCCGAACAGGTAAACGCAACACCCGCTGGAGTTGACACGGTAGAACCGTCCGTATCAACATTGTCAACGTCTGGCAATGTAGTAGAAATATTATTAACACTTGGTACTACTGCACTTACCAATGTAGTGTTTAAGCTATTTTTAACCGTGTATGTAATGTCGGGAAGTTCTAAAGTATCTCCAGGTTCAACTGTTTGTGAGTAGCTTAAATCTGAATTTATTACCGTCGCTGTTGGTGCTTCACCGCTAATTACTTGGTCGAAATCATAATCAAAGAATGGTTGTGAACACGTGCCGTTTAAATCTCTAAAGTTGAAATCCATTGTCATAGAATGACCCGCGACATAGTCGGTATTCGTTAACATGAAATATCTAACAGAACAACTTTCAATGCGCCCTATTTTCTTCCAGCGTACCGATTGCATACCATTAAAGATTGCACGACAAATATTAAGCGTATCACTTTCGACATCGTTTAAATTTGTTAAATCTTGGTAAACTTTATCCGCAACATCAATCGTAACTTGTAAACGGTTTTGATTCATCGTTATATTTGCAGTAGTTTTAAACGCACAAACTAAAGGATAATTTATAGCTGAATTTTCAGCCATTGCACGGTTAAGATCTTTCCAATAAAAAGTATTTACCGAACCCTCCAACGCTTCAACAAGCGTTTGTAATTCAACTTTAAATTTGTTTACCGTTGTTATCATACAAATCGAATATTTGTGTTAACAGATTTCGTGTCAGTAGGTCGAATATTTTCGTGTGAGCAAACGTAATCTTTGTACGTTGGGAACAAGTCAACATTGTCTTTAAGAAATCCTATCAAAGAGTTCTTGTAAACTTCTAAATCCCCTCGTAATTCATCCTCAAATTCAGAACGCTCAACGCTTGTTAACGGTGTCATGTGTTCATCCCGTAACGTTCCCGCACCTTTTGCCTTTATTTTGAATGATAATGGCTTTAAAATACGTAGGTCAACAGCTGAAACAAGTACGTTAAAGATGTAATTGTTTAATAAATCTTCCTCATCTTGCGTTAAATCTTCATCAATAACACCTTGTTGAAGTCTTTTAAAGAATGAAGTCCCTAAAATAGGCTGTAACATAACATCTTGCACACGTAAAAGTGTACTTGAAATCATGCTATCCTCAACGTTTCCGCCCGTGAACGCTATCTTTTTAATCGCTTTTATATCTACTAAATAACTCATATCTATTTTAATTTACACACCCCCAAAAAGATGTTGTTACTGTTCCTGGAGCATTCGCTGTTGCTGGTAAAGTAGTTGTTAACCCTGTATTTGAAGTACCTCCCGTTGACGGTAATCCAGCGGACAATTGACCGCCTACCTTGGCTGTGTTTCCTTTCAATGTAGGTACTGTTGTAGCTGTTACCATGATAGCAAGATAATGAATACCGCTGTATGTTGTTGTAAAAGTACTTGTCAATGAAAGTGTCTTTCTACTATTAGCCGCCCAAGCTGTTGTAGTATCATTTGTTGAACTTCTAAGCAAGTTTAAGTTGACATCGTACAACCCAAACAGTTGATTGGTAGGTGTTCCTACTGCTGTTGTTGCTGACCAAAAAGAGACACTTGTAATCAAAGTATTAACGGGCAAATAGATAGCAACCAACGACATTCTTCCCGTTGATAAAACAGCGGTATTGACTTCATCGCATAAATTACGGTCAAATGTTTCAGCAATTGCCCCCGTTAATAGGAATCTATTATTAACGTTAGGCACGTTTGAGATAGGCTTGACGAATCCCACTTCATTTGTGTATGTAAGCGTTTCTCCTACATTCAAAGTACCTTTCCAAAAGATATATTCAGTTCCGTTCGCATCTAATTTTACAATAACCGTTTGTTGTACAGTATCGTTATTGTAAACAGAAATGAAATCAATAAGTCTTTGAGTGCTACCAGCAGGCGCACCCGCTATCGTTACATCTGTTGTGCTGTTTGTATTTATAACCGTTCTTCCAGCTACAAAAGTAGTGGACGTTCTGTCCCGCCAAGACGTCAAGCATTGCAGTTGATTAGTCGTAACCGAACCACCAAGAACTACTTGTAAATTATCTGTTGTTTCACTTAAAATTATCATATCAATCCCTCAATTTGTTGTTGTGTAAGTCCACCACTAACTGACTGCCATGTGTTATCGCCACGTAAGTAAGTTGTACTATCAGGTGTTCCCGTTGCGCTTAATTTAGAAACTCCAATAACAGCATTATCAATAGTCCAAGTAGCACCCGAACCGCTTACTGTTATATCGCCTTTATCTCCATCCGTAACGCCACCGCTTGACGGTGTTGCAACTTCATTCATTGTACTAATAAAAGTGTCTAACGTTACTTCTGTGTATGCGCTATTGTCCTGTTTTAAAATACTATCCACATTCACAAACGATGTAACCGCCCTTGAATGGTAACTAAACTGGTATGTTAATCCTACTTTTGTCGCAGTAACATAGAAACAAACATAAACAGTTTGAGAACCGTTCTGTTCAATAACTATATTTGCACCGCTTTTGTAGATGTTCATATCCTTACACTATTACTTGTCGCCATTCGTGTCTGCATGACGGGGTGTTTTTTCCACTTTCAGGGTTGTGATACCAACCACCTCGATAAGACCACACATCCCTATCAATTGCTTTTCCTATTTGGTCAATTTCTTGAATGGTGTACAACCTATTTAATTCAACTAATCGTTTACAGAATGGTCGTGAGGTCCCACCTTTTACAAGTTCAGGTGCATTGCTACGTAACTCGTAAGCGTACATTACTTGTAACTCATCTTCAATTGGTGGTGCTTTATCTGTAACCTTTAATCCATTATCGTCTGTAATAACACCTAAACGTCCAAGTGTGATAAGTTGTTTAGACAAATATACAGCACCTTTTCCTATTGCTTCGTTTATTGCTTGGTACGGTTGCCCGTCTTTAATCAATCCTAAAATCTTGTTTTGTTCTTCGGTTAATTCCACCGCAAATTTAGAGTTCAAATACATTGCTTTGAAATCTTCATCTGTAACACCGTCGTAAGACTGTGAATGCTTTATTTCAAAGTCCTCACGACTTACACCACAATTCTCGAATAACGAAATTACATGGTCTTCTGATTTAAAAGCATTTGGTGAAGCTGTTGGTGCTGGTATCTCATCCCCACCCTCCCTTGGTATTAAGCTCGCTAACGCTCTTATCTCGTTAGGCGTCATTGAATTAAGTACTTTTGTAGCAACCAATGGAGAAAGACTGTTAATAGCCAAAGATGTTTTACTTGTATCATCTTGCACAGCTGTATCTAATGTTAATAAGTACTCGTTGAATTTGATTTCACCTATAAATCCATTTAACTTATTTTCCGCCCACGTCAACGCTTCTGTAATTGTTCTTTGACGTTTACGCACATACGATTGTTTAAATAAATTGTAAGCGGTTTCCAACTCTTCTTTCGATCCGAAAATGTTTTCCGACATCACACCAAACAACGCTTGTGAAATTACTCCATGCGCTATCATGATTTCTGAAAGTACATCTTTTTTAGAAGTCGAATATCTTTTGTCTAAATCATTACCGTTTATTTGTGAAATTCTTGGTTCACGTTCTTTTCCCTCGCTAAAAGTGATAACTAATCCGCCCCATAAATCCTCATCTGATGCTTCACCTTTTACCTTTTCAACTATTGCCTTTTCCTCTTCGGGTGTTGCTGGTATTCCGTTCGCTAAATTTATCCAAGTACCCCCTTTATAACCGTTTGATACCTCTGAATAAACAAAGAATGTCATTTTAATCCCAGACTTAATCGATGTAATTCCGCCAGAATAGGTGGGCACAGGGTAATATCCTGCTGTTATTTTAGTTTTACCTTGTTTTGTTTTAACTAAACGTTGTTTCGGCCGTTCTTGAACTTGCATTAAACACTCCGTATCGTTATCCATATCTACTTTGTGAATAGATTTTATGATTCGATAGGCTGTTTTGTCTGCGTTTTGTTGTTCGGTCGACCAATCCTCTGAATAATGATAGTAAACATTGTCTTCATCTACTCTAATTAAAGAGTTTTCCATGTATGAAGCAATCCAATTACCGTTAAAATTCTTTTTAAATAGGATATAAAATTGATTGCACACCTCAAAATCGTGTGTATTAGCTTCAATGACTTCTTGTAAATTGAAAGCACTATTGAAATTGTCTAATATCGAAGCATCTGCACCCTCAACTACAAGTCCACCCGCTGTAATGAAGTTTACTTTTTGATTGACAATACCGCCATGAACGGCATTATCATACGCAAGTGTATTGTACATTTGCGGTTGCAAATTATCTTCACCCCACTTTACCCAACCGCCACGACTTACAACCTCAATAGGGTCTTTACGTTCCACTTTAGAAGTGAAATTATACAACTCCCCTTGTTTACGTGTTTCGTTTGTAGATTTTTTCATCTGTATTTACAATAAATGTAGGAATTTCATCCTCTATATTAATAAGTCGCATTTGCCCAATATGTACTAAATGTCCCTCCGTTTCATCTTCTGAACTATCATCTGGCATTTGATATACTTTCATAAAGTAATCGCCCTCAAACTCAAAGTCAATATCCGTACCCGCTTCAATTTCAAATAAATTGTAGCTTAATGGGTGTTCCGAAACATCAGTAAATTGCTTACGATAAACGTAGCTTGTATTTTGTTCTAATTCAAAAACAAATAACCAATTATTTGGAAGGCTTGTTAACGCTAACTCGCTTAATGTTAGCACGACTTTTACTCGCTCGTTTAGTCTTAATAGTGTCATTGACTTCAATTGTTTTATTTGCAATTTCTTCTTGTTCAACAAATCCCAAACCCTTTATAAATACTTTCTTCATAACTATTCAAAAAAAAGGGGAGGATTTGCGCCCTCCCCAAAGTTAATAAATTTTTCGTAAACTTTACGATGCTGGTGCTAACAATGAAGTGATAATTGAATTACTAATCTTCATCGCTTTACGTTTTTCTTTACCTGTGAAAGTTAACGTGTTCATGTTACCATCTTCGTAGGCAGTTCCAGGCGTTCTTTCGTCGATACATTTCGCTCCATTCTCAAAGAATAAAACTTCGTTAGTACCGTCGTTCAAACGTGCGATAAGTGTATATCTTCCTGTGTCGATATTCTCGATACGGTCAATATCACCAGCATCGTTTTTGTGAATAACGATAGTAGCTGACATATCACGTCCGTAAGACTTGTTAGCCTTATCTCCAACCGCTGTGTCAGTAAAAGTAGATGTTTCTTCTTCTACTAAAATTGGATAAGCGTACACTCCTGCTTCTAATGCAAGTGCCGTAATAACACCAGCATCGAAAGTTGATGTTGCGATATTGCTTACTCCAGCACACGTCTTATTTTCAAATAACCACCAAGTGCTTACGCCTCCAAGGTCGTCGCATCTCATGTCGAATCCTTCTGTAATTTCGCTCATAACTTAATTATTAAGAAGCAGTCAATACTAACTTCGTGAAATATTTACCCCAAACGATATTTGTACCTAATCTAAATGCACAATACGCTTTTAACTTGTCGTTATAATCATCATATTTCACTTCAAGAATCATATCTGAAAGCTCGTCAGTTCCTAAGAAAGTCAATGACATTGGAATAGCAAACATTTTTCCTAAGTTGTTCAATTCAGGTAATGTTTTAATTTCAACTCCCGTTTCTGGTAAAGCAAATACCATTGATGTTCCATTCATGTCAGGATTAACCTTAGTGTATGGATTCGCATCATTATATGATTTGATAATCTTCAATGCTTCTGCACGTCCTGTATAAATTCTAACAGCCATACCATTATCAAAGATTTCAGCATCAATCGATGTTGCTAAACCGTAAGCGATATTAAACGCATTTACATTCGTAATTGAAGTTTCCAAAGAATTATATTCAGTCACAGTTGTGCTATCCTCAATCAATTTTACAAGACCATCTAAAATGTTTAATTCAACATCTAATGAATCAGTATCTCCAAGAACAATCAAACGCTGAGCTTTTCTATCTAAACGCTTCATTAAGTAAGCCATTAAGATGTCTTCTATTTCTGCTGGTAATTGTCCGTTTTGCGTTTTAACACCAAGTACATTAAGTATCTCGGTCATTTTACCGTTCAATGTTTCATTACAGAACTCGATACCAGCTTCCAAAAGTTTGGTTGTCAAGTCAACACCTGTGAAAACAACCGACCCATCTAATGATTGAGTACATCCGCTTTTTTCTGAAAGTGTAATATCAGCATTCATCAACGCAATTTCACGTGTTCCTTTAACTCCTGTTTCTAAAGCGAACTCACTTAAAAACTCTGAATTACCAACCAAGTCAGTAATTACATTCGGCAATGTGTTAGACGTCCAATCAGCCAAAGCAGATGGGTCGTAATCGAATTTTTGTTTACGAAACGCATCTTTTTTCGCTTCAAATCTTTCAACGGCTTCTTTTACGTCAACACCGTATTTTTCTTTTAATTGTGCTTTTAAACTCATTTTATTTGTTTTTTCTTAACAACTCTGACGCTGTCATTTTTTTTACTTCTGTTTCTACCTTGCGACCTGTATGCGCAAATTTTTCTCCTTTCTCCAACGCTGTGAATTTATCGTTAAAAGACTTTTCTAAAGCTGTGAATTTAGCTTCCATTATTTCCGTAACCGCTTCAACAGTTGCTTTAGACATTGCTTTCATTGCTTCTGCGATTTCTGCTGTCATTTCCTCTTCAACCGCTTCAACTGAAGTAATAACACCCTCTGCATCTAAATTGATAACTACTACCGTAGCATCTTCCAATGTCAACTGGTGTTCACCCTCTGATGCTGGTGTTCCGTCTTCCAACGTTACTAATGTACCCTCTGCTAACTCGCCCTCGTAGTTAACAACCGTTCCGTCTGCTGTTGTTGCTGAAACGAAACTTGTTTTCTCCTCTTCATCGTTGAAACCAAGAAGCGATAAGAATCTGTTTTTATTTTTCATTTTTGTTTTTAATTGTTTTACTTCTACTTTCTCAAAATACCCTTCAACTGAAAACCCGTTGAACGTACCGTCTTTAATTTTTTGCCATAACTCATCTGAATAGATTTTGTAATTAGCTATCCATGTTCCATCTTTCAATCTTTGACTTTCAAAAGATGGAGGACATTTTGGGTATTGGCTAATTCGTGAATCTATTATATAAGTATCTAACATTAATGCATCTTCAGGACTAATAATTTTAGACATCTGATGCATCTCGTTTAGATTGTTTTGGTAACCTTTCTTGATGAATTTTTCACGTAATACACTAACTGTTTCAGATGGAAAAAATACATAATGCTTTCCGTCTGTTTTGTTGTAACGTTCTATTTCTGTATCTGCTGAAATCATAACACCCGCTACAATTCTTTTTTCTTCATCTTGTACGAAGTAATCCTTTTGCTCTTTAGAAAAAGCATCGTATCCTTTTAAGTGTGCTGGAACGTCAACAACAGCGTTGTAATCAACACCCAAGTCATCGTTTAAATCCGCTACTATTTTAAAAAGTTTCTTCATACTAACAATATAAGTTAGATTAGTCTAAAATGTAACATCAATTGAATGAAGATGTACTTTCAGATTTGTTATAATTGTCCAACCCTACCTTCAATTCTGAATCTACAATTGATGCTTTAACGTTGATTATAGGCTTTGTTATTGGTGTTGGCTTTTCCGTTCCGCTTCCCGCCAAACCTGCCGTTGACGTACCCTCGTTTTGTCCTCCAGCAATATCTGCAGGACTTGGAATAGTTGGTAGTGATACAGTTGGAGCAGTTGCACCACCACCACCGCTTCCCCCGCCGTCAAACTTCTTTGAAGCGATTTTAGCAATGTTTATTCCAGATGTAATAGCGGCGAAAGCCAAAGAAGCAATACCAGCAGGGTTAGGTATCGGCCCGATAGCAACAGGAGACTGACTTAATGATGATGTAATAGCTTTGTAACCATCAATTACTGCCATTCCTAATTGTATTCCTTTCTGTATCTTGAATTGCTTTTTAGCCATTGCTAATTCTTGTGCGCTCCCTTTTTGTAGGTTTTTATTCTTTACGGAAAAAACTAAATCCGCAAGGTCGTTAATGGCACTCGCTCCACGTTCGGCAACCGATATTCCAAACGCTTGTGTTTCTTCTTTTAATTTTTTATCCTTTTCGGCTTCTTCTTCTTTTAATAGCCGTTCCTTTTCAGCGTACTGTTGTTGAATTAAAAATGTTTCTTCTTCTGTTATTCCCACTTTAGCAAGTGCTTCTTCTAATTCTAGGGCGTTAATTTCACGTTGAACCTCCATGCGTGCATCAAAATTTTCACGCATCGAAATAAGTTCTCCCTCAAGTTGCATTTTTTTATTTGCCCTTGCTATATCGTCTAATGCTTTTTGGTCTTCTGTTTCTTTTGTTTTTAAAGCTGTTTTTAATTCCGAAACCTCCATCGCTTGACTTGTTTCTAACTCATCAATTAACGCTTTATCTTCACCGTATTTCTTTACAAGTTCTTCACGTTGCCGTTTATGGTTTGTAGCCATTACAGTTAGCTCACGAAGTCCTTTATCCTCAATGTTTTGAATCATTAAGTCTTCAAAAAGAATCTGCCTATCCAATGCTAATTGGTCTGCTTTCGCTTGTGCATCTGCTTTCTCTTTTGCTATCCTTTCTTCTTCTGCCTTTCTTTTTTCTTGCGCTTGTTTCCACTTGTCCGCATTTTCTTTACGTTGTGCTTCTGCATCTTCACGTTCTTTAGCATCAAATTCGGCTTGTTTTATTTTCTTGTCCTCGAAATATTGCCCATCTTCTGCTTTTAAATCTTTGTATTTCTTACGAGTAGCTTGGATTTGTTCACGAATAGACGTTGCGAGTTCTGTATTTTCTTCTAAAAGTGCTTGTTTGTAGTTCTTTTTACGTTCATCAAGTTCGCCTTTTGTCAATTTAGTGTTCAATTTTCTATGGCTTTCGGCTTCTTCCATACGTTTCAACTCCATTTCGTGGATAGTTTGAGCGTCCGCACCGTTTGCTTTTGCAAGTGCTATCTCGTTATCCATTGATTGCATCTTCTTTTTTGAAGCACGTTCAAACCTTTCAGCACTTCTGGCAACAGAAGCATCTAAATTATCGTTCGCTGTTTGTGCTTTTTCCGTTTCCGCTGTGAAATATGATATCGCTGAAACTAAAGC
>JABXJQ010000096.1_pt1 | contig 12698 bp, 18 predicted proteins | sample 7436221 | NCBI WGS metagenome assembly JABXJQ01 (sample SAMN14395755, study PRJNA613071) | wetland metagenome | isolation source: water sample H0 from high-altitude wetland | place: Chile: Salar de Huasco, high-altitude wetland | collected 2015-11-10
ATAAAAAGCTGTATCTTTGCCCCGCAATACCACAACCCCTTTCAAACCATACTAAAAAATAAAGCCGTTGGCTGCCACTGTGGTATTGCACCTATTCACAGGCAGTTCAACGGCTTTCTCTTTTTACCATGAAACGTTTTATTAAATGGGCAATTATTGTTTTTCTATTGTGGCAGTGTAAAAACTGCCTTTATCCTGCGTTATTTAAAGAAAGCAGTATAGAAAAACCAATTCGTGTAACAGGCGATGACAGCACTGCTATTTGCCACTTCTCAAAAGTGGAAATAACTAAATTCGGGAAAACACAATCGGTGCGAGAAGTGTGTTTAAGACGTGTTTTTCAAGGGAATACCTACGTATTGCAAGACACTTTTAATGACGTATTGATACTCTATTCAACAGACGGCAGTAGCAGCGAGGTAAATTCTTTTTCGATAGACATCAAAAAGTCACCTGTTATGTCGTATATTCGATACAAGGACGTTTACACCATGACTGTTGTAGAACAAAAAAACAAGTTGGTATTCAACCTTATCGAAGACAAAAAAACGGTTGGTGCGGTTATCCTTTACAAAGGAGAACTTGACGGTCTCGCTCCCGAAAAAAAGAAATTGAAATATTAATACATTAAAACATGCAACCACCCATCCACCCACGCATAAAATTAGGATTTGCCGCTATGCCCTTTTTTTTGGGCATCATACTACTTTTGGCACTGCTCGACAAATGCGGCATTATTGACGCATCAAAAAAACCGCATACGCCAACAGAGCAAAGGCACAAAAAATAGCCTTTTTGAGGGAAATAAAAAAAATCCCCAAAAAAGCAACAAACAAAAACATTTGTACTGTATCTTTGCAGTGCGAAACAAAACCCTTGTAAAAGGTAGGCAGCGCAAGCTGTCTTTTTTCATTTTACCGATGTTCTACATTTAGCGGGCATTATGCACCTTGTCAAAATACTGGCGGTGCGTTCTTTATTTCAAGGGTTTTGTTTCGCAAACTTTCCATTGTTTTTAAAGGCGCATCGTCTTTTTTTTATCATTTAATCACCCACTAAATTTGTGACCATGACATTTTTAAAAGTAATCGAGGACATAGACCTCGACCCCATTGCCGCTATTCAAGCTCTATCGTACCTGCGGCTCTTGGCTACGGCATCAAAAGAAACGCTGACGCTTGCCCAATAACAGCAGCTTTACGACATCACCGCTCTGTTGCTCACAGCCGCAAAAGAGCAGTCCAGCGACCATCGTTGCAACCCGCCGACATACATTTTTAACACTAAAATAAATAAGGTATGAGAAGCATAGACAACATAATAGACGAAGCCATGAGCTACTTTTACCGTGCAATGGGGCGCAAAAGCGTTGCCGCCGCATGGAGCGATGCAAACGATGCCGTTTACGCCTTGCAATTAGCGGGAATAATGACAGATAAACTCGAGGACTTCCTAAGAGCCTCAAAGTCCAATTTTCCCAACATTCCGGACAGGGAGCAAGTAGAGCAATTAATTATAACCATATAAACCACACCTATCATGCAACCTGATTATATACCCTACGAGCTATCTTTGGAGGAAGCCAAACAACGGTTTGGCGAGTGTACCCTTTATAAGTTGGAGCTCCGCAATCGCTATACAGACGAGTGGTCAATGCGTTTTTTCCAAAACAAAACCGACGCAAAAGCATACGCTGCTATGGCAGTACATGCGATAGATTACAAGATAACAATTATAAAACCCACACACTAAACCCCACACCCCACATATATCATGGAACAAAATGCAAAAAAAACGATAAAAGTATCAGCGACATTTATCTACGAATTAGAGATAGACGCAGATAGTTCTATCGTACAAGAATACGACAATGACGGACAACTGATTGAAGAGTTAGTAAGCTACCGGTTTTCGTTGTTGCCGGTAATCGGCAACGGGGTAGAAATTAAAGATATTCAAGTTGAGACCTACGAAGTCGTTTTTTAAGATTAACGGGTGCCGAGTTGTTTCAACTTAGCTACCCACATACACCCCAAAAACCGCCGCAAAAGTCACCATTGACCTTTGCGGCGGTTCGCGTTTAGGGTGCTGCTGTTCACATGTTACCATATATACTGTTAGCACCATATACCTTTGTTGTGCGGTTGCGCTGTTACAATCGCACAACTTAACAGATATGGCTATTCGCAAAGACGAGTTGCAATTTGTCATCACGGTGGACATGAAAAAATACCGTGACGACATGCGAGCGGCAACAAAAGAAGTATCCGACCTCAACGACGGTTTCAAAGGCTTGACGCAAGGCAGCAAAGCCTACAATGAGCAAATGAAAAAACTCATTGATGCCACCAATAAATACGCCGAAACCGCCAACTTTTCGGACATTGCCAAGCAAAAAAAGATATTGGAGGGCAGCCTCAAAAACCTCACCAAAGGCACAGAAGAGTTTACTCGCGTAAGTGCCCAATTGGACGTAGTGCGCAACCGCTACAAAGAGTTAGGTGCCGAAATAAACGGAGCCACCCAACGCACCACCGCAGTAGCTCAAAGCGTATCGAACCTCGGCAGCATAGCCCGAACCGGTGCGGCAGCCGTTGGAGCCATGTTTGCCGTTGATACCCTGCTCAACTACGCCCAAGCCCTACGCGCCTTAGTAGATGAGTTTGCCGGATACCGCGCCCAAGTCAGCCAAACACTACAAACCACCGGCGAAGAAACCAACCAAGCCACCGCCGAAATTGTAGCCATTACGCGCACGTTTGGCAGCGATTTTAGCCAAACGCTGCAAGCTGCCAACGCCCTATCCAAAGAGTTTGGCATTACAGCAAGCGAATCGCTCGAGCTTATATCCAAAGGTTTTTTGGCAGGTGGCGACAATAGCGGGCAGTTTTTGGATATGCTCAAAGAATATCCTGCCCAATTTGCCGAAGCCGGTATCAGTGCCGAACGCGCCGTAGCCATCATCACCCAATCCGTCAATGATGGCGTGTTTTCCGACAAAGGCGCGGACGCTATCAAAGAGGCAACTATAAAGCTGCAATCTTTTGACCAAAGTGCCATTGATGCCCTGCAATCGCTGGGGCTAAACAGCAGCGCAATACAAAAAGGTTTAGGTGATGGCAGCCTCAAAACGATTGATGTCATAGACCAAGTAAGCGAAAAGATTAGCGGACTGCCCGAAAACAGTGCGGTGGCACGTCAAGCCATTGCCGGCATATTTGGCAGCCCGGGCGAAGATGCCGGTCGTGCCTTTATCGAGTCTATTGTCAAAACCAAAGATGGCATTGATGGACTGATAGACAGCACCAATGTTTACACCAAAGCCCAATTAGAGCGGCGCGAAGCCGAATCGCGTTTGGCAGCAGCCCAAAACGAAGTATCGCTGCAATTGGAGCAGCAAAACAGCCGCTTCAATAATTTCCTCATTAACATCAAAGCCGGCTTTTTTGAAGCCTTAGCCGGTGCGATACAGTTCTTTGCTTATTTCAAGCAAAACATGGAAATCGTAAAAGTAAAATTTTACGAAATGATAAACAGCCTCATTGATGCCACCAACCGCCTTATCAATAATGGCAAAAACGCTACCTTTTTTGGTTTAGGCAGTTTTTTGCCCGATGTAGCCCTACCCCGAATAGAAGTTGCCGTCAGCAGCGAACAGTTAGCCGGACGACTGGCACAAGAACAGCAAGCCGAACTCGACCGACTTAATCAGCAGCGCACCGAGCAAAACAGCAAAAAGTTACGCGAGCTATCGGCAGCCCAAACCGAAGCCCTAAGCAAACAGGCGGACGGATTGGCAAAAGAGGTAGAGAAAGCCGCACAAGATAGCGTGCAGGGCATAGAATCCGCCATATCCGAAATACGCAAAAAGATAACTGCCACCGATGACATCACCCTACAAATAAAGCTCAACATTCAAGCCGATGAATTAGAGGGCAAACTCGAAACCGCAAAAGACCAAGTAGCAAGGGCACAGGCTTTGGCACGTAATGAAATACGCCCAAGCAATGTCGAGCAGCTTGACCTACGGCAGCCTATTTTGATAGATACAGATGCCGCAAAAGCAGAGGTAGCGGCTATTGAGCGCGTACAAAAAGCGCACGAGCGAGCTACGGATAGACGCATGAAAGACATAGAGAAGCTGCGTAATGCCGATGCGCTGCGCATTGAGCAATACGAGGCAGAATCACAGTTTTTGGGGTCGCTTGTTGGTGCTACACAAGCACTTGCCGGTGCGTTTGGCGAAACGAGCGAGGCAGGTCAGGCACTTATCAAAATAAGCCAAGCCCTCGCCGTAGCCCAAGCCCTCGCTGCCGTGCAAGCCTCCGTCTTAGCGTTGAGCCAAGCTGCCACACAGCCATTCCCTGCCAACTTGATAGCCATAGCGGGTACTGTTACTGCCATCACTACGGCAATAGCCAACATGATAGCGTTCCTCAAACCGATACAACAAAACCAGTTCGAGCAAGGCGGCGAGCTACCTCAAGCCGGCAAAGGCGGCATGACGGTAGGCGGTCGCCACGCACAAGGCGGTATTATGTTGGTGGACCCCAAAAGCGGTCGGCTGATGGGCGAGGTCGAGGGCGGTGAGCTGATACTCAGCCGCGCCTTTGTGCGCAAAAACCCCGAGCTATCGCGCCAACTCTTAGCGGCATCACTCTATCGCAACGGCAGCATGTTTGCTACCGGCGGTTTTTTGCCCAACCCTACCTTGCCATCAGTGCTTCCAACGGACAGCACCGGCAACAGCAGCATAAGCGACATGCTCACGCTGCTGCCCGAATTGATAGGTGCTGCGGTCGAGCAACGCATTACGCGCATCAAGGTAGAGCTGCTCGTAAGCGACATTGCAGACAGTTTAGAACGCCGCGCCCGAATCCGCAAAAACGCTAACATCACCAACCGAGCCAACAATTAAAATGAAAGGAATAGACATGCGCCCTGTCGTGTTTGGCAGCAAACGCGGCGTATTTGCCTTACTCGTTGCCCAAATGCCGGCACCTATAGACGAGGGTTTGATAGCCGAAGCCCGAAAAAGCCACCGACATTGGCGGCTACCGATTGACCTAATTCGATGCGTCCGCAAAAACTACCACGTAAAATTGGTGCAAAACAACAAGTTTTACTGGTATTTGCGCATCGTGCCACCCTGCGAGCCGGTTGAGGACTTGTGGTATATAAAGCTCAATACCGAAGCAATACTGCAAATAAGCTCGCGGCGTATGCCCAAAATCAGCAAAGCCAAATTGTTAAATCGTGAGCGCGCACCCCTCTCTTAGCGAATTAGTAGCAACGGTGCGCCACTATTACGCCCTGTTAAACCTGACCGTGCCGCAGCGAATAGAGATAGCTGCGAGCACGGATACGGCAATTAGTCGGCAGCGACTGTCGGCAGAAATTGCATTTCTCAAACCACATTTGCCCCAAATTATAACCGAAGCGACACCGCTCACCGCGCCATCACAACCGGTCGCACCTGTTTCGGTCGAAAAAACGGACAAAGCTGCTACCATTCGGCGCAACGAAACAGACGAACCCGCTAGCGTTTCATCGTGGCGAATTACGGCGCAACGACTTTTGAGCAGCTTGGAGCACGAGAGAGGCTATATGCGCCAAAACGCCTATCAACTTAGCCAAGAAGACCTCGCTGCATTGGTAGTAGTTATTGACAAAATAGACAAGGACTATCAAGCCATCAACCGCTTGATAGACAACTGGGAGCGCGGCGGCAGCTTGACAAATGATAACGAGGTCAATTTCAGCGTAGAAACCATTGGCGCAGAACTACGGGCAATGCGCGACAGTCAAACGAAACTGCAAAAACATATGGCAGCGTGTAGAGTGCCCGAAAAAATACAGCGTTACCAAATCCGCCTGCTAAAATTAGCGGCAAAAATTGCTCGATACGAGCAACTAAAAAAAATGGCATGGATAAATTAGCCCCCAAAGAAGAGCGATATGCCCGTAGGTTTTTATCGTTTGAGGAACGCGCCGTAGCCCTATTGCGCGGCGAGCCTGTCGAATTGACCGTCGAGGACGAAAAAAGAATACCATTTGTGCAGATGGCAGATGAGGCATTGCGCCAAAACATCGGCAACGTACATGCTGCACTAAAAACGATGCGAAAAATGCTTAAAGAAGCGGCGTTTAATGACGACGGTTTGCCGGCATATAGCAGCCCAAAATATAGAGATGGCTATAATTCGGCACTATCCTACTTAAACATTGCGAGGCAAATATACCTCACCGATGAAGTAGCCGACTACAAAGCCGGACGCGGTTACAGTGCCGAGTATTGCTTTGATATGCACCAACATTACCGCCAAATGTGCGATGATACTCGCATTGATGAGCGAGTGCGCATCGAATATGGCAGATTATCGCAAAAATGGTTTGAGTATTACGCCAAAACCAAAGGCTACTTAACACCGCCATCAACCAAGAATTTGCCACCGATGACCTACAACCACGTGCAGGTGATAGTGAGCAACAACCCTGATGACATAGACAAGGACAAAATTATTTCGATAGACCACGCTCAAACCGAGCGCGAAGCCGACAACGAAGAATGATAGAACTGAAAGCCCCCGAACCTACGGTAAAACGCATTTTTTTTACCGACAAGCAGCGCGAGTTTTTGGCTGCTGCCGAACCACGTGTGGCGTGGGTTGGGTCGCGAGGTTCGGGCAAAACGCGGACAACGGGCTTTAAGTTGCTGCGCATCATCGGTGGTTCTACGGCAGACGGCATCGCCCCAATGCCTCGCTCAAAGGGTATGCTCGTAGGTAAGAGCTATGCCCAACTCGAAACAAAAGAGTTGCCCGAAATGAAAAACGCCCTCGCCGCAGTAGGCTACCAAGAGTATAGGCGAGGCACGGTACCGCAATCGCCCTACCTTTTTGTGTACGGGCACAAACCACCCTCTTTTTTTGGCAAACCGCTTGTACCGCCGGAAGATTACAACCGTGTATTGTCGTTTATGGACGGCTGCTGTTTGGAGCTGATAACGCTCAACGCCAAAGACGGTGCTCGAGGCGGTTCTTATGATTATGCCATTGTGACGGAAGCGGCTTTTTTGAACGGTACGCGCTACAATACGGAGGTAAAACCAATGTTGCGAGGTGTAGCCGGTAAATATAGTAGCCCCTACTACCTAAGCGAAACAATGACAACCTCTATGCCATGGACAAGCAGGGGGCAATGGGTGTTTGACACCGAAGCCCTCGCACACGAAGAACCCGCCAAATATCGCTTTATTCAAAGCAATGTCTATGACAGTTTGTCGGTTTATGGTTTTGAGCAAATAGAGCAATGGCGGCGCGAGGTTTGCGCCAAAAATCCGCTTATTTGGGAAGTGGAGTACATGAATAAGCGGCTTGTGCGACCGAGCAACGCTTATTATCCGCGTTTAGATGCCGACATTCACGCTTACGGTGTTTTGAGTGATGGCACAGACGCTTACTATCAAGCTGCCGAACCGCTATTGTTGTCATTTGACTTTAATAGCGAGCTATTTACCGTCACTGTTCACCAATTTGACGGCTATATCATTAGCACACAAAGCGAGTTCTTTGATGAGAAATCGCTTGAATCCTTGTGCCGTCAATTTGTCGAAACGTATGCGCAGCACCTACAAAAAGTAGTGCATTTGTACGGTGACATCAACGGCTATTATATGCGGGTAAACAACCTAAATGACGTGTCGGCATACAACGAAATTACGACCTATTTGCAGCGACAAGGTTGGGCAGTGTTGGATAAGATAAACTACCAACCCAACCCCGAACATTACCGCCGCTACCAAGCCATCAATACTACGTTGGTGGAGTCGGCGGGCATTAGCCAAGTGATTATTCGCATCAACGAAAAGCGGTGCGCCTTTACGCTCCGTAGCTTGTTGGCTACACCTATCAATCCCGACTTTACAAAAGACAAGTCGAGCGAAAAGGACAAACTGCTCAATCCACGCGAAGCCACTCACGCCTCCGATACCTGCGATTATGTATGGTTTAGGTTGATAGAGCAAAATGCTCGACATAAAGGCACACCCTATATGCCGGGCTTGTAAGCCTATATGTTACCAATACAGCACATATATAGCAATATCTTTGCTATTCAAACAAAACAGTATGGTTGCCTTAAACACGTGGACAAATAAATGTAATACGCCGCAGGGTTGTATTACGGCTACTATTCGTGCTTACGAATCCGAGCCGGGCACGTTTCTTATTGGCATTGACGATGTAGCGGGTTATAGTGGTACTGGTACTTTGGCTATTTATACAACGGCAGTTGTGCCGTCTGCTACCGTTCCGCCTACGTTGTTTGTGCCATTGCCCGATGTGGCGTGGCTTTTTCAGGGCAATACGTTCGCACTGACTATTTCCTACACCGCCGGATTGCCCAGTCGCTATTTTGCGGTGTCTATCATAGACGGCGATTGCAAAGTGTCGTTTTACGGCTACTATGATGTGGAATTAGGCAACCATAAAGGTAGTTATGATGTCGGGGCTACGTGGGTAGCTATCAACTAAACATATTTTCACTCAAAAAACATAAAATATTATGGCAAGTATCGCCGTCAATACGTGGCTTAACAAATGCTGCACCCCCGCCGGTGCCTACGACTGTCTCGAGGGCAACATCATGAACTTGAAGCGGGGACAAAACCTTAACAGCATTGATGTCACCACGCCGAGTGGAACGACCAACTACGCTTTTGGTAGCCTTGTGGCGTTCAACATTGATGCCAATGTGACCAATGGGTACATGATGGCTGCCATACTCGCGCTATCCATACCCGACATTGTCGGCATCAACTTGATTGATGGGGAACTCGTGTTTAGCGTAAATGCCGGAACGATTAGCGAAATAGAGGGACAGGTAGGCTATTCCGTAGTGGTGACAAGCCCCGGGCAATCTACGCCTTGCGCACCTGCGGGAGCAACGCCGCCTGTGTCTGTACTTAGCATTGAGGGTTCTGTGATAACAGCAGTAAACACACACGGCACCTCGGACGGCGTAACGCCCTGCACCTCGTTTTTTACCAACAGACTGACTATCATCGGTGCTGTTAGTACCGAAACGAACACTTGGACAAATATTGCTGATTTGTGTGGCTTGGATTTGCTCTTGATTGCAGGGGCAAGTTTTACGGGCAGTATCAGCGTAACCTGTTCGGTAGCGGATTGCGGCGGTTCGGACACGAGTGCGATATTGAGCGTTCCAATTGTTACGGACGCGCTCGGTATCGTTATCGAGGTTGATGGTGTTCCTTGTTAGAAAACAGGGCGCAATGGATAGACCTTGCGCCCTGTTTTTTTTTGTTTACCAAAATTTGTGCAAGCCTTTATGCTGCTAACTATTTTTATTGCGGCGGCGTTGGCAGACCAAGCCGAACGACAAGCCTTTACTAAACACTTACTGCCTATTGCAAAAGCGAAAGGTTGGGACGTATATCAACAAGTGGTAGCCGGTGACGAAACCGCAAAAACCCTTACCAAGCAATCGCACGAAGCCGATTTAGTCATTGCGCTGTTGAGCGTTGATTTTATTGAATCATCGTTTTGTAGCGAAATTGCTAAGATTGCGGTGGAGCGGCATCAATCCGGTAAAAATGTAACGGCGGCGGTGCTGCTCCGACATTGCCCTTGGCAGTACTCGGAGTTTAGCAAGGTAACGGTGCTGCCGTTTGACCATGTCACAATTGCCGAAAGTAAAGAGGGAAACGATACTTGGTACAGTAAGGTAATGAGCGGCATACAGGTGTTGATGACCGTTGCGGAACTACGCGCCGAAAACCAAGCACTTAGGCAGGAAAACTTTATGTTGTCACAATATTTTGAAGCAAAAGATGAATAACGTAAAGTTTCAATCGCTGGGCAAAAACCAATATTTTGACGAAGCCTACCACAAACGGCAAATTTATTTGCATCATACCGTGTCGGGTGGCATGAGCAGCACGGTCAGCGCGTGGCAGTCGAACGCCGAGCGAGTTGGTGCGCACGTGTTGATTGATGGCAACGGCGATACTTTGGTGGTGGTGCCGATTTATGCGTGGATACATCATTTGGGCATTAGGCAATCGCATTTTGCGGGCATATCGAAACCCAAAACCAACCTTGCCCTTAATCAGGGAAGCATTGCGATTGAGTTGGTCAATTGGGGTCCGGTAAGGTGGGAGGATAATGGTTTTGTGAATGAATACCAAAACCGTATTTTGATGACGGAGGCTGAAACAATATTTTATCCGGACAGGTATCGGGGCTACAGTCGGTTTGAGCGATACACGGCGGCGCAATTAGCGGCACTCAAAGATTGTTTGCTGTGGTTTATGTCGCTGTATAATATACCTGCTCCCACCGATGCACGGGCATTGTTCGACATTTGCCCTGCGGCGTTGCAAGGTAAGGCGGGTATTTTTACGCATAGTAGCGTAAGACCGGATAAATCGGACTGTCACCCTCAACCCGAACTTATCGAACTTTTAAACCAATTATAGCCATGCCGAAAAAATTTAGTCAATTAGAAAAGGCGTATAACGCCATCACGCGCCAAGTAGCCTGCGGCGACAAGCCCAATGGACAGAAAGTGCGCCTACATGTCCATATTTCTACGGGCGATTTTTATTTGCAAAATGGCAACACTTTGTCTTACGAAGTTGGCGACAAAAATTTACGACAAGCCATATTAGCCTATAATGAGCTTGTGAAAGAGGAGCACCAGTATATTTAGGGGCTTGCTCACTACATAAAACAGTTTCGCCGCAAAGGTCATTATTGACTTTTGCGGCGAAACTGTTTTTATATAACAGGGTAATTGGTGACAACGGCATCGGTGGTGTTTATTGCCATGTCGCGCAAATATCGGTCTGTTTCTTCTAAGGAGTGATGGCGTAGGTGTAGCTGTATTTGTTTGATAGGCACATTGCTTCGTGCTAATGCAATGGCTCCGGTGTGTTTCCAAGAATAGAGCTTATGCCTTTCGGTATCAATAGAAAGGCTTTTTAGTATTTCTTGATGCCGTGATGCCATTCGGCGAGTGCCGTAGGGCACTGCACCGGGTCTGCCCTCTCTACCAAAAAGAAAGTCGGTTTCTTTGCACGCTTGCCCGTCGAGGTATTCTTGTATTTCGGGCAGAAAAGCGGTTGGGATATTTACAAACTGCTGTTTTTTGTTTTTTGAGATTTCGCCCCTTACCAGTATTCGTGCCTCGTCAATGCGGACATCAGACACTTTCAAAAAGCGAAGCTCACCGGGGCGAATAAAGCAGTAGTAAATAAATTGGCAATAGAGCCAAACTATGGCATCTTTGCCGACCATTGCTTTTTTTATTTTGCGTATTTGCGATGCTTGGAAGTATAAAGATGGAATTTGGTCTTCTTTCTTTTTCTTTATTTTGCCAAATGGGTTGGGCACGTTTTCGGGCAATCCGTCCATGATAATGCTTCCACAGGTTTGAATGTAGGCGTTATAGGTGGTATTGCTGACGTTTCGCTCCTCTTCTAAATACGTCATAAAAGACAGGGCTACCGATGGCGTAATCTCTATGAGGGAGGTTACACGTTGGCGTTCTAAGTATGCCGTCAGTATGTGTATTTTGGTGGTGTAGGTTTGATTGCTTTTTTTGCGCATATCTTTTACGCGCTTTTTTAGCAAATCGTTCAATGCTTTTCTGATAGTCGGTTGCGGCTTATCATAGAGCGATTGGTTTAGGTGACATTCTGTTTTCTGCCTTAGTATTTCGGCTGCAACCTTTCGGGAGTCAAAATCTTTGGCTTTGTTGATGTCGCCGTACAACCTCACCCTTTTGGGTGGGTTAGGGATTGGGTCGGTATAATATACGAACCACTTTTTGTTGATGCTGCCTTTTGCGTTGTAAATTTTAACGCTTATCAGGCATGATTTTTTTTTATCCATCTTGATTTTTTGGGAGAATCCCAATCAATCAGATAGCCGTAGACAAATGATTTGCCCCCCATAGACAAAATGATGCCTGATAATCAGGCGTTTATGTCAAAAATGGAAAAGGAGGGATTCGTGCAAATCGTCATAACTGCCTGATTATCAGTACCCTTTTTGTCTATGGACGGGGTTTTTGTCCACGAATTTTGTCTATGACTTGGGCGGGTCTAATTCCCTCTCTTTAAGATATTGGTCTTCCTGAAGAGGCAAGATGCCACTATCTGTCCTCAATAAAGACTTTAAGCGGTCGTTTTCCTCTATAAGAAGATTTATTACGCGCTGTAGCATTTGTATCATATCCCTATCATTGTCGGCTGAAACATTATTTGCCACACCATGCGACAGTTGTTGGTGGCTTTGCTGAGTGCTCGTCTGTTGAGCAATGGGCGAACCGCCGTTTGTACGTAAGATTTCGCCACGTTCCATAACTAACCATTCAACACTAAGTTCAGTGTATTTTTCGCATATAGCTTCTATATACCGAAAACTTGGTTGGGAATGTCCATTTTCCGCAGCAGAGATTACTGATTTACTCATGCCGATACTGCGAGCAAAATCAGTAGGCTTTACTTTTAGGTAATAAGTATAAAAATGTTTAATTCTTTGGCTTACAGTCATTTTTATTTTAGAATAAAAAAATTTTGTTTTTTATCCAAAAAAGCTTAGATAAAGTTTTGACATTTTGGCTTTTGTTCATACCTTTGCATTGTCAAACAAACAGTAGTTTTTAATGTC
>JABXJQ010000098.1_pt1 | contig 12596 bp, 13 predicted proteins | sample 7436221 | NCBI WGS metagenome assembly JABXJQ01 (sample SAMN14395755, study PRJNA613071) | wetland metagenome | isolation source: water sample H0 from high-altitude wetland | place: Chile: Salar de Huasco, high-altitude wetland | collected 2015-11-10
TCATTGGTGATGAGGGGACGAAGGAGCAAGGCGAGAGTAAGGTAGGCGGTCAGTTCTACTTTAATCAAAATCCCAATCTAACGTTCTATGCCATTACCCGAAAGATTGACGAACTGACTGAGCAAAAGTTTGCGGATATTTTAGCTGCCTTGCTTTCAATCAATAACGGAAAATCGGCACGAAAGGAAATAGGCGTGAACACGATTAACATTTACCCTTCCCAAATCGAAACGGGTTACGATAACGTAATACCTGACATCTTTGAAAACATTGACTTTAAAGCGGTGCATGACCTGTGTTATGTAAAGATAACTTTAGAGGTCAATGTATCTTATTATAATAATTGTAGAACTGAAAAATGCTGTTAATATGAACTGCGATAACCTTTGTAACCCATGTGTAACTGCCAAATGTTTAGTTTTACCCGTATGTGAAACGGAGGGAGGCAATACACTTACCATTGGAACTCTTGAAGCTGAAACCCAATATTCAGTTTACATAAAGAACTTAGACAATGGGATTGTGAGAGCCGTTGATTCAACAACTGATGTAAACGGATTATTAATCATTGATTTATGGGATTTTTTTCCCTTCCTTAACCACGTTGCGCTATTTAGGTTATGGATTGAGCAAAATAATAATTTGGCCGCAATAAACATAGCAGATGCTACCGTTCCATGTCTTAATTTAAGGTTTAATATGGTTTACGATAATAATACATTACCGATTGCGCCAACAACACAAGAGATTACCTTATGACTGAATTAAAAGCCCTAACCTTTATATTAAATGCACCCGTGTATGTACGTTTTGAAATGCTTAATAAATACAAATTCGTATGGGATTTGAACTAAACTTTATTTTCGGCCTTGTTATACTTGGCTTATGGTGTTCAGCGTTACGCATAGCAACGGAAAGCGGAATGATACTTGAAAGGGTGTGCGATTATGCCGAGCGTTTGCCGAAGTGGTTATTTAAGCCATTAATCGGCTGCGTGTTTTGCATGGCATCCATTCACGGTACTGTGTTATACTTTACATACTTTAACATTGGATTGATTTATTGGCCGTTATTCTGCATTTGCGGAATAGCCGTTAATGGGTTTGTATATTTTTTAATTGAAAAACTGAGAGGATGAAAAAGAAGCTGATTAAATGGTTTTACCACCGTTACCTAACTGACATTAAGAAGTTGGAAGCCGAGGGCGTGAAAGACAAATGGATTGCGCTAACTGAATTTGTATTTGAGATTGAAGGTAAAAAATACTTCAAGTTTCCTTCATCAAGTGATTTACCCATAACAAGGGTAGAGCGGTTAAACCTTGCCATGATTGAACTGTTAAACAACCTTACCTTTGATGAACTTGAAAAGCTGTTAAAGATTACCAAAACCTACATAAGTGAGTGGGTAACGTCAACAGTTCAAAAAAAGCGAATTGAAAACATAACGAGTGCAGGATGGGCAATAGACGAAATTGAAAGCAGAAGGAAAGAATTAATGTTTCACCCAGATGCTCTGATGGATGTTGCAGCCATAACCATAATCAGGGAGGATGAAAACCCGTTTGAGATTAACCCGATTATTCACAATGAGAAAAAAGAGTTATTCCGCCAACGGGGGGGTGATGTTGATTTTTTTACCGATTCAGGGTTGATTTCCCTATTTCCCAAACCCGAACTATTAATAGGAAAATTGCAGCCGCTATGGGAGGCACACGTAAAGCAGATACGGGAGGCAGCCTTGACATACGGAAAAATTCTTGGAGAGATAGAAAATACAGCTATTCCAAAAGATTAGATGAGGATTTGTTATACTTATGCGATGGGGATGTTCAGAAAGCAAATGAATTTAAACGCAAAGGAACGCTTGGTGATTATTGCCGAGCGATTGAACATAAACTAAAGCAGAAATGAGCGAAAAGATAATAGCTGAGTATTCGTTACGGACTTCTGAATTTAAGGCCGAAATTAACGGTATAATTGGTCAGTATAACAAGGTTGATGCGGTAAGTGGTAAGGTTAACACCGAAATGCAACAAGACCTTAATAAAACGGCACGTGCAGCGGATAATGTAGGCAAAGAAATAAACCAGATACCAAGGTCAACACAGGCAGCAGGGGCAAAGATTAACACATTTACGAAGGGTGTTACAGGGCAATTTGCTCAGATAGGTGCATCCGCAGGGGCTTTGGGTGCTGCAATTGGCGTAGCATTTGGAGTTGAACAAATTATACAGTTTGGAAAAGCAGCCATAACAGCAGCAAGTGATTTAGGGGAAGTTGAAAGTAAAGTAAATCAGATTTTTGGTTCAGGTAGTTCAGCGGTTAAATCATTTGCCGATAATGCCGCAAATTCTTTTGGTCAGTCAAAGAAATCCGCCTTAGATGGGGCTGCAACGTTTGGTATATTTGGAAAGGCGGCAGGTTTAACGGGTAATGAATTAGCCAAGTTTTCAACTGACTTTGTGGGTTTATCTTCTGACTTGGCATCATTTAACAATACAACACCCGAAGAAGCTATACTTGCAATCGGGGCTGCGTTACGGGGTGAAGCTGAGCCGATACGCAGATACGGTGTGCTTCTTGATGATGCAACGTTAAGGCAACAGGCTTTAGAGTTAGGCATAATTAAAACGACTAAAGAGGCTTTAACACCACAGCAAAAGGTATTAGCAGCGCAGGCGGCAATTTACAAACAAACGGCAGTTGCACAAGGGGACTTTGCCCGTACATCAGGCCAATTAGCAAATCAGCAGCGAATACTTACAGCAAACTTTGAAAACTTCCAAGCGCAAATTGGGCAAGGATTATTACCAATTGTTAACGATTTGGTGGCTGGTTTAAATAGTCTTTTTCAAGGTGAAATTGAAGATGGAATAAGAAAGTTAGTTTCATTTGCGGATGCCATTGACATATTAGGCGTAAACCCTATAACAAACTTAGTTCAGGGTGTTATGGGCTTAGTTGATGGGTTTAAGTTATTGTTTGCAGGTAGTTTTGAAGAGGGCTTTAAAAAATTGCTATCAGGAGTTATTGACTTAAATGCAGCTATTAACCCTCTTGTGGGTATTACTAGAACTTTGGCCGAGCAATTTATAGAAGTTGACACGGAACTAAGCGCAGGCGAGCAAAATATGCAGCGGTTTGCTGCAGCCACAAGGCTATTTAACGAGGCCGTAACGGAGGGAGGCGAAAAGTTAGATACATTCTTTGAAAATGCCCAGAAGTTAGCAAAGGCAAATGGAATTGAACTTACAAAGGAAAAGTTTGATGAGTTGGTAGCAGCCCAAAGAAAAAAACTTGACATTGATGTTGAAGACGGAAAGAGTAATGAAAAGGCCATAAGCTACTACGAGCGGCTAAACAAAGAACTTAAAGCGTTAAATGAGAAAATCATCAACACGATTGCTTTAGGTGGAATAGTAAGCCAAAGCGATGTTGCACGGGTTCAGGAGTTGGAAAAGAAACTGCGTGAAACAAAGATTATATTTGAAGCCATTACCAACGGCATAGGTGAAGGAACGATTGTACCAGAGGCTGATTTAGGGTTATTTGAAACTGAATTAAATGCTTTCTTAGAAGGTGAAGAAATAAAACGGCAGGCATCAGATGAAACATTAGAATGGCTTAGAGAAAATTTAAAGCTACAAACAGAAGCCACACTACTTGCCACAGATGAAGAAATCGCAGCACGGAGATTACAGGCGCAAATTGAAGCTGATTTAAACGCTCGTAAATTAGAAGCTGGCTTTGCAGTTGCAGAAGGAACGCTATCCGCATTTCGTGATGTGTTTAATGCTTTAGGAAAAGATAATGCAGAATTTGCCGCATTTCAGAAAGTATTAGCAATTTTTGATGTTTCACTAAAAGCAGCGCAAGCCATAGCAGGGGCAACAGCAGCGGCATCAGCAGGAGACCCGTACACGGTAGCCATACGAATTGCGGCAGCGGTGGCAGCCGTTGGTGCTGCAATAGGTACGGCAATTAGCACAATAAACGGAACACAGCAGCCCAATGCGCCACAATTTGCATCGGGTACGGATTTCGTTCCATTGGGTAAAAATAGAAAGGGCATTGATACAGTAGCAGCATGGCTGAATGAAGGCGAGGCTGTTATTCCAACCCAAGAAAACAAAAAGTACCCGGGACTTGCAAAGGCATGGATAAACGGAAACTTAGACAGCTATATTGCCAACTCATTTGTCGCTCCAAAACTGATTAAGATGGAAGAAAAACGGGCTGAAAAGATGCGGGCTGATTTTGCAAGTTCATTAGGCATTGGAAGTAGTGGCACGGGTTTTGATGATTTACGGCTTTACATGGCTACCAGAAAGGGTAACGAAATTCTGGAAGGCATTTATTTAAACACTAAACACAAAACAAAAAAACGGCAAATTCAATGAAAACCTTTTTAACAATTACGGTATTAATGGCCGTTACTTTATTAAACGCTCAAACTTATAGTTCATTGAGCACAGAAATAGGCTATGATGGGTTTGTAAAAATTGGAACAAACGGTGGAATAAGACATAAGTTTTTTAAACCGTACATAGGCATAAACTTTTACGCACCTGCAAAGCGCAAAGAAACTTATATTGCGCCAATGGCAGGCATTGAATTTTACTTGCTAAAAAATACATTGGTTAAGCCTTTTATTGGTGGCCGTGCATTGTTTGCCATGCCTGTAAAAAAAGGTTTTACAGACTTTGGGTATCAGGTTTATTCTGGTGCTATGATAAAAGGCTTTGGCATAGGTGCATATTTTGAAAAAATGCAGTACCTTAGCAACGCACAAATAGGCATAAGGCTATCATACACAAATGCTAAGAGTATTAATAAACGGAAATCAAACGGTTAATAATCCAGAAGGGTTAAAGACGCTTACTGAATCTTGGAAATATTCAGAAGATTTAAAAATATTTGCCGTTGAAATTTCGGGTGCATTAGACTTTTACGGCCAAGACTTTGAGTTTTTTTACAACATATCAAGAACACAGGCGTGCGGTTTATTGCCTATTGATATTCAGAAAAAAAACGGAGATACGGCTGCATGGGAAAGCATTTACAATGGTGTTATTTTTGTCAATGACATTGACTTCAAGTTAGATTCACGCATAGCAAGCTGCGAAATAATTGACAATTCATTTATTGCACGTGTAATTAATAATGCCGAAACGCAGATTTTCACGGATTGGGTAACAACAAAAAACGGTGAACCGATAACTCCTCTTATATTTAACGGTAACGTATCAATACGCGATAATTTAGGAAACACATACACGAATCGTAAAGGAACAAGAATATACGATTTATTCAAGTACCATTTAGATTGGATGAGCGACAATAATATTGATTTTGAAAGTGATTACTTAGTAAATAATACAGCAGCCAATGACGCATGGTTGATTTCTGGAATATCAATGCGAAACGGTACAATCAATTTGCCTGTGTTGTCGTTTCGTGACCTTATGATTGATGTTCACAAAATGTTTCATTTGTATGGGTATTTTTATAATAATAACGGGCGTATAACCTTTAAGGTTGAGCCGTTTGATTTTTTTGAAAACCAAAATGGCACAATAGAAGTAAATAATTTTAAAAACTTTGGGCTAACAGGAAACCCAAAAGCATATTACTCAAAGATTGATTTTGGCAGTCTTAAAAATGTAAATATAAACACTACTGATGAGGGTGTACCAATTGACCCTAATGATGATTGGTTTTATTCATTTTTGAATGAATATATGCTTGGTTATGGCAGAAGGGATAGCGTAGCATTAACAACAACTTGCAATAATGCGGAATCGCTTAACCTTAAAATGGCGAGGTTAATACCTGATATTAACTCTATTTCAGATGCTTTATTGCATCCAGATAATACAGATTATGATGAAGATGTTTTTTTAACGCAGGATGCAAGCGCATGGAGGCAGATACCTAATATGCCCTATGATTTAACAACCTTGCCAAATGCAACACCATTAAGAGGCTTATTTAATAGAAACTTTACAAACGGAAATGTATTATCACGGTGGCTTTCAGAAATATGTTTTGTTGAGCCTGACTACCCATATCAATGTGAGTATATCAGTAAAACAGATGCACCATTAGTAATTGTTGGTGGTGTTATGTTTGACAATGTATCAGACCCATGCAATTATCAGCATCCAATTTTTTTAAATAAAGGTTCAATACTTTTTCCTTTAGGGTTTAAGGGCGGTTTATTTAACATTAGAACTAAGCTGATTTTAAAAAATATAACTGCATCACCTGTAAATGTTACATTAAGATACCGATGCTGGCCTTCACAAGAGTTATATTTAGATTATCCGGGTTATTATAATACTTTGGCCATATATTCAACTTGGCGTGACCCCTTATGGGCACCTTTTGCAGTTCCTCCGCCTGTTGATTACAGTTCATCTGTTACACGGACTATTTTAGCAGGTGAAACAGTAGAGTATAACGGTCAATGGGAGTATATGCCATTTTTTTCAGAAGGTTTCTTTGATTTAGAATCAGTAAATCTTAATGGATTGGAAATACAGGCAGGCAGCTTTACAACTGTTATACCCGTACTTAACGAAATATTCAGCGCATCAATAGATGATAATTTATGTGGAAGATACCCGTATGAATTTACGGCAGAAGGAATTATATCAACGGAAGAAATAAACGCTATACGAAACTCACAATTTAAAAAGTTATTTTTGCCAAATGCATTTAAAAATATAACGGGCAAGCATACAGAGTTAGAGCGAAACATAACAACGGGTGTAGCAAACATAAAATTACTTTCAAAAAACTGTTAATAATGCCATTTAGACAAAATATTGAACTGATACCGAACACGCCTTATGGGTTAATGCCTACGGCTGATTGGAATACCGAAGCATGGGAAAACTTTAGAAATAGATGCGGAGAAACTGACGAAAGCCAATGCACCAATTATTACTTTACTGATACCATTAATTTTCAGTTCAGGCCGAGAATGACAGGCGTAAACCTTGCGGCCACAGGAGCGGTTGATACGGGAGTAGTTACTAACGTAACGGCATTTAAGTGCGAAGTAACTGGTATAGGGGCTTTGGCTACTGTTGGCGCATTGATACACAATTCAAATACGGGATTAACAACCATTGTAACGGCAATTGACAGCGCAAATGTGCTGAGTGTTCAGGATGATATTTTTTTAATCGTAGGTCAATCGGTAAACCTATACAACTACACAACACCGTTACAAGGCTGGAATGTAACCTTAGATAATACTTACGGTGCTTTATTTTGCCGCACAACTTCTGCAAGTACCAACACATTAAACTTGCCTAATTCAATTACCAACGGTGAGGGTTATTACTTTAGCGTGTACGTGCGAAATTATAACGGGGGAGAGTTAACGGTCAAGTTCGGCACGGTAACGGTAGGCACGATTTCAGCAAACGGATTGCATGAGTTCTATGGAGTAAGCAACGGCACGGGCGTAACGTTTGAAAGCACGGGAGCGCAGAACTTTATAGGGTGCTTTGATATTAGCTTGTTTGAGTGTTACAAACTTTTTTTAGATTATACTATTATTGTAAAAAATAAGCAGTTAAATCAAATATTTTTACAAAACACATCAGCTACTTCATATAGTGATGGGGGGTTAATTAGTGGAGTTTGTACAATTAAAACCATGCCCGTAAACTCTGTGATATTTGAATCTTGTTCATGCTTTTACTTAGAAATTTCAGAAACGTACCCATGCACGGAAGATACTTTAATAAACGGTGAGTTTACAACGTTTACCGATTGGCAAAGTTCAAATATTGGAAGGGTAAACAGAAACGCAGTTAGCAACACCTTAGAATTTAAAGGTGCATTAAACGGTGATTTTGCTGAATACATAAGCCCTACTTTATGCCCTATTCTATGCGAAACTGACTTTGAAATTCAGTTTGAAGTAACCGCCTATACGAATGGTAACTTACTATTTGACTTAGGCGGAACGGTACAGGGAGTTAACATAACAGGCACGGGCAACTATTCTTTTGATGTTACAACCGGGAGCGACTGCACGGAGGTTTTTAAAGTTATTGCAAGCGGAAACACGCAATTAGAAATTGACAATTTAACGGTTAAATACAAAGAAGCGCAGTACAACACTTTAGCCATTAGTGAACTGTTATGCGTTTGTGAGCCTAAAGAGTGCGATATAACACTATCATACAGAAATGATGTTAATTCATTTGGTTACAGCTATGAGCATAATGTTAACTTAAGAAACTACATACACGCATGCGGAAAGCTACGAAACAGGCGAGTGCAGGATGATGAAAGCATAGTTTTTAAAGATACTTTAGGAACGACCAGCCAAGTGTATTCAAGTATTAACACGGTTACTGAGTTTGTAACGGGATTTATTCCGCCTTACTTAGCAAGTGCAATACACGTTGCATTAAGGCATTCTGATGTTCTTATAGATGGTAAGCAGTATGTATGTATTGATTCATTCGACCAAGCGGTTAGTGAAGATACGGCATTGCAAAAGTTACAGGCTTTACTTGTATTAAAAGAACAACCTTACTCTTATGGTTATAGACGATGAGTTATAGTTCTACTTTAGATACACTTGTAAAGGGCTTGGATGATTACCCAGACGAGTTTACAACTGCCATTGGTAAAGTTCAGGTGCGTGTTCTGGATGAGATACTACCCTTATTTGATGCATTGGAATTAGACGAGTTTGGAAACGTATTAGCGAACACGAATAACTATGCGATTTCAAACGATATAACACGCAATCTGAAGCGCATTGTAGCGGAGAGCGGTTACCGTGAAGCCTTAAACAAGTTAGGTGCTGACATGGCCAAACAAAGGGCTGTTACTGATAGCCTTTACAGGATAATTTTAGAAGAAAGCGTATCATTTGCCGAGTTTAACACAGTATTCACGAATACACGCCAAACGGCTTTAAGACTATTGGGTGAGGGTGCAATAAGTAATTTTAGCACTCAGTTAACGGGGGCTGTTGAAACGGCTATAAGTAGTTCATCAAGATACACGCAGATTATAACTTCCATAAGAAACACGGTAACGGGCAACGCTGATGTTGATGGGGTGCTTTTTAAGTATGCAAAGCAGAACGCAAAAGATGCCTTTGCCATTCAGAACCGTGTGTATTCTGAGCAAATAAATAAGAAGTACGGCATACAATGGTATCGGTATTCAGGTGCGAATATGGACACCACAAGGCCTTTTTGTTTAGAGCGGCAAGGTAAATTCTTCCATGAAAAAGAAGTTCAATCATGGGCTGGTAAAACGTGGCAAGGTAAGAACGGAAACACGAACACGGCTACTATCTTTAGTTACTTGGGAGGGTATAATTGTAACCATTATTTAGCGGCCACGCCCGTAGACAAAGTACCTGCCGAGTATATTAGCGCAGCCATAAGTAAAGGGTATGTAAACAAAGAAGATTTGCCCGAAAAGGTACAGGCTAAACTTTAAAAGCTGACTTTATAGAATCAAGTATTTTTATTCTTTCCCTTCCTGACAGCTTACGAAATGCGCCCGTTAAGCATTTGACAGATTTAAGCTGATACGGCTTACCAAGTATAACATCAACACTAAAGGTGTATAACACTTCCTTATGCTTAATATCAAATCGGTAATTAGCAAGCGTTACTTTGTCAAGTGATGCGTTTGTAACATCATGGCCGATTAATTTCATATTTTCGGTTATCTGTTTTAGTTTGTCGTATTCGACGGCAGCGGCATAGGCTATTGACTTTATCGCATTGTAATTCCTTCGCTGTGCTATTTCATTTTCAATACGAAAACGTATTATAACATCTTTTCTTTGATTGTCTGGTAATTTTTTCCTTCCCATAATTGTGCTACAAAAATAAACCTTTAAACCGATATAACAATAGTATAGGGTAAATTTACCCAACAAATTTAAAATCAATTTACAATGTCAAATTTAGTATGCGATGAGAACTTACCAGAATACGGTGAGAATCTATGCGAAATAAACAAAGATGCTGCCATTAGCGCAGTTGCCTATGTAAAAAAAGGCCAAACAACCATAACTGATTGGACTGACCCCGTACAATGGGACGCTGCAATTTTAGCAGGTGAGGCACAAATTGCCAAAAAACTGAGCGCAGATATTCCAGACGGTTCACCCGTTACACAGGATAATAAGCGTGCGTGTGGTGCAGCTACCGTTCAAGTGGCTGTTGATTACACCATGACAATCGTTGACCCCAATGTGAGCGTTGAAAATGACGCTTTCTATGGAGGAATCAACGGTAAATCTTATGATGTTGTTGTATTCTATTGTTCTGAGGATGAAATTCGCCTATTGGAAAACGGCAGCGTGTCGGCACGACTTCCGCAATCGGTAGGAAACCAGAACGAAACGCAGCATTACAACGTTACTATCAATTGGAAAAAGAAAAATTCCGATTTCGGTCAGTTGTTTGCAGCACCTGCAGGAATATTTGAATAAGTAATATGGAGAGAGGCATATTACTAATAGCATTAGGGGGTTCAACTTATACGGGGTGGGCGGTTAACATGGCCGTTTCACTCCGTTTTCATTCACCCGATTTGCCTATTTGCTTAGTAGCAGACGAAAAAACACGGCTGTCAATGCGTGAACATGAGCAAAAGTTGTTTACCGAAATAAAGGAAGCAAAAAAGGAACATTACCACAATGATAAAGGAGAGTTTGCACCGGGCAGAATCAAGCTATTTATGTACGATTATAGCCCGTATGAACAAACAATCTACTTAGATATTGACGGTCTTGTTATAAAGGATATAACACCATTATTTAAGCAACTAAAAGGCAGCATTGTTAAAAGTCAGGTTAACAGTATAACGACTGAAACAGCGGAAACGTGGCCTTGTCAATGGATGTCTTTAAAAGATACCCGATTTGTTTATTCGCTTAGTGCTAAATTTGACTTACCTGAGATTAACAGTTCATTCATGTACTTTGAAAAGGGTGCTAAAAAGTATTTTGAAATGGCACAAAAGTGTTACATTTCAGACTACCGAACCACATGGGGCAACTCTTTCCCCGATGAGTTAGCGTTCAATGTAGCAGCGTGTAAGCTGAATATTGACTTACGCTATTCAGAAGTAGAACATAACCCTGTTATATTCTTAGTTAAAACGCATGATGTAAGCAAGTTTGACGAAGGTACATACATACTTGGGTTATACGGTGAAAAACAGCACCAATTCCATAAGACATATATGTTATACCAAAACATGAACAGCCGAAACCATGCACGCATTACAGGTCAAACACCGACATATAGAATTGACTTTTTAATGAAAAGAAAGTTTGTGAGCGGTGGCCGTAAGTTGATGGGTAAATCATTTGTTATACCTGAAAAACCGATTTTATGATGCATGAGTGGAATAGTGAGCCAGAAGTAGGTGAAACTTTAGCAGCATTGATTAAAATGTCAAAGGCTAAATGTGTTCTGGAAGTTGGAACGTTTGAGGGTGAAACATCATGCAACATTATTGAAGCACTACCTAAAGGCGGTTACTTTGTTTCTGTTGACATTGAAGATTACCGAACGGAAAAGGCAAAGAAAGCATTTGCAACAAAGGGCAAAGCCTGTGATTTTATCCTTGGCAGTTCACATGATGTGTTAAAGACATTGAATAAAAAGTATTTTGACCTTATTTTTGTGGATGCAGCCCATCATTGGGAACATATCCTTCCAGAATTTAAGTTGGTAGAAGGATTGGTAAGCAGAGGCGGTGTTATAGTGTACCATGATTCGATACATATTGAAGATGTACAAAGATTAATGAAGTACGCACAATCATATAACTATAATGTTGTTACTTTGAACACTACCGATGAGCGGGGTTTGTCTTTATTGCAGAAAATATAACTATATTTGTATTATGAAAAAAGGCGGAGGCTGCGGCTGCGGCAAAAAATAAAATGGAACAACGGATAAACGACATAGTGCAAGCCGTGTATAAGGAGTTAAAGTCTTTAAAAGACCGCCCCGAAAAGTACACAGGCAACTTTATTTTCGATAATTGGGAAAAGTCAATACCAAAGATAAACCCGATTTATGAAAAGACTATTAAGCATCATTATGAAGTGGCCGTCCATGCCAAAAAAGACCAATTCCCATTTGAGTTATTGCGCTCAAAAGCACCTAACCAAACGCAACAAGAATGGGATTTTCAAAGGGGCATTTATCAGCCTTATACCCGTTCAACATGGGGGAGGGCTTTAAATAAAACTAAGATAATAACCAACGCTCAAAACTATTCCATCACGGGATGGGATGAGAAACAAAAAAAATACTTCTTTACTGATTACCCTGCCTATCATTCTTTGGTAAGTTTTTTCTTTGATGTTTACCGTGAAGAAAAGGTAAATTACCCAAATAAATTAATGGTAATCGAGCCGAGTTATATTCCGGGTAACTATGTACAGGATGAAAACGGAAACGCAGTATTTGTTATTGACGATACGCAGTTAATCGAACCTATTGTAAGAATAGTTGATGAAAAAGAAATCGTTTACCATAGGGCAAATGAACTTTCAATTATAATCAATGGCCATAA
>JABXJQ010000099.1_pt1 | contig 12593 bp, 6 predicted proteins | sample 7436221 | NCBI WGS metagenome assembly JABXJQ01 (sample SAMN14395755, study PRJNA613071) | wetland metagenome | isolation source: water sample H0 from high-altitude wetland | place: Chile: Salar de Huasco, high-altitude wetland | collected 2015-11-10
GTTTCAAGGAGAGAGGCAACATGATTTTCGAGGAGGATAGCAACACAAAATTTGAGGCAAGCAATCACAAATTTTGAGGAAGATTCAATGTTGTTATGGGCTGAAATTGAGGCACAAATTTCAAGATTCTGGCTACTATAAGCAAAACGAAAATCAAGGAATATTCGTGCTAATTTTTGGCATGAAATTTGAGGAGCTACAGTCATTTGGGAACACAGTTCGAGGTAAATTTCAAGACTATTTTCGAGGCATTTTTTGGCACATAATTCAAGGAGTTGGGTAGAGAAGAAATGCTAAATTTCTAAGCACAAATTTATGTGTAAAATCTGATTTGTCAGTGGGCACAAATTCCCAAAATGTGTGCATTTAATGCTATAATAAAAGGGAGATAGGTACTGTGAATTTTTTATGTACTTATATACATAACTCAAGAAATAAAATCCTCCTTTGAGGACTGGTTTTCCCAACAGGTTGTGGGGTTTTCCAGGGTCAGTTTGACTAAAACTAAGTGTTTATTCTGTGATGAATGCTTGCATTTAATTCTACATTAATTATCTGTCATTAGGAAAGAGAAAAAGAGTAGAAGCACTCTTTATGTTTGTAGTTAATGCATTCTTAAATTTATATCAGCATGGCAAAATATGTGGGTTGAACCTAAATAAGCACATGCAAAGTTGTAAACAGGGTCAAGGGTGCAGGTCATAATTTTTCTACATGGTATCATAGCAAGTTTGAAGGCTCAGATCTAAAATTTCATACGGCTGATAAAGAGGGAAGGAAGCATTAAATTATGCTAATAATGAACCAAAACATTGTAAAATGTTGTCAAAAACCCAAATACTTTAGCAATTTAGATGGAGGAAGGTTTGTAACACCCCTCCCTTGTGTGTTAAACTATTACAAACCTAAGCTGAGGAAAGTTAGGTATGATGTGTGATATGAAAAGAAAATACATTATTAAATAATTAATAAATTGATCACTTGGAAAAGCGAGGTACCAAGAGATGAGATTCTTGCCAAATCTCATTGAGGAATGGAATAGGATAAATCTTTCATGAGAAAGCTTCTAGATGTGATTTTAGATAAGCTGGATGGATTGGAGATAAATATCCATCAAGAAAAAAGCATAAAATTTGTGCGGGAGATAAAGGCCAGTTTTTATGAGGAAAAGCCTCGTGGGAGATAAAGGTGAGATTTTCCATGAAAGGCCTGGGAAATTGGATGAAACACCCACCTAAAAGCGGGACGTCGCTAAAGGAAACTACATCATGAAAGAGGGTATTAGATACCCATTGTATAGATCAATTCAACGCAGTTGATGCATGGAAAGAACCTTGGCTCGGGGGGAATCAGAGGTGATTCATGATTGGGTGGTGGTGGTGCTCCATTTTTCCAAGTGGTGTTCTTCATCTATCATAGTTGGATACTCTTGCATGAGATGTACTGTATGTGGTTTCTTACCTTTATGTTTTCTTCTTACTATTGAAGTTGTTAAATCATGTGGTGGAATCATGGTAATTAGTTGTTAATACTTGTGCCAAAGAGATAGATTACTCATGATCGACGCTGCACGTGGCCATTATATATGAGTAAATTTGTTTTGTGTTGAGGGGTTTTATGAGATGATTTTAGATGCATGCATGTGAAAAAGTAGTCCAAGTTAAATGTAGTAAAGGAACATGATATGTGAGTATTGATGCAATAATTGTTCATTTTGTCACCTCTTTTAACTTATGTGTCATCTCGAAGGTGAGCACTATGCATGAGGTAGTAAATAAATAAATATATATATATATATGCTCCATCGCTTGATGTGAAGTAGCATAAGGTTTAAAATTTTCTATGGTTTGTATTCTGCCCTATGGAATGAGTGCATCTGCTAAGGTTGGTTGTGCCTAAGATATATGTCATTATGATTTTGACTATGCTATAGGATTGGGACAATAACAATGGCAATATATATTTATGATAATTATTTCATTAAGACTTCTTTTTGATAGGGTCATATAGTAATGGTTGGAATATCTATTGAATCTAATACTAGGTGGTATCTCTGGTTTAAATTGGCATAAGACCAATGTGCACACGGAACAGTTTAGGTGATAATGCATCTAATTGTGTAATTCGATGGTTCAGGTTAGCTATCATGCATGTCATAAGAATTATATCCAAGGATACTAAACTAGCTAGTTACGCATGTGAAACGAAGGTTGAGTCAGTAACACTTTGATTATGTATGTAGGACTATGATATTGATGCATGGCCAAGCTAGCCACAGTAGACTTAAAATAAAAATCCATCAATGTTTGGGTGGATTAACTAAAGAACTTTATGGGTTGCATGTCGTGACTAATTCTTCATGCTTAATGGGTGATCTCATATATAAGTTCTATGAATGAATCTAAAGGTCCCTACCAGGGTCCGGTAAAGCCAGTAAGGAGTATGAATTACTATGGTTCCTTGCTAGGATGAGGTTCGTTTGTTAAGAAAATGAGTATAGTTGCTTGATTAATACTTATTCATGTAATGATATGGAAATTTTAATGGTGTCAATGGTTGAATATTAATAGTAACAAAAGCATATCTTAAGAGTAATGGAGCCTAGTATATAAATTCTCGGATAGGCTCAGGAGGTACATTACAAATGGTATCAGAGCCATAGGTTCAAACGCTGTGGCCTATGGACCAACACACAAACGCTGTGGCCTATGGACCAACACACCTCCGTACTGAAAGCCATGTCATGTAAATGTTAAATTGATTTTCAAAACTAAGGGAAATGTTGAGCTAAGATTAACAACAGTAATATTTCATGAGTGAGAGCTCTTAAATTGCTTATTATCTGCCAGATAACTAACAGCATAAGCAGATTGTTAAACCAAAATTAACCCTCGAATCACTAAATAGTGGATGTCTGTCAGAAGCTCAAATTGCTTGAATACATCATAGGAAGAATAGCTTACCGCATGGATCATATTATAGAAGTAATAACATAGGTATATGTTATTCCACTCCACATAGAATATTATTATATTAAATCATTAAGGCTGATTGTCGAAGAATCAGTGGTCTCTATGCATTTGACATGGGTCATATGCAAAATTGCACAGTTCTTGTTGCATGCATCAGGAAGAAGAGGTTTTTATGTTGACACTTGAATTGTCTGAATTCATTGTAGTGGATAGTTTATTTATGTTCCTAATTAGTGTGTATGTGCGAGTAGTAAAATTGTTGACTTTAATCTTGTAGAATAACAAACTGATGGGTAGGAGCAGGGATGTTAGATAATGTTGTAGATTTGAGAAATTTTGAATAAAAATCTGTTTTCAATCACGTTATGTTTAAATCACATATCGTGAAGGAATACTAAAATGCTTTAATGCAGGGATTGATTAATGAACTGAATCAACAAATGGAACATTGTACCATATAATGGTGAAAATTCAAGCTAGATGTTGCGTTCAGTTGGGAATTCTGAATTACAATGACATTGAACAAATTGGGTACTCTAACTAACACTATATATCTGTGAGCAATAGATGGAGATGGCTTTATTACCAATTGGAGCATTCGGATGAATGCAAGTTCTTCTTGCGTTTGCATTTTGCTGAGCTTGAAAATTGAGGAATTTTCAGGCTCTATCCCTTCAAAGGGAGGCGTGATTCATAACAATAAGATTGGATTTCTGACCATTGCCTTTTGTGCAAGTAGCGAATCACAATCCGTATAAACTATCGATGAGTAGGAATGCTTTAAAACCATGTTGAATAGTAAGTCCAAACACTTTTAAGTTTTAAGGAATGTTGTAAAAGAATGGGATACAGCAACAACATTATGAAAGTCATCGTTTTCCCTTTCAATGTCACCCTATTGGATCATGTTGATCGTGGCACTAGTTATGAATAGAATTACCTCAAAAGCAGGAAGTCAAGGGAGAAGTCACGAATCACCGTATGATTTCTATATCTTTTCAGCTAACTGTTAGTTGAAGGATATCCTTATCACACACACGCATTCCATTAATAATGGTTATCCGCTAACTCCCTGTGAAAAATTAGAAGGTGAGATTGCCAAATAGGATTCATTCCATTACCCATATGGATACGGGGTATGTTCAACCTTATCCGTAGCTTTGGAAACATCTGTAAGAGCTTGACCTCATCTAATGATCCAGAGAGGTACGAAATTCTTTGATCCCAAAAGCCGATATAGAAATGTTATCCATTATCACGCTGGCAAAAGCAGTCAGAAAAAGAAAAAATTAAACATATTAGGGATATGGATTTTCTGAAATGATAAAATTTATAGATAATCAACCTCTAATAGCCATGGATAAGCCTTGTCAGTGTGGAGGCAGTGGCTTTTAATCTTATTTTCGAGAAAAGTAGGATAAAGCTGCCGACAATCAAATTAGGAAAAAAGTTGTTGTGAAAGCAACACAGTTGCTATAAAGTCAACTCCCTGTGAGCTCGAACATGCACCTTCCTCATTTTGCCTCTTCATAGTCGATTTTCAAATTCATTTAATCAACGAAGGAAGAGTATCGTAGAGGGTGTAGTAGTGTTTTTTTATTATTGCGGCCACCACCACGCCTGTTATTGACAGGAGATGTGGTAGCTAGCACTGTCCTCCTAGCGGAGGAACTCGTAACATTCCAAGGGGCAGAATTAGCCCTACAGGTAGCGGATCCGGTGTGGGAGAGTTCTTCACAACCATAGATGCATTAAAGCTAGAGCCGATGATAAGTTGTTGAGGGGAGGGGTTTGGTACATGTAGACACTTAAAAAAAAAGCCTCTTGTGCTCACGTTGGAGGCAATGCTGGGCTGACATACAACTATCCACCTCAAGCTTCAATGTCACTAGCTTTGGAGCTTTTTCTCAATACAGTTTGACCCCTCCACCTAGAGTCATGTCCGCATTCCAAGTAGGAAGGATACTGAAAACCATGACAACCCTCACTCCAACATTTCATTCAAAGGTAAGATCCATTTTGGTTGGCTTACGATATTCGACGAGGAGTCGATGTAAATATGGCATGGATATTCATTTGATTTGAATCTGAATCGGGTTGATATATATTTTGTTTTGTATGTTCCTTGGGTATCTAAAATTGCAGGGACGTAGAATTCAAACTGCTTATTATTACTTTTATAATCCACCTTTTGCCAGATGAGACATTACCCAATTGTGGCTCATAACCTATTAAATTGATCCTCTTGTCAGATCTCTTAGTTATTCTAATCATCCTGGCAGCGACAAATGCCTGTGATATTGGAATTGATGTGTTTATATTGATGGCATATGCTTAGGTTCGATGATGGTCATGGTAGATACGAAGAGACGTGTATAAAGGAAATGAATTTTAATTTATAGTTGTTTAACTACTTATAAATGAAAAGAAACAAAATATGGAAGAAACTACATGTAGAAGATCATGTATTTTTGGTAAATGTAGTTTTTTGTTTGGAATTGTTTTGAGGTTTCGTTGGTTGCCTGCCCAATCAAAAATGGATATACAAAAAGGTAACTACAAGCTAACGTGTTGATTAGCTTGAAAGGGTTGAATCTCAATTGGTTTACTATCGAATGAGGTGCAACGTTAAAAATTTAATTAATCTAAACCAAAAAAGAATTATGCATATTCAAACATTGAGGAAGGTAGAACACCTTTATTAGTTCAAAAGGCGGCACCCAAAACTGTCATTTAGTTATACTTTAGATGCCTCTAATTAAGTATAAGTTGGTTGAATCGACTGGGACAACCGGGTATAACTATTTTCTGTTCATCATGACCATTATGCAATTAAAAAAAAATTGTTAATATGAATAATTCCCTGTATGGTCGATGATGGTATAGTTATATACTTTTTGTTTCCGTTCAATGTATTATGCGTTGAGCATTTTTGTGTTTGAAGCCAAATGAGTCGAGATGCTCACAAGAGCAGTTGTCTATAATGCCACTTTTTGAAAGACTTTCCGGTGGGTTTTTCCGGTCAAAATCCGGCAGCAATTTATTCGAATCGTAAGTTTGATAGCTAGTTTCTGCACAATCAAAGCATCCTAGGGGTTTTTCAGGGTGCTGAATCCAAATATGCAGTTAAAAATCCATTTTAACTGCAACAAATCAAGATTTAACCTTAATTTCTTCCGCCGGATTCCGTCACCGGAATCTCCAAAAAGTCGCATTATAAACAACTCCAATGAAAAAGGGTTTGGTGTTTGCCTACAAAAGTTTTTTTTAATATAGCCTTTCCAAGTCTAATTTTATGAAATTTCAAAGTTTCATTGATTAAAATCATCTAGGTCAAAATTTTAGTATGCCAACAACTAGTCCTTGACGAGGAGGAAATACACTTCAGAATATCTGTGGTATTATGGTAGAAGAGAATTTTAAAAACTGAAAGTATAATTAAAATTGTGGGGAAGATAACTTATGTTTGAGCTATCATAAAATATAGAAAACGCCAAAGAAGATCGGCGTAAACCACCAATTACCATGTAATTAACGATCCTAAGAAGCATTAGCTTACTTGTTAATGAGACCTACTGGCCAGAGACTACTCAAACTTGAGAACTGTAAGTAGTAATACAAAATCTTGAACTTGTTGCTCTACATTTTTTTTCTCATACACTGCTAATGCAATATGATTCATAGTTGTATGGCATACTGGGTAAACCTCATGTAAAGTGTTAATTTCAATTTCAATCATATATCATAGTGTGATGGTTATGATGAACAGTGCGCTTATTGTGCTTGAAATATTACTGCTAGATATTCGAATTGAGGCTTCTACTAATGACCTTTTCTTGCGTGAATTGCTATGTTACAACAAATTAATTGGTTGAGACTTGTGCTCATGAGATGGGTGTTTACAGAGGAATGAGATATAGATATAGAATTGTTGATGCGCTATGTTGCTAATCATGATATATTGTTATGAGGACTTCTCATGATTTGTTGATTCAAAATGTTATTGTTGCCTTTATTCAATATTGATGTTGATTTGAGACAGTGAGGAGTCTCACATGTAATGTGATCATGTGTAATATTGTTGATATTTCACCTATTGCTGCTATCATATAGACTCTTCAGCAAATAAGATTTGATTATAGATTAATGATGATGCTTAGGGAGAGCATATCTGGTATATCGTTACCAGGAGTTACTCTGGTATGTTGGCATGCATAGAGCAGTGATAAGGTGAAAAATTAACATGTTTATTAATGTTAATAAGTTACTTTTATTGTGTCCCCTCCTAGATAAGGATCTTAAAAATTTTACTATATAAGCTTTCAAAACTTAAGTTGTGATTGAACGTTCTTATGAGGGCACAATGACTTTATATCATAACAAGTAATGCATATAGGAGTTGAGTACGATTACTTGAGGGTACATTAAAAGTATGACATGCATGTAGGAATCATTGTGGGGATGCAATGAGCTGCATGGATATGCCTTCATGCATGAAGGAATCACAATTCTCACAAACTAAATTATGATAAAAACAAAGAGAAAATTTCCATGTATGTGGGAGAATATGTGGTGTATTTGACTCAAGTTAGAATACCATAGAGGTCAAATATTAAACTATGTTTATCTTAACAATCATTAAATGCATTTTAAAGCGAGCATACATATATAAAGGAGGAAATGTTAAACTCTAGTAAGGTAACTCACAAATGAAAAGAGGCAAAATATCAATTGGTTCACAAGTAAAAATCCAAAGGGAAATTATACACCTCATTAGAGTTTGGGGGTTAAATAGGTGGGTTACACCTTAGAATAAGTTTTAAGGTATTATGCAATGGTAAAGGTTCCCATGAAATAGTGTTAAGATTGGAGAACATGTTATAGTATAAGACTATGTAATTGTACAAATTGTATTTCAATTTAATCCTTTGATTAATGCATCTATATACAATGCATTTTGAAATGTGATTTGTTCTTTGGTTGGAAGAAAGTGTGATTAAGGGGAACCTAACTTTAACAGGTTATTATATACCATGACATATGCATTTTTCATTGGATATGCATAATTGGACCTATAAGTGTCCTTGAGTACAACAATATATAAACCATGGTAATTAATAAGAAGCACAAATTACATGTTATGGACCACTGGGTCAATTAAATGGTATCCAACAATGTATTCAAATAGACTAATATCGTACCAATTGAAATGCATATTTTGTACCAAGCAATTTTGGGAGGTTCTCTTGTTAGATTTCATTGATAATGTGCCTGGGTTGAATAGGACAACATAAGAAATGTTTCATAAACCATGCAGGAATTCATAAAATTGACAACTAATCTCTTGTTTAAGGTGATTTAATGTTAAAGAGGAGGTGTTAACATGTAAATACCTTGAGACCATAGTACCTATAAACTAATAGGGTGTAGAATTGGAAGTATTAAAACTTTCATTTATAATTCATGAAGGGGAAATGAGATTATATCTACACTAAATTATGCATGGCCAACAAGATGTTGAGGTATAAAAAGGGCAATAGTCAATCACACGGCATAGATGGTTAAGTATGGAATTGTGTTAAGTATTGAACAAAATTGTTCTTCGTTAAAGACAAGCTAAGAGGTTTATTAAACTTCAAATATCTATGATAGACTGAGTACCATAGTTCATAGTCTGCTTTATGGTTAAGCAGAAAGTATATTCCATTGTTGTTAAAACCTGGTACAGGTAATAGATTTAATCACAAAACTAAAAGTTATTATGAAATTATAGTATGCATAATTACTTTTATGATACTGTTATGATGATATTGTGTTGCAACCACATGAAACAGGAAAACGATTTGCGAAATAAAAGCACTTGAATAATATGACATAAAACGTTCATTGGTTGCAGAAATGGAACAGGTCCATGAAATTCCATATAAACTGAGCACAGTTTGTTCCACTTACTTAAAGGTAAAGAAGGAATTTTTGGCATAATACTAACATGCTTGAAACATGTTGATGAAATATATGTCATGCAAGGAATGCTATGGACATTGGTATGATGTACCAGTGGTACAGATGGTACTAGGTACAGACGGTATTTATGATACCAGTATGAATACATGTATTGCATAAATATAACATGTTTAGCGGTGTGTGTGTGTAATACACACTATGTGCGGGTATGCATGAAGACATTCGATGATTGTCTAGCATGGAAACCGGCCTGGAGTGTGTAAAAAAGAAGGAAGCTAAGAAGTGTCTAAAGAATAAGTAACATTGGTATATCTTCAGTTATATGCATGTATGATGTTGATGAGTACATATGGTTATGATGGTTATGTGTGAGCTAACCTGTTGTGATATTTTATGCGTATTGATTTCGAAAATATGCTTGTTGACTTGTTGTATGCAGAGAAACTGTAGGAAGCAAGTGTTCGGAAAAAACACAAAGGCTTGGAAGAATGTAGGGGAAGAGCATGAATTTCTTCAACTAAAATAAATGATATTAATTGTGGTAAATAGAGTTGAATTTCTACATCAAAAATTTCCTACAAAAATTGTTTGGAACTAATGTTACAGGTGTAATGTTCCTAAACAGGAATGTAAGTGATATACAAATCATGCAAACAATCCAGCAATCAAAAAAATGAAATATACATTAAGCACACATGGAAACACTGGAAATAGAGAATTGTTGAGCCATTTTATTAATTCTTCATGAGAAAATACAATATTAAAATAGAATGGTGCGCATGGGCTTGTCTAAATGGACAAGCATGACAAAACCCAGGTGAGAAAATGTTGAACTGAAGGCTGCTACAACTATTGCACTAAACTGAACTGTGTTGCCCCAGAAAACTACTTTGTCTTCTAACTTCGAAGAGTTGGAATCACTGCTTCTCGTGCTCAGAAAATTATAAGATTTTATTTCCTTTCTCCTTGGCCTAAACCCAAAAAACCCCACAAAAGAATTGGCCAAATATTGACCATAGAATTTTGGCCCAAATTCCCCTTAGCTCCTCTAGCTATTGGCTAAGTTGGGACCCATGTTTGACCCCTTAGATTTCCCTAGAAAATTCTATACATTTAGAAGTGTGATCCTTGCCCAAAACCCAAAACTTGGTTCCAACCTTAAAAAATTGACCCTCCAATTTCGAATTATGTTGCTGTGACTAATCTGTCAATCTATCCTCTCCCAACTCCAACAATCCTCCTCAAATGGCCCTCCAAGTGATCTCCTACTTCTCCCAGTCAACTCCATATCTACAATTCCTTCCTCCAACTCCCACGTGAGCCTAGTGATGGCTCTCTACACAGGCTCGGGTAATTGTAAATCAGGCTGCTAGGATGCTGGCTCCAACCTCGCAAGAAAGGTTGGCCCTTTGTTGATCTCCCAATCCTCTAACTCTCCTAGAAAATCATTGATCACTAATAGCTCCAAACTCCCCTTGTGTATTCTCTAGCTAGCCAGAAATACGCACTCCCTGTTGTGGCTGAATGGTAGTGCTGTAACACACTCCCGGAACTCCTGAAATACTTATGAAACTGCCTCTCTAGGGCGGACACGGATGGTCCCCCGAAGTAGAGGTTGAATCTCCTGCTTGAGAGATTCATGGCTAAATAGTCGTTTGACTCAGCTAAACAACAGAGTGAATAGTCAAGTAATTTTGATTGGAAGGTGTAAGAATGAATCCAAAATGAGAGTTTCTCCCTCCTTATAACTCCTTGGGCCTCCCTAGCCTCATGTGGGCCCCTCCATCCACCTATTCAAATTTCCCTCCAAGCTATTCGAATGGGCCAATTCGAAATCCCGTGTGGGTGGCCCCCACATTCCACTAGCAACCAAATAAAGTCGAATTGCCTCCTAAGTCCCTAAGTCGAAAATTATGGGATCTCTTCCGTAGCCAAAATTGTGCAAAATTGTGTAGTAGAACCCTGTTACAAATGTGTTTGAGAAGGGACATGAAAGTCCTCCCCTCCCAAATGTTGCTTTACCACAAGAAACCTCATAGCTAGGTGCTCAAAAATGTGTTGACCCTCTCAGGTGGCATCCTCATTCGGCAAGATCTTCCAATGCACCAAAAACTGCTTGTCCTCAAGCAATGCCTGAGCAAGCAACCTCTCTAACTGTTGCTCCCCATTGTCACTGCAAAATGTGTAGGGTCCCAGATGTGCCACTGGATCGTGCTTGACCTCTGTAATGTCTTGATATGGAAGAATCCTTTAATACCAGGATCCGAGACAATCTTGTCCAACATGAAGCTCCCCTTGCTCCACTCACTATCATGCCCAGTAAAAGTACTAGAAGTCCCCTGCTCCATCAGTGACTCGTTAAAGCTAGTCCCAAAGTGGTGCCACAATGATGACGCTGTGCTACTCTGACTATGTCATACTCCGCATCGTGTGCAACAATATCCTCCTCTCCTAGAACTTGATGGTGGAATATTGAAAGAGGCGAGAAAAATCATGCGTGGGCATCTCCATGGCACCCAGGCCTACCCATCCAAATCTAACTCTGAACCTGTGCAACAATAGAGAATGTTTGCCTCCCCATATGATAAACCCTCTATGAACCCCATGTGTCATCTAAAAAGTGAACTATATCACTCTCTGCCACAACTCCACTCATCACAAGTGATTTATCAATCAACTTAATCCCTGCATCCCATAGCTAGACCTGTTGCGGCTGTTTGGTCAATTTAGTGTTGTCTAAATTGCTATCATAAATTGTCAACCCGGGGCTCGTAAGCTGATGAAGTGAAGTGTACAATATATACTTAAGCAGCCTTTCCTAGTTCTTTTTGTCGTTTTTAGTTTATGTCTGACTTATCTTCCTAATGTGATGTGATGAAGTTATAAACAAGTGAGTGAATGTGTGTGTATGTGGTGATTTCTAAAATGCTTCTTGAATTTAAAAGAGAAAACTTGAACAATAACTTGAAATGGAACTAAAGTTTTGAATGAAAGTAAAGCATCAAACAAAAAGACCAATGGCACTAGTCCAATACCTTTACTGCTGATAAGAATGAAAATGACATCTATATTAACTCAGCTGAAAGCAAGAACACTACTCTAACTTTTCTATTGAATCTAAAGCAATGCAAAAATTAAGTGACAAATCACACTACTTAATTCTCCCTTAACATTCTGCCTTTAGCTAAATTGATCATGTGAAAAAGAGTTAGGAGTGAATTAGCAATATGAGTCTAAAACTAAATAAACCAAGCTGCAATTAAATGATATTTTGGTCCCATAAAAGTTAATGAATTATGATAAAAAGAACCATCAAGAGATTAGCAACTTGACAAAACTTGATAAAGTAAACTAAGCAAGGAAACTAATGAAAATCGAAGCAAAAGTTAGCAGTTTAGATAAGACAACTTCAGATGCCACTAGTGTTAAAAAGAAGGAAAAGCACACTGTCCCGGGCTCCTAACAAAGCTGTAAAAACACACTGATCAGTCATGAAAAGTAAAGAAACATAAAGCAGCATAATTCAAAACTGTACAATAATATACATGGTGAATTAAAGAAAAAGAAATGCAGGAAAGTAAATTTAAAATCTACTGTACAATGGTTGTAGCAGACAGGGGCCCTCCATCCACTTCAACCAATTAAAAGATCAGCTAC
>JABXJQ010000101.1_pt1 | contig 12422 bp, 20 predicted proteins | sample 7436221 | NCBI WGS metagenome assembly JABXJQ01 (sample SAMN14395755, study PRJNA613071) | wetland metagenome | isolation source: water sample H0 from high-altitude wetland | place: Chile: Salar de Huasco, high-altitude wetland | collected 2015-11-10
CACCATGTTAATCCAGTGATGGCATCACTTTGTTCTCTTTCATACCCATGATGGTCTCAAAAAAAAAGTTTTACCAAAGAGTATGAGAAGCTTCGTGATCTAGAAGCTTCTAGAGTGGCGAGCTAGAGGTGGTTTCACATAGATGAGGTTGAATCCTCTGAATTTGACCTCTTGGTATCATCCCTATGAGCTACCTCCTTGAAATCTGGGCCTAATCCTATCTTTGGAGAAGTCCTAACTCCCTCTCCCAGCCTATGAATTCCTCCTCTCCCATTCCCAAATGGTTGATCTATGTCCATTTTCACCCCTATGCTGAGCTTGTGCTTAGAGGCTATTCATTAGACTTGGAGAAGGAGTGTTTGGAGAGTTTTGGATTATTGGGGCTTTACCTAGGTTCAACGTTAGTTAGCCAAACAAATCCCTACACTACTGGCCCTTTCGACATCAGCCCGTGGAGCGCGGACTGAAGTCTCACCCGAAGCAGTATGAGGGGATGCTAGAACCAAGTTTCCACACCCTGAGATGGTCGTGATGTCAGTTTATTCCTTCTATTCCTACTTTCATGTAGGTCACTTAGTTATAGGGCTTTCCAGACTAGCCCTTTATTCTGCCCTTCAATACCTCCACGCAAAGGTACGATTGACCTTCACGCAGCCCTAACCTATGACTCAAGTACTTTCGCACTGTTAGGGAAATGTACCGTTCAAATTCCCAAACTAGTTTAAGTGTCTTACTTATCTTATTAAATAATCATAGTTAGCACCGCATAAACAGGTGTCTTGCGTTCATTTAACCAATGTACTTACATACATTCGCGAATCATATAAGCATTATAAATAGAATTCATACATAACATTCCAAGATGCATAAATAGGAAACAAAGACACATAATTCGTAGAATGCTTCTCTTTATTGATATCTTCAGATGATTACAGACTCTTTCCACCCTGTGCACATAGCTGCAGGGGTCTGTGCACTCATCTGTGGACATCCACCCTAGGCCTCTGTGCACTCAGTTGTAGAGCCTCTACCTACGCTACGACCCAAAACTTAGACTTCTTACTTCAGAGCTATGGCTATCTTACTCCAACTCATGACTCTAAACTACTTAGAGCTTACTTACTTAGCTCATTTTATACAATCCCATGGTCCGCAGACCATGGGTAGATCTTTTACAGCTGACTTTACTTTACAAAAATAAGGGCAGACAACCCTTTATGACTCATGACACCTTTACACTCCGCAACCACAAAATGTGAAGACTTTACAAGTTTATTACAAAATTCAACCCAAAATATGGGCTTTTAGCCCCAAAACTGTCCTTGGGGGATCCTGTTCCCAACAAGCCCCCAACAAAAACATCGTGACTCACCCTCGAGTCACTTGGCAGGCGCGGAAATCTTAGCTCCAAGACCTTCCAGCTCGACCTGTATGACCGCAACCTCAGCAGTGCACTATGCGGCCACTTTCTTTGCATCTTCAACCATCTGCTCAGTCACTGCTCCTGAACTGTCAGCCTAAAGCTTTTGCTAAGTTGCTTGTAGAGTCGCAAGCTTACTTTCAATAAATCCTGTCACTATGTAAGCCTCATCTAGATAGGGCTTCAGTCGTGCCTTCAGTTTTCTTCCTTGTGCAGCGCTGCATCCACCTATACCTTTAGCTTCTTGGCCTCATGTAGCTTCGCTAGTCTCTATGTCAGCGTGACAAATCTTGTTGTGCCTTTGACCTCATCATAGTGTTCTTGTAGCTCGCACAATTCTATCTCTAGTCGTTATACATTGGGGTCCTCCTGCAAGCTTGTCAGGACTTCAAACAACTACTCAAAAAGTTACATGCAGTCTGCTACTGCACTGTCAACTACTGCTACTGCTTCTGTGACAGCGGTCACCGGCTGCTCCTTCACTTCTGGCGAAGTTGAAGGCTGGGCCTTCAACTGTAACTCTATGATTTACAGGTTCAACTCCAACTGAACCCTTGCCATTTCGGTCTGTGCGTCGTGCACCCCTGTGGCTAGCCTAAAAACGCACACCTCAACTGGTTCTTCCTCAATAATGGCCAACTCCGGGACCATTCGGCATGCCTCCTCAATGACCTACATAATACGCTTGTTATGATTGGTTGCCTCGGTCACAATGGCGATGGAAAAGTCTTGTTGTAGTGTCATCTACTCATTGTTAATCCACTGCTCACTAATCACCTAGAGAGCGCGGTGCTCACGGGCCCTCAACTCTACAATCACTCCATCCTGTAAGAGGTGGAGTGCTTCACCAGGGAGCACTGCTAGATTCAACCCTACTCCCTTGAGGGCGCTGACAGTGGACTTGTCAGCTTCATTCTCTGTCGTCAATTCTCCATCAGGCCGCACTATCGCGCTGGAGGCCTTCACGCGCAGCATCTCGGCAGATTTTGAAGTGTCGATAGCAAGGTTGGTAGACATCGTGCCAGCCTGTGACGCGCGAGTTTTCAACTCCTACAAACCTATCTGGATAGCCCCCAAGATTATTTGTTTTTGCTGCTCAAATTGTTGTAGGGCCTCCATGGTGACATCCCGCATTGTATCACCGATATCATGCAAATCACCCTCTATGAGGGTGATTGGGTCTAGCAATGTTTTGGTAGCCTTGGATTTCTTCCTGGACCCTGCTTTCTCTTTCTCCCTTGGATGCTTTATGTGGGCGAACATCGCCTGTGGATCCGCGTCATGTTGTTCTGTCTGCTTGTTCGTCTCCTCCTCTGTCTCAGGTGAAGGCGGCCTCACGCCTTTGTCAGAGCCCTACTCTGTTCCACCTATTTGCTTCTACGTCTATTGAGTGGCATTGCACTCCACCTAGGCCTTGTCAGCGGCCTCCTTTTTCCTCTTTTCAGCCAGCTAAGTCATCTTTAGCTTGGCCTCCTCCTTCTTTCTCTGCACGGTGGACTTGCTTCCTCCCACCACCAAGTCTACTGTAGCGCGCCACTCTTCTCGCCATTGATCAAGTACTGCATCAATGGCATCATATGTTGCCAAGTAAGGCAAGTCATACCATTTCTGCGTAGGGTCCTTCCGCACCCTGATGGACACATGGTGAAAGTCTGCTTTAAACTCTACATAGCCCTGCAGGTTGGTATACACATAGGTGAAAATCGTGGTTTTCAATTGATGGCCATGTAGATTTTTATCTCCATCAAGATCCAGAAGATCTTATTGTCCTTGACGCATTGGGCATCCTTGGTCACCCACAGCGAAGCGTACTTCGTTGCTTCTGGTAGGTCTGGCATGACCGAAGGGAATTGGCTGTCCTCTGGCAGCTCCCACGCTACTAGCATAATTGACAGCAAGAGCCACATGTAGTGGAATCTCTTACTGAGCTCCTGTGCCTCACAGCAGTTCAAAAGGAACTCACCGCGTAGATAGTCCACCCAATTGAACCAGAGTCCTTCGGCGCACTAGGTTGCTAGTGTGACAACAAGCGTCGGCACCTCATTGGTGCGACACTTCCTCATCACCTTCCTTGCTAAAATCTAGTAGCTACCTTTAAAACAGGGTCACAAATGCTGGATATGGCATATCCACGCAGCTTCTTCACCATCTTAAACTTTTCTTTCATGGCCTCGGCGAGGGCCTGCTCACCAACTTTTTCGCCAAATACCACGGCCGGATTCTCTCCTGTGTAAGGCCGTTCTCCTATGGATCAGTCTGTCCATGATGGGTATTGGCTCCTCCATCCAAAGACACCCATCATGCACCAAGCATAGTAGTTACTTGATAATGAATACTGTAACCGGGGTGTAGTTGTAGTGAGGCACCCAAAGCAGGTTGAGCAACCCTGCCTTGTCTACTCCTCTAATCCACCTTCGCTGCTCCAATGTCGTCATTCCAATGGTTGTATCGATGATGTGACACATCGGCTACTCAGTCGCCAGGTGCGGGAACTTCTCGTGGTAGGCCAAGTCCCAGTCTCCAATTTTCAACATAGGAACCCACCCCATGCGTGATCCTTCAAAAAAAAAATCATCCAGCAATAGAGGGGTTTGCAAGGGGACATTTCTCTCATTGATGTCTTTCGGAAACTTGGTCTTGCCCTTGTGCGGAGGGACATACTCAGGAAACTGAGTGATAGGGTAAGCACCTAGGCTTCAACCTCCTCCACATCTACTCCCTCATCCTCATCATCCATCAGGATGTCTTCAATTTCTTCCTCCTCCGGCTCCAAACTGATGGCTTTGCCCTTCTCCTATGCGGTAGGCTTTGGTGGGTTTCTTCTTGGTGATGCACGCACCGGTATTGCAGGTTGCTTGCACTTCTTATCCCTCGTGCTCTCTTTGGTTGGAGTCAATTTTGGTCTCGGTGTCCTTGGGGTTTTAGGGACTTCTACTAATACTTCGGCAGCCTCGAGAGCAACTTCTTCGGCCTCCATCTCAATTTTCGGCACTGACTCCTCTACTTCGGTATCTATAGCTTCTGTGGGCGCCAACATGATGTTCTGTAAGAACTCTTGTGTCTCCTTCAACAATGTCCCAAATAATTCACTGGCTATCAGAAGTTCGTAGTGCTCACAATTCATGTGTGCCTAAGAGCTAAACAACTCAATTCTCAAAATGCCTAGTGTTTTTTGCTGGATGACCACTTGTAATTTATAGGGCATTTTAAATTCAAATCCGACCGTTCCCCCCAAATTTGGTTCATTAATGCTAGATTGGCGTAATATTTTCAAGGATCTAACCCATAAATTTCATCTTAACTATCGGCCACTCGCTCCATTTAGCCACATTTCTACCATCAAATCAAGAACAGTGACTTTAACGGTCACTTTCCGGCCGACCTGCGCGATTTCTCTCTAGGTAGCGCAGCTACCTCCGCGTTTTCACAAACACTGTGACACTTCCTTGCTTCGCACAATCCTCCAATCGCGCAGCTCCCCAACTAGGGCAGTGTATTTTATAGTCCTACACCTCCTTTCAACTGCCTAGAGCACTAAGACTGTGCTACCTTCATCTAGTCACATGGCTGGACCGCCGGTGTATGGCTTCAATCGACTGCCATTTACCTTTCCTGGGAAGGGATCTCCATTCAATTTGACCAACTGTACCGCCCCTCCGTCAGTAATCTCCTTAATGACATAGGGCCCTAACTAGTGCATTCTAAATTTCCCTGGAAATTTATCAAACTTGCTATCATATAACAAAACCAGGTCATTTGTGCGCAGCTTAATGTGTCGATCATGCCATGCTTTTTCGCACTACTTTTAGAACTGTTGGTGAAATCCAGCTAGAAATCTTTCTTCCTCAAGCTCAGCCAGTTGCGCGAGCCTCTCCTCCAGGGCTTCGTGATCCGTCATACCCGTGAATGTCGCTATGCGTAGACTAGGCACAATATATTCCATAGGCATTACTACTTCAACACCATAGACAAGCCTAAAGGGTGTTTGTCTAGTCAACTTCTTGCATGTCGTCCAATAGGCCCATAGTACTGCGGGTATGCGTAGGTCCCAATCACTTTGCTGAGTGTTGCAAACCTTGGTCAGTGCATTCTCCGGCAATTTATTGACTACTTCCACTGTCTCGTTAGCCTATGGGTGATAAGGCGTGCTCTTCTGGTGATATACATGAAATTCCTCCGTAAGTGCGTTGATCATCTCATTAAGAAAGTGCATACCATGATCACTCATCAAAATATTTGGACACCCAAATCGCATCAGTACATACTCAAAGAGGAACTTTGCAGCAATCACGCCTGTGCAATCCTTCACAGGTTGTGCCTCCGCCCATCGAGTCAAATATTCCATCGTAGTGATAATGTACCTTTCTCCCATCTTTCCTTGGGGTTGAACGGGTCCCACAAAATCTATCGCTCATTTCTCAAAGGGTTGTAACATTATCTGTGGATTCAGAGGCATCTCATCCCTTCGTGATGGCCTGCCAGTCCTTTGACACACATCACACACCTTGCAGTACGCTTTTGAGTCCTGATGGAGGGTTGGCCACCTCAACCCTACGTGTAGAATATTTTGCGCTTTCGCTCTCCCTGCATAATGTCCTCCCGCAGCACCCCCATGATCGTCTGCGAGGATACTGCTTCTCTCAAACTCTGGTGCATATCGTCTCAATATCTCATCTGACCCCATTTTGTATAGATGCCCAGCAATTACAAAAAAATCTGTCGCGCTCACCACTAACTCCTTTCTCTACTAGATGGTGTATCCTTCTAGAGCAGTTCTTGTCGTTAGGAAGTGTATGATATCTTTGCGACGCGCATTGCAAATAGTTGCGCATCAGGCAATCCCTCCTCCAAATTAGTGGGCTCTTCCCTTGTTTCGATGCACAACAGATGGTCTAGTCCCGCATTCAATCATCCAGGCTTCACAATAACTTCAAAATCATATTCCTGGAACAATAACAGCCACCTTCAGATTCTCCCCCTCAACATAGACTTATTGACCAGGTATTTCAGCACGGAATGATCTGTATACATTTTAAAATGGCCAACCAGGAAATAACGTCTCAACTTCTGGAGCTTGTATACAATGGCTAACCCTTCGCGCTCAATGGTGGAATAGTTCTTCTCCACCTTAAATAACCTTCTGCTTGCAAACGCTATAGGATGGTCCAAGTCTCCTCCACCAGCCTGTGTCAGTACTACTCCCAGTGTTATACAGGACGCATTGACATGTATATGAAACTCCTTCTTCCAATTCGGGAAGACTAGAATCGGCGCGGTAACCATCTTTTCTTTCAATACATCCAAGATTTTCTTACAGTCCTCATTCCAGCAGAAGGTGACATCCTTTTTTAACAACTTCTCCATAGGCGCGGTGATCTGGGCATATCCCTTGATAAACTTTCTATAATATCCTATATGTCCTAGGGTAGCGCGCAACTGTTTCACACTCCTTGGCGCTTCCAAGTTCAGTATCACCACTATCTTCACGGGATCTACCATCAGTCCTTATCTACGAACCACATGACCCAGCAGGGTCCCAAAAGGAACACAAAATAGGCACTTCTTTAGATTTAGTGCGATTTGGTATCTTCGACAGGTATCTTGCATCAGGAGTAAACTTGCGACATGGCTTTTCACCAGTCCAAACACAATCTAGTCATAAAAGTATACTTCCAGAAACTTATGAATAAATTCCTTGAATGCAGCAACGACTACGCACGAGAAAATCTCAGGCGCATTATTCAATCCAAATGGCATTACACTGTACTGAAAACAACCCCACTCAGTCGCGAAGGCCACCTAGATTGTCAAACTCTTCATCCGTGAATGGAGTTGGGAAAGGATCATGTACGCAAGCGTCATTCAACTTTCTGAGATCCACGCATATCCTTATTTCATCCTTCTACTTCTTCTCTTGTACCACCATTGGGCGTACCCGGTTAGATTCTTTCATAGGCTCAATGATGTCTGCTGCTAGAATCTTGTCTAGCTCTAAGTGGACCTTCTCCTTACACTCTAGATTGAGACAATAAGGTCTTTGCTTAACCGACTTCGCGTCGGGCTTCAACGTGATCTTCATAACACCTAGGTCCCCAATTATCCCCTTTAGATCCATAAACTTGGTAGAGAACAAATCTTGGTATTTGCAGAGTAATTCAATGACCTTAGCCACCGTCGCATCATCCCAGTAATCTCCAATCTTCGTGAATTTGGGCTCTCCCTCCGTACCAATATTTACTTGTTTTGTTTTCAATGGCGTAGTTATATCAAGATTCTCAATCTGTGGTCCCTCAACCTCGCAGTGACCTTCTGTTTCAGGGATGTTAACCTTTCGTGGACCCTCATCTTCTTCTTCAGAGTTTATCTTATATCATTCCAGTGCGTGACACAGTTGAGTAGCCAAATTAGGTTCAATCAAGTCCAAAGGATCCTACGGTATCCTAAATATTGTTACTTTCACCTCTTGTAGTGCCTCATCAATACAATCAAACCCGTCTTCAAAGCTGAATGTCATTATGAATCCCTCACGCAAAATATTCCATTCACCTGTACCATGGTGGAGCTCTGTTTCTACGTACCAGTGCATCGGGATGACATCCAGGGTGTGATAGAACAAGTGCACCCATTCAGGTTGGGGCTTTTCTCCATAAGCCTGAGCCCATTTGGCTAAGTGCGTGCATGGATCATCCTGTCCATCATACTTTTCTGTCATTCATACCTTTGGCTTCCCAAAGCGTGGTCTCGTCATCCTCCTACATTCACGCCAATCATCAAAGCTTCCCTTATGCGTACCCCACCATCTTGCGGGCGTAGCACACAGTGCCCAGTCCAATGCCTGGAAGCGTTGTTTTTCTGGTACCTCCCTCTCAAATGCATCCAAAAAGATATATACAACATTTAGGCCATCATAAGTGGGAAGATTTCTTACCTCCAATGACACACAACATAGCGACTGGGTCATCAAGTTACAACTTAGCGTGGTTACTTCATGTAACCAATTATGCTAGTGCTCTGACCCTTCACCAGAGTCTGAGGTGCAAGAACTCTCGCGATCCCATGTAATTCATCCATTCGCGGTGGGATTCACCCAATCTTGGTCTCACACTGTTATCTTATAGATACAGTCTAGATCGTCATCTTTCTCATAATCAAGGACTGGTTAAGTATAGCACGATCCTTTAGTAGGATCTAGGGGCACTATTATGTAGAGCAATTTCTTCTCAAATATCATATTTCACTTCTTTCGGTTGATTACCCCATTCATATCAGTAGCCCAATCAATGCCAAGTAGCGCAGGCTAGGGGTTGTTGTCATCCACAATTTCTATTACTTCAAAGTCATCCAATGCACTTGCACCTTCAATATCTATAGTCACCCCTTGCAGCCACCCCATGGGGATGATCTTCTGCTGATTCAGCATCCTTAGCTGAATCGGAGACCACTGCAGCGCAGGTCTCCACATCCGTTCCCAAGTCTGCTTCGGTAGGACGTTCGCATCTGACCCCATGTCCAAAATAACCTGATCCATTTCATACTCTCCTATCTGCACGGTCACTCTCATCTCCCGTCCCATCCTTGTCTTATGCTAACCAATCTTTCGTACTATGCGCGTCTCACCTGGAATGTTTCTGGCGCATCTATTTATGAGCTCCTGTAACCCCTTCATGGCCTTACTATCACGTACTAAATTCATGCAAGTCTCCATGAAGGTTGTAAGCATAGAAGGGTCCATCTCCTGATTAGGCTTATCCTTGCTCCCTGAGTTGGAGGCCTCAGTGAAGCTCTTCTTCGCTTCCATGAATGTTTCACGTGCGCGCTCCAAATCGAATTCAGCCTCCTTCGTCAGAGCTTTGTGAACCATGTATTGTCTTCAGGTTGTTTCCCCTTGTCATATCATGTTGTGATTCCACTTCAAAGCACTATATTCAAGTTTGGATCCTCTTCATGCGGCTCAGACCTCATCATCTACAAGTTCTGAGTTGGTTGAGGTGGTAGCACCCTTTTTCATGTATCCTTGCTATCAACGTAGGACAGTCTTCCATTTCATGATCAAACAGAGTGCAATATTTGCACGACGGATGTGTTGGGCTAGTGCAATCGTGAACATAGTGTCCCAGTCCTCCGCAATTGTAGTAGATCAGTTGTCCCCGACCTCTGCCAGGTCCTCCTCCACCTCGGCCTCATCCACGCCCCTGAAAACCTATTCACGCCATCCCCACACTCTAGTCATGGGGTCACATTTCTAGCTGAACCCTATAGGCGGGAGTTCTATCCATCATCAATTCATAGCTTCTGCAATTATGCTCATCATGCCCTACCGACCTATAGAAGTTGTAGAACAATTGTTGCGGTGTCTGTACAAACTTCTACAGCAAATGACAGTTATCCGTGGCATGTTTTCCTGCTACCTAACATATAGCGCACCACAATGCAGGCCCCGCGCTCAATGTTGCTTAAGCTTCTGACCTCATAAGCATCGGTCCCCCTCCTGCAATGTAGTTCACAAAGACCGAGCAATGGTCTTTTTCATGCCCCTGACCCTTGCATTTCAAGCATCATACCTCTTCGTGCACCTCTGGTCGAACTATTCTATCCTACTTCAAACTTTGCATCTCAAGGAAAAGATTTTTCAACTGTGCATGGATCTGTTGAACCCCCAGATTTGGATCCTGCATCGGTGTTTCATGCAGTCTCATTGCAATCTCTAAGGCCTCTTCCTGAGTCGTTATCTTATGTTGCGACAGCGCAACCCTTAGGTGTGGTAGGAGTGAAGCCATAAACCATTCGTGATGTTGTCTGTCTGTTAAGTTCATATTAGCTTCACGGATTTTGCACTTCAATCTCTTATCTAATTCCCAAGGTGTCTTGACTAGCTGCATCCCGATTTCCTTAAACCCCACAATCGACTATGCTTCAGATTTAGGCCTATTGAATTCTTTATTCAATGTTGTCTGCATGTCTACCACTCCAGCATTCGGTTTATCATTAGAGTACTTGATGTACCAGGTTAGCGCGTGATCCTGCAGAGCACTAACCAGTGTCGCCTTCTTCATGTGATCATCTGTAACGCCCTAGGTGTTATGAAACCAACTCACAAAAAGATAGAAAAAATAGATCAACGATTAAGAAATCAACCTCTTTGAGGGGGAAACCTCCTTTACATTACACAAATGAAAAATTCTTGGATGATACAAATGAAAAGACCTCCTTTCTGTATATAGGAGTCTAAGGGGTCATAATATAATCAGAGCCGACATAACAATAAGAATGTCAGGGCAAAATAATAACAATAGTGGGCTTCTATGGGGCACAATAATAACAATATGGGGATTACATGGGCACAACAATATAATAAGGGGGGTGTAATAATAACAATAAAGGGTTACAATTGTAGTATAGGGACCTAACATGCCCCTCTCCTTCAAAAAGTGTTGTCCTCAATGCTTGAGGAGTTCTTGATGATTTTGTATAAAAAAATTGTCCTCCCATGTGGAATCTTCAGCGCGTAAGTTCTTCCACTTGATGAGATACTCTGAAATTGATCGATTTTGTAGTTGTCGGGTTCTTGTTTCTCTGACTGCTCTAGGTTCCAATATGATTTTTCCTTCCTTGTCAAGTTCTGGCAATATTGTTTGAACTGGGATCTTCTACAACTTTTAAATGAGTTTCCACTCTACTTTCTCATTCTTCCATTCATACCTTTCTTTGTTTATCGAATTTGGTTGGATAATTATACTAACCTCTAACATTTCTACAACCATACGTTCAATTTCACTCCTTTGGGAATATGGATATCTGTAAGGCACGATGTTTGGAGGAACACTTCCTAGAACCAAATGAATAGCATTGTCATGATCACAAATAGGTGGGAGGCCTTTGGGAGTCTCAAATACCTTGTAATGATTGTCCAAGCCATTTTGGAGATCTAGAGAAAGAGATGATTTCGATGTGGGAACCTCTAGCGAACATAACTGTGCAATTACACCTCGTTGTTCCTTCTTTATAAGATTTTTCATACCATTAGAGCTTATTATATTTCCTGGTTCCCCTGTAATAACCCTTAATTCAACTTCCTTTCCTTCCGCAGAAAATTTCATGAAAAGTTCTTGAAAATTAAAAGCTATTGTACCCAAGGATTGTAGCCATTGGACTCCTAGTACAACATCAACACCACCCATTGGAATGGAAAGCATTGGGATATTCAATACATATTCTCCCATGGATATCTTCATATTATGGCACTTTCCAGAGAAATTTATGGTTCCTACGCTTGCAACCATCACTTGGCACTCTGGTGTTGGATATAGGAAGCAATTCAATTCCTTGGTTATCTTACAATGAATAAAATTATGGGTACTACCTGAATCAATCAAAACTATTACCTTTTTCTTCTTGATATGCCCTTTTATCTTGAGAGTTTGAGGAGTGGTAATTCTTGTCAATGCATTACAAGATATGGTTAGATTCATTTCATCTTTCTCTGGGATTGGTTCCTGGTGTATATCCTCTTCTTTTGACGTTTCTTGTTCCTTTTCTTTCTCCTCTTCCCAATCTATGTAAATTAATTTCTTCTCAACACACTTATGACCTTTAGTGTATTTTCTATTACAATTGTAACAAAGCCCTTTTGCTCTTTTTTCTTCCAATTTTTTGGCATCAACCTTGTAGGTGGTGAATGTATAGGAGCAACAACAGTTCTATATTTATAGTTATGAGTGATAGGCTTCCTTCTTGCCATAATTTTGCTTTCAATTTTTATTTCCAACCTGTATGCTTTCTCCAATGAATCAGGTTCCCAAAGGCGAACCTCATGTTAGATGTTATCATTTAAATTCCCTATGAAGACTTCAATCCTATGCTTCTCTGGAATATCATTTACCTTATATTCAATTTTTGGAAGTCCTCAATGTGCTCTGCCATTGAACCCTTTTGTTTGAGATTTATCATTTGGCTAAAGAAGGTGTTGCTCTTTGTATCCTCATAATGTGCTATCATTTCCTCC
>JABXJQ010000102.1_pt1 | contig 12390 bp, 6 predicted proteins | sample 7436221 | NCBI WGS metagenome assembly JABXJQ01 (sample SAMN14395755, study PRJNA613071) | wetland metagenome | isolation source: water sample H0 from high-altitude wetland | place: Chile: Salar de Huasco, high-altitude wetland | collected 2015-11-10
CTCTTTTCAGGTTATATTGAAATCTTTCAAGTAAATCCTCCAAATTTTCATCTTCCTTTTGCACCATCTTGAATACAATAGTCCAGGTACCTATCCAAAAATGTTTGTTTCATATCATTCCAAGTACTAATGGATTGAGTGAGTAATCCCATGAACCATTTCAAGGCTACCCCTTTCAATGTTGAAGGAATCAGTTTGAGTTTTTGAGCGTCTTCCAGATAATCATAAGTTCGACACACGACCTCAAACTCAAATAGAAATGTTTCAGGGTCCTCATTTCTTAATCCATGGAAGTTTGGGAGGACATATGGCGAGATGTTTTTCATTGTGGCTCAGGAGTCATCATCGACTATAGGAAATCCGAATGAGTTGTCTCCATCCCTATTTCCTCCAATGTTACCTCTACCTCCTCCATTATTTCCTCCTCCACTTTTACCTCTACCTCTACCAAGTCCGGTTGCTCCTTCTTCTGCCATGGTAGTTTCTTTAGAGACTTCAGAGTTCTCTGGTTCCTCTACCAAGGGTGAATGAGGAGGAATTTCTCCCTCTTCCTCAGGTGATTCTACTTCTTCAATTACAATCTGTCTCCCTGTAGAAGGAAGGAAAGGATCTCTTTCTAATTCGGATTCAATAGATGGTGTGGGAGAGTCAACTACTGCCTCTTGAATTCCAGGAATCCTAGAGCTAGGAGTGTGAGTTGGAGATGATGGAGGTGTCTCTTGCCTATTCCTTGAAGTAGATGGAGTTGTAAAAATCGAACTCTTGGCTCTAGCTAAAAACCTTCCCCTAGAATCTCTTGCTCTATGCATGTCATTTTTTAATTTTCTTCAAGTCAGGTTAATAATTCTCTTTCTGATCTTCCAGGTCACTCTAGGTGCAAGAAGAGAGCATACTCAAGAAACTATTAAACCAATAACTTTCTCTTTTCTGATCCTCCAGATCACACTAGGCGCAAGAGGAGAGCATACTTTGAGAGGTTATCAATTTTCCTTTCTTGAAATTTTCTTGTTTTTATATATATTTTTTTAGAAATTGGCTACCTAATTTCACTTCCCCGGCAACGGCGCCAAAAATGTTTGGTCAATTTAGTGTGATCTAAATTGCTATTTATATTGTCAACCCGGGGTTCGTAAACTGACGAAGTGAGGTGTACTATATGTACTTAGATAACCATTTTCTTAAGTTTTTGTCATTTTAAGCTTTTTAGTTTGTTTTTGGATTTTATTCTTTTCTTAATTTGTGGTGATGAAAGTGAAGTGTGAAGTGTGTGGAGTGTAAATGGTGATGATTTATATACTTGAAAAATGCTCAAAAGAAAGCTTTACAATAACTAAAATGAAACCAATTCTTAAGAGAAAACAAAATGCATCAAAAAGCGAACTAATGGCAATGGCCCAGTATCCTTGCTGCTGAAAATGAAAAGAAAACAAAAACTTGGAAAACAACTCAAACTTAAAGTAGAGCAGCTAACTCACACTACTTGAGCTTTTTAGATCCTTTGCCCCTTGGCTCAATCTACCTTGGGGAAGTAATCATGAGCATAACAAGCAATATGATATTTAACTGTTAAAAAAAAAAAAGTAAATTGCATAAAGAAACTAATCACACTACTTGAATTCTTCAAATCCTTTACCCCTCAGCTCAATCTACCTTGGGGAAGTAATCATGAACATAACAAGAAATATGATAACTAAATGTAGAAATAAATTAATCACACTACTTAGACTCTTTTAGTTCTTTACCATTCAGTTCAATCTACTTTATGGAAAACAACTATGAGTAAGTAATATGACACCTAAATCACACTACAGTTAGTGATCTTCTGATCTCCTGCTGATATAGTCATTTGACCACAGAAAGAAATCATAAAATTGTTAAGCAGTATGACATCTAATTTAGCAGAAAAAGAAATAAACAAATAACAATTTGAAAAGGACAATGCTGAATGTAAATTGCAGAAAATAAAGGTTAGCAGGAAGGACAAGATGATCACATATGCCAAAAGCTATTAAAGAAAATAAAAGATTGCCCGGGCTGCCTAAAAGAACCTGCAAAAAGCACTGATCAGTTTACAAAGACAAAGATATGAACAACAGAAACATAAAGCAAAACATATTATGTACAAGCTAATGACAAAACAAAAGCATAATGAAACTAAACAAATACTTTACAGGGCTTCAGTATGCAGGGGCCCTCTGCCACTTTAGCCAATCAAATGATCACAAGACTATCTTCAGAAAGGTCTACTCATGTATTCAAATCAACAACATATAAAACAGTGGGGTGACAAAATAACCAGCAGCGTGCGGAAATTACATAACAGTTCAGAAATTCTATGCATCCCCAAAAGTCCCTTTACAGCGTTTGAAAACACATTATTTATAATGTAAAAGTCCTACAGTTAACTAATCAAATACTTAGGCTATTAACTGTGTGCCATAGACACGTAGATCTCATGAGCCGAGATCTAGTGTAACTGTCGTTATGCTTCTTAAATCCTGGAGTGGTCGGCTGTTAGATTTGTTGTTCAAGAACGATCCTCAGGTGCGCTGGAGCCTCCGTGAGCTGGGAACTAGGCCACGTATCATTCACGTGCCTTTAACAGTAACGTGCCACCGCTGAACTCTTTGGTTGGCCACGTCTTTGACTTTGGTTGACTGCGGCTTCAAAATGATGATTTGGCCGGTTCGAAGGGACACGATCCATGTACATGCCATCTGGAGCTTGCCCATATAGCCCGTTCCTTCAGAAGCCACCTGGAGCACAACCTTTAACAAAATGGCTGCGGAATCCTGTGCGGGCTGCGGAAACCTGTGCTGGCTGCGGAAATTGACAAGTTTCCACAACTGCATGAAAAAAAGACTAAACCAAACAACAGACATCAGTATAGTTAGAAAACCATATAAACAATCCTTTTTAAACTATAATGCAATGATTCAACCACTGGATGAGTGAAGTGAGTGGAGTATGAGGGTTAAGAGGGTGTGTAGGAAGGTGCAAGGTTGAGGCTCAACATTTTGCAGAGCCCCTTCTTATTCAGCATGGCTTCTTTGGTTGTTCTACCCTCCCTCCCACCCATTTTTTGAGGGAATGGCCATTATACCTCATGTACTCAGATGTTATTGTATTCAAACCTGGCTCATGTTTTTCCTAGGCACATTATGTATATGGGACACCTTGTATTATTTTATGGTTCATTTATGCCAGCATGTTATGTACCATTCAACATGTATTTTATCGCTCAGTTTCATGTTTCTGGGTGCATCATTATTTTTGTACTACATTATCTCGATGGGTATAGGTATTCCTCCCCCACCTCATTGAGATCCAGTACCACAGCATTGAAGGAGACTTTCATTGCTCTCGTCCCCTCTGTCGCTATCCTCTTTTTCTTCAGCTCCATTGGTCTATCTGTTTCTCTCTCTCTCTCTCACTCCACTTCGTTGTCTAGTGATTGTGTCCTTACAACATAATTCGGTAATACATTTTTCTCCTAACACTCATACATTAGGGGGAAATCTGTTATCAAAAAAAAATTATCATCTAGCCTTAATTTACTAGATGGATCAAAGTACACCATGTAAGGCCAATTGTACCATAGTAAAATTGCTTTCATTGTGAGAAATTACTTAATAAATGAGATTTTTCAAGCAATTTATAATGAAACCCATGAAGAATAATTAAATAAATCACTATTTTAATTGTCTTCTAGGAATAATTAATTAAACCATTGTTTAATTAATATTCCTTGTCACAATTGACCCAGTTATGACAAATAAATATATAAATCATTAATTAACTTATTTTTCTCTAGGAATAATTAATTAATAACTAATTAGTTATTATTCCTTGTTAAGTTTGACTAAATCCCTTAGGAATAATTAAATAAATCATTATTTGTTTATTATTCCTTAACCATATTTCTTGAGATGATAAATAAATCATTTGTTTATTTATTATTTCTAAATAAATGTTTAAATACTTTTTCCCTCTAACCAAATATAATAAAATATTCCAAATGGTTATTTCTAGAATGGGGTTAATAATGTTTTATTATTTCTCATTATTCGAGGATAACCTAATACTTTGTTATAAATAGAAGGATTTTCTATTCATTACTCACTTTCAATTATTTTCATTGTTTCACTCACTATTGTAAGTCTGATTATTATCACTGTTGCACACCATTTTTATTTTCCATTTGAGTTCTCACTAAACTCAATCATTTTAGTTGTTGGGTTTTACACATTACAGAGGAGAGAGGCTCTACAAAAGCTGAAGACATTTGAGGATAGACAAGAACCCATCCCATAGAGGAGGAGTGGTAACATTATTTGTTCCCTTCACAGGTGTTGTTTAATAAAATATATTCTTTATATATTTGGTTTCCATTGGATTATTGGAGTTAATTGTGCTTATTTTAATATTCCATTTTGTTGTTTAACTATGATTGTGGCATAGATTAGGTATTTGGCATGTTTTGTTTCTATCATTTGCTACAGATATACAATGTTTGGCAACCATTTCATTGTTAGGGTTGTTTTTCATCCATAACCTGAAGTGGTTTCTGTTCAAACACATTCGAGAAGAAAACACAATAACAATGAAGGTAAACTCTAGCAAATACATGGGTCCAAATGCTCTGGGGTTAAATTGGGCTGATCCCAAGGAATGTCTGGTTTTGGTGGCCGACACACAACAATGAGTAGCTTAATATTGAAGTTGTATTAAAGGTGGAGAGGAGGAAAGAAAGGAGAGAAATATATGTGTAGGGCTATAAACAAACATAATACATAGGTACTACAGGTTACGGACTAACAAAATTAATTGTCTTAAACACAGGGACTACTCGCATATTTAGCAGCCTAGATAAATGCATGACTTAGAGAGAAACTGACCACTTCATTACATTATTTCAGAGAAAGGAAAAGACAAATGAAATCAGATTTACAAAGAGGAAACATACTACGCATTGATCTCCTTGGAATCACCACAATAGTTTGATTAATACTTGGAGGTCCCAAATAACTAGTCCATAATATTCAACAGTGTATCACTCTAGTCCCTCATGAACAGGAAATAAGAACCAAAATGGAATCACAGAATTTGGACCACTGTGGGTGCAGAATACCAGAACTTCTATTAAGTGTTTCTTCCCCCTATTTATACATACAAGGGGGGTTTTGAATCAAAATTTACAAAAATATCTCATCCTGAGCCAACTGTCCGATTGACTAGTTGTCTCAGCCCGCGATAGCTTTTCTATCCAAAAAGATTACAAAGGATTTGATTCCTTCTCCAAAATTACACTGAAATTATAGAATAATAGGAAAGAGGAAAACTAAATGATGATGGAGGAAAATATCCCTTTGTTTTTCTTGTGATCGCCCTTGATCAGGCCACGTCTCTGCCATGATGTGCCTCTCTTGCTACTCAGCTAGTTCCTGAAACTTTTTCCTTAACTACCCGAATTGCTGGTCTTCCAAAGCTGGCAGTGGTCCGACTATGTTTGTTTGTTACAGAGTAGAAGTAGAGTTTGTCTAAGCAGTCCTTTACATTTACGACTGAGTGGAGCTCCATGCTAAGGTGTTGAGTCTTCCTGTGCCTCCCATACTGATTTACTGTTGCACCATGCCTTCATTCAATGCTTTAGCTGTCGACCCATCTGCCTTTAATGCCCTGTACCATACTATCAACGCTTTATGACATCGAGACTTTTACTCTAAAAGGCATCACAAAATAGTGAGTCCTGATCTCCTTTGGCTCCCTTTGTTTGAGGCCCTTTCAGTGTTTCTACATCATAGGACTAAGGGCTGTGATTTGGGGCTCGACCTTTATATCAGAGGTTTATTATCGGTGGATTGCACTCAACGATGTAACTTGGAGTGATGTGATCTTCGGTTTCACCGATCGCCGACCACCTTTTGTGCTTAGCCCTTGGTTATTCGGTTCTTTATGTGATCATGGGCCAACCCCTTTATCAGAGCCCCTTTATCACATGATCATAATCAAAGTTTTAACTTGGACGTAACAAAATGTCTAATCCTATTATTTGTGATTACCGATTTGACATCGTCCACTACCATGTATCACCTTGTGAGTGGTGACATGTGTCACCCTGTTTTGACTGCTTATGACCCCTCAAAACATTGAATTTGCATGGCATATGTCCTTATCAGATCCAATAGTGTTCTTCCACATGGCCATACTGGAGGAGAGAGAAAGGGCCCACCTTCCCTTGGTTTTTTGCTGAATTTGTTTGTTAAATTCTTTTCGGCCTTCCTTGGTGATTTACACTATCATATCGCAACTTGCGATATCGCAATATTTTAGTTTTGTCACCCCTTCGGCATGCCAATTCACTAATTTGCAATACGCTGTTGGGATCGTCGATATATCTTGACTACTGGGACCTCCGATATGTGATAGACTATGGGCCATGGACCTACGATATGCGATTTGCGATATGTTCCCGAACCTATGATCGCTGATCATCCCGAAGCTCTGATTTCCTCGTTGCTGTCAGGACCCCCGATCACCAATTCGCCCCGGACCTTTGACATTTGTGGTTGTCGATATCGTAAATCGCTAATATAAATTTTTCTCTATCCTCCCCTACTAGCTGCTTTGAAAAAGTCTGATTGCGATTTGCAATGAGCCTTGCCCGAGGTCTGTTTCTCTTGGTTTTCTGGCTTTCAAAGGGCAGCTTCAATTTGCTCTAACTTCTAATATAGAAGTTCATTTTTGGACTTCCACATACCATTGGAAAGCTTATTCAGAGAACTAGCCAATGGAGAGGGAAAAATTTAGCTTTGAGAGCTTATGTGGCTTCGAAAATGGCTTCAAAATTCACTACTCTTTTTCACTTTTAGCAATTGAAAACATATTTTGCAGTGAGTGACAATATTGGCTCCAAATGGGGACAATGCCTTGCTGGAAAGGTGTTGAGAACCTGCAAATCAATAGCCTTGGAATAGATGTATATTGTTGCAAGCCAAAGAAAGATACCATGTAGTCAATTACTGGATCATGAAACTGATAAGGAAAATTTGTAGCTGTCTCCCTTTCTTGAAGAGTTTCTAGGGATGAATCTTTCTGCAACAGGTAGCCACAAAATTTTCTTAGATCTTCGGCCTTGGGCTCTTCTTGAAAAATTTGTCACTGGAAGCCCTATCTCCACTTGTTTGTAAGTAGATCCCTTTGATAATTTGTGACCATCTCATCCTCCTAATAATCATATGAATCATGAATTAGAGGAGGTCCTTGAACTTGTTTTCCAGGTGAAGGATGTGAATCGTAAATTGGAGCCTCTTCATGCATCTTCCCATGACTCAGACTACTGTAGTTATGTGTCATTCGACTTCCCATCAGATTCATACTAATCATAAGAAGGAGGATCATCAAATTTGGTTTAATATGATCTCTAAGGGTTTATTTGCAGCTCGATGATGTTTCCTTATTTTCTTTCTTGATCATTGGGCACTGCTTCTTGATGTGAGTAGATATCGTCTTGGAATGGAGTCTCAAAAAATATTTAGAAGGGTCATTAACCTCACGAATATTTTCAACATCAAAATGTGTGCATCAATCTTCAAATAGAGCATTCAGTGGATTATAATCTTTTGCAATAATGATTGAATGCCATATGAAATCATTTTAAGGAAGATATGCTTCCATCAGGTAATGTTTTATACCAAACTTTGGCATCCTCACCTAAAGAATACATGAAAATTTTCATTTGTACATATTCAAGAAAAATACCCTCCTATCCCATGCATTCATGAAGATATTTGAGGTGCTGGTCAGGCCTTCTATCTGTGTCTCCACTAAATCTAGGAAAATAGGTATTCCATTCATGAAACAAAGGGGCATGATTGGGATATCCAGTAATAGAAGAAAAATCTAGTGGGGAAAATTTGTTGGGCAGGAATTCAGGGATGGAAATTTCGAAAACCTTCCTAGATGAGTGATCTTAGGTTCAAAGGTACATAAATTTTTTGACTTCTTTAGCATCAGAATTAGTATGAGGTTGCTTGAAATCCAGGGCGATCAAATAGAGATATGGACAGTGGAGTCACCAGGATTTTTACCATAAAATTGAAACAGTGGAGTCACCAAGGTGAGATATATTCAACCCATACTTCCCTTGCTCACCTAACAGAAGGAATGTGAAAATTTTTCATACCCAGGGAAAAATATTCTAATATGTTCCCCACAACAATGCCAGAAATATTGTTTCGCTTTAAATGAAACCCGTAGCATAAGTGCTTTGAGAGACATAGAAAACTTCCTAGAGACAACCTCTAGGTTGATTCTAGACTAGTGCCTAAGACATCTTAGATAGAGGAGTGCATGGAATATTTTCAAGAGGGGATTTTTGTTGCACTCCAATTTTCACATAGTTAGAAAAAGAGGATAAAGGGGGCTTTGTTAAATAAGGCTTTATTAAGGTAAACTCAAGACAATACATGGGTCTAAAGGCTCAGGGGGTAAATCAGGCTGATCACAAGGAGGAATTTATGGTGTTGGTGGATGACACACAACAATGAGCAACTTAATATTGAAGTTGTAGTAAAGGTGGGAATGAGGAGAGAAAGGAGGGAAATAGATGTGTAGGGCTATAAACAAACAAAATCATAAGTGAAAATGTTCCAGCAGAAATATGGAAGAGGGAGGAGCTGGAATGGTAGAAACAATGAAGCATTAATTAAGTTTTCATGCCAGATATATCATGGGTGCCTATATCGCCAAACAACATGAGTAAATCTAGGCTCACACAGGTATTGTAGGTTAATCGAAGAACATTAGTAAATATGTCTTGTACATAGGTACTGTAAGATATAGACTAACATAAGTAACTATGTCGCAAATGTAGGGACTATTCTTTTATTTAGCAACCTAGATAAATCCATGAATCAGAGAGAAACTGACCACTTCATTACACTATTTCAGAGAAAGAAAAACACAAATGAAATGAGATTTACAAAGAGGAAACATATTGTGCATTGATCTGCTTGGACTCACCAGAACAGTTTCATTAATACTTGGAGGGTCCAAATAACTAGTCCATAACATTCAGTAGTGTATCACTCTAGTCCCTCATGAACAGGCAATTAGAACCAAAATTGAATCACAGAATTTGGACCACTGTGGGTGCAGAATTCTGAAACCTCTATTAAGTGTTTCTTCCCCCTATTTATATAGAGAAGGGGGGCTTTGAACCAAAATTTACAAAAATATCTCAGGCTGAGCCAACTATCTAATTGACTAGCTGTCTCGGCCTATGATAGCTCTATTGTCCAAAATGATTACAAAGGATTTGATTCCTTCTTTGAAATTACATAGAAATTACAGAATAACAGGAAAGAGGAAAACTAAATGATGATGGAGGAAAATATCCCTTTGTTGTTCCTATCATCACCCTTGATCAGGCCACGTCTCTGCCATAATATGCTTCTCCTACTGCTCGGCCAGTTCTTGTCACTTTCGCATTAACTGCCTAAATCACTCGTCTTCCAGAGTTGGGATTGGTTTGACTGTGTTTGTCTGTTACAGAGTAGAAGCAAAGTTTGTCCAAGAAGTCCTTTACTTTTTCGATTGAGTGGAGCTCCATGCTGAGGTTTTAAGTCATTATGAGCCTTCCATACTGATTTACGCTACACCATGCCTTCATTCAATGCTTTAGTTTCCGACCCATGCACCTTCAAATACCTGTACCATATTATCAAGGCTTTACGACATCGGGACTTTTACTCTAATAGGCATCACAGAACAGTGAGTGTTGATCTCCTTTGGCTCCCTTTATTTCAGCCCCTTATAGTGTTTCTGCATCATAGGACCAAGGGCTGTGATATAAGGCTCGACCTTTATATCAAAGGTTTCTTATCTGCGTCTTGCACTCAAGGATGTAAATTTAAGTGATGCGATCTTAGGTTTCACCAATTTTCGATCATTGACCATCTTTTGCACTTAGCCCTTGGTTCTTCGGTTCTTTATGTGACCATGGGCCAACCCCCTTATCGGAGCCCCTTTATCGTATGATCGCAATCAGAGTTTTAACTTGGACGTAACAACATGCCTCATCCTATTTTCAATTGCTGATGTGATGTCATCCACTACCACATGTCACCTTGTGACTGGTGACATGTCTTACCCTGTTTTGGCCCCTCAAAACATTGAATCTACATGCCACGTGTCCTTATTGGATCCAATAGTGTTCTGCCACATGGCCCCACTGGAGGAGAGAGAAAGGGCCCACCTGCCCTTGGTTTTTCGCTAAATTTCTCTGTTAAATTCTTTTCGGCCTTCCCCAGTGAGTTACACTATCATATTGCAATATTTTAGTGTTGTCACCCCGCTGGTGTCCTGATTCACCGATTTTCAATACACTATCGTGATCGCTAATATTTCTTGACTGTTGGGACCTCTGATATGTGATAGATTATTTGACATGTACCTCTGATATGTGATTTACGATATTCCCCTGAACCTCCGATTGCTGATAATCCTGAAGCTCTGATTGCCTCGTTGCTGCCAGGACCCCTGCTAACCAATTCACTCCAGATCTCTGACATTTGCGGTCATCGATATCGGTAATCACTGATCACAAGTTTTCTTTGTCCTCCCCAACTTTCTACTTTGAAAAAATCCAATTGCAATTTGCGATGAGCCTTACCGTTGGTCTTTTTCTTTTGGTTTTCTAGCTTTCAAAGTGCAACTTCAATCTGCTCTAACTTCCGATCCAAAATTCCATTTTTGGACTTCCATATACCATTAGAAATCTTATTTAGAGCACTATCCAATGGAGAGGGACCAATTTATATTTGGGAGCTTCTGTGGCTTGGAAAATGGCTTCAGAATTCACTGCTCTTTCCAACTTTTAGCAACTGAAAACACATTTTGCAGTGAGTGACAACATTAGCTCCAACTAGGGATAGTGCCTGGATGGCAAGGCGTTGAGAACCTGCAGACTAGTAGCCTTGGAATATATGTGTACTATTTTAGGCCAAAGAAATATACCAAGTAGTCATATACTGGATCATGAAACTGATGAGGAAACTTTGTAGCTGTCTCTCTTTCTTGAATAGTTTCCAAAGATGCATCTTTCTGCAACAGGAAACCACAGACTTTGCTTGGCTCTTCAACTTCAGGCTCTTCTTGAATTTTTTTATCACTGGAAGATTTATCTCCACTTGCTTGTAAGTAGATCCCTTCAACAATACAAAACCATATCATCCTCCTAAGAATCATACAAATCATAAATCAGAGGAGGTTCTTGAACTTGTTCTGCAGGTGAAGGATGTGAATCGTAAACTGGAGCCTCTTCTTTCTGTGTATCTTCCCATGAATGGGAATGTTATACTTCTGCATTGCTTGACTTTCCATCAGAGTCATACTCATCGTAAGAAGGAGGATCATCAAATTCGGCTGGATAAGATCTCTGAGGGTTTATTTGTAGCTCGATGATGTTTCCTCTTTGCTTTCTTGATCATTGGGCACTGCTTCTTGATGCCAGTAGATATCTTCTTGCAATGGAGTCTCAAAAACATCTTTAGTAGGGTCATTAACCTCAAGAATATTTTCAACACGAAAATGTGCGGAGCAATGTTCAAATAGAGAATTTGGTGGATATAATATTTTGCAATAATGATTGAATGCTATATGAAAACATTTTAAGGAATATATGTTGCCATGAGGTATTGTTTTATACCAAACTCTAGCATCCTTACCTAAAGAATACATGAACAATTTCATTTGTACATCTTCAAGAAAAATACCCTCATGTTCCATGCATTCATGAAAATCTTCGAGGTGCTGGTCAGGCCTTCTATCTGTGTCTCCACTGAATCTAGGCAAATAGGTATTCCATTCATGAAAGGAAGGGACTTGATTGAGATAACCAACAATAGAAGAAAAATATAGTGGGGCAAATTTGTTGGCCAAGAATTCAGGGATGGCCATTTCGAAAACCTTCCTATATTAGTGATCTCAGGTTCAAAGGTATGGAATTTTTTCAGCTGATTTAGCATCAGAGTGAGTATGAGGCTGCTTGAAAGCCAGGGTGATGAAATAGAGATATGGAAAGTAGAGTTTCGGAGATGTTTACCATAAATTTGAAACAGTTGAGTCACCAAGGTGAGAGGTCTTCAACCCACACTTCCCTTTCTCACCTAACAAAGGGAATGTGAAACTTTGTCGTACTCAGGGAAAAATATACTAATATGTTCCCTAGAAACGACACCTAAAAGATGTTGTCACTTTAAATAGAACCTGTAGCACAAGTGCTTTAGGAGACATAGAAGGCTTCCTAGAGACAACCTCTAGGGTGATTATAGACCAGTGCCTAGGACATCTTAGATAGAGGAGTGCATGGAAGATTTTCAAGAGGGG
>JABXJQ010000103.1_pt1 | contig 12384 bp, 18 predicted proteins | sample 7436221 | NCBI WGS metagenome assembly JABXJQ01 (sample SAMN14395755, study PRJNA613071) | wetland metagenome | isolation source: water sample H0 from high-altitude wetland | place: Chile: Salar de Huasco, high-altitude wetland | collected 2015-11-10
GTGTTGCATCACTAGGCTTTTTACATGCAATGAAATCTGCCATTTTGGAAAATCTATCTACCACAACATAAATGGAATCATTCCCTCTTTGAGTTCTAGGTAACCCCAAAACAAAGTCCATACTAATTGCATCCCATGGTTGGTCTGGTATTGGAAATGGCTGGTACAATCTTGTATTTTGGCTTCTCCCTTTAGCAAGCTAACAAATTCTGCACTTTTCAACAAATTTCTTAACATCTGTTTGCATCTTTGGCCAATAGTAAAAAACATTTTCCTGAGTAAAGGTTTTGTCTTGTCCAAAGTGACCAAATAATCCTCCACTGTGTTTCTCCTTGATTATGTTTTCCCTCATAGAACATTTGGGGATGCACAATTTATTACCTTTAAATAGTAAACCGCCTTGGATAAGATAACCTAACCACTGACTTCTATTATGAACTATTGGCTTTTGTACAACTACATAAATATATTTAAATTCTACATCATATTTATACATATCAACCATTTAATCAAATCCTACAACACCAACTCTTAATTCTTGTACAGTGACATTTACCCTGCTCAAAGCATCAGAAACTTTGTTCAACTTACCACTTGTGTGTTTTATCACAAAAGTAAAAGTCTGTAAAAACTCTACTCACTTGGCATGTTTTTGGTTCAATTTTGGCTGGTTGTTTATGAACTGTAATGCATGATTGCCAAAATACAATACAAACTCCTTTGGTAGAAAATAATGTCTCCATTTTTTTAAAGCTTACACAATAGCATAAACTTTTTTATCATAAGAAGAATACTTCTTCTTAGATTCATTTAGTTTCTCACTAAAGTAGGCTATTAGTCTCTGTTCTTTACTCAAAACTGCTCCAATTGCAACTCCACTAGCATCAGTTTCAACTTGGGAAACTTTCTCAAAATCAGGTAAAGCTAAAATTGGTTTCTCTGTAATTTTCTTCTTCAACAACTTAAAATTTTGGTTTGCTACTTCTGTCCACTTGAATGGCTGATTAGTCTCTTTGGTTGTTTCAATAATGGTGCACAAATCTGACTAAAACTTCTGATAAATTCTCTATAAAAACTTGCAATACCATGAAAGCTTCTTACCTCAAATATGTTTCTTGGAGTAGGCCAGTTCCAAATTGCTTGTACTTTCTCTGGATCCATTTTCAAACCTTCTTTAGAAACTAAAAATCCCAAATAGATTAATTATTCTTTCATGAAACTACATTTGTTTAGATTTATCGTCAATTTCTCTTTCTGCAGAGTTGTGAAAACCAACTTAAGATGCTCCACATGTTCTTCTTTGCTTCTTCTGAAAACTAGAATATCATCAAGATAAACAATGACAAACTTGCCTGCATACTCCTTCAAGAATTCATTCATTAATCTCATGAATGTGCTAGGTGCATTAGTGAGTCCAAAAGGCATCACTAACCATTCATACAACCCACTATTTTTTTTAAATGCAGTCTTCCATTCATGTCCTTCTCTAATCCTTATTTAATGATATCCACTCTTCAGATCTATTTTGGAAAAATACTTTGACCCACTTAAAAAATCCATCAAATCATCCATGCGTGGTAATGGAAATCTATACCTAATAGTAATCTTGTGTATGTCTTTGGAATCTATAAGCATACGCCATTCACCACCTTTCTTTGGACTAAGTACTGTTGGTACAACACATGAACTAAGACTCTTCCATCAGTTCCTTTACTTGTCTTCCAACTTCTGCATTTTCTTGAGGAGTTAACCTGTATGATGTTTTGTTTGGAAAAATTTCTCCAAGTATTAGATCAATATGATGACTAATACTCCTGATGGGTGGTAATGCATTTGGAAACTCATCCTAATAATATCAACAAACTCATTCAACAGAGTTTTGATTTCTTCAGATAAATCATCTAAGTTTGTGGAAGTTAAAATTACCTTAGGTCTCCTTATGACAAAAAAATGCATATGTTCATCCTTCTTGACTTCTTATAGAAATTCTTTCCCACTCATCAGCATAACACTATTTCGAGACGCTCCTTTACTTGCTTCATCCTTCAATGGCAGTAGTGTGTGTTTATTTCCATCCTTCTACAGAGTGTAAGTATTTCTTCTCCCACCTTGAATAGCTTTCCGATCAAATTGTGAAGGTCTTCCCAGCAACACATGGCATACATCCATTGCCATTGCATCACACAATATCACATCCTTATAAGTACCAATATGTATCTCTACCTTTCATTGTTCTGCCACAATAAGTTGATGTCCTTTTTGCAACCATGATACTTTGTAAGGAGTAGGGTGTACTATTTTCACTAGTCCTAACTTGTCCACCATTTCTGTAGAAACAAGGTTATCAGTGCTTCCACTGTTGATTATCACTTTACAACATTTTACTTTGGACTTGCATGTATTTCTGAATAAACTCTTTCTCTGAGATGGTTCTCCCATCTCTTTCTCTGCCTTAAGCAATACCATTTTCAACAACAAGGATTCTCCTACTTTAGGTGATTCTTTTTTGTTTGCAATTTGAGATTTTTCTTCCCTTATCTCACCACATTCACATTCCTATGATTTGTTACTTTATTATGAGGATATTCCTATGATTCATGTCCCCATTCTCCACATGTATAACACCAAATTTCTCTTCCTTTGCCTCTTCCGCTAGGCGTAAATCTTCGTCTACTGAATTCTCCTCTCTATGGAGGTCTACTATTTGAACCTCCTGCTTCACCCTGAGGGTGCTGAAATCTTGATCTGGTAGTTCTTCTACCTCTTCCTGAACTTTTTCCTCTATTCCTCTGAATTTGCTTCCTCAACATCTTCTCTTCTACCTTCAAATCTGCTTGATAGGCATATTCGATTGTCTTCAGAATCAGCAAGCTGATTTCATCCTGTATGTCATATCTCAACCCATTTATGTATCTGGCTATGTTTTCTACATCATCCTATGCATGTCCTGCTCTAATGCTCAACTTATAAAACTCTTCTGTGTATTCTTTGACAGTCATTCCTTTTTGCCTCAAATTTTGTAACTGTCTGAAAATATTTAACTGATAATCTTTTGGCATAAATTTGGCTTTCAATATACTTACCATTTTATCCCATTATTTGATCTTGCACTTCCCTTTTCTTTCTCTAGATGTTGTATTCCATCCCACCAGATAGCTGCCTGACCCTTCAATTTGGTAACTACAAATTTCACCTTCCTTTTATCATCAACCTCTTCATAGTCAAAATACTTGTCTAATGAACTAATCTAGTCCATCAATTCTTCTACATTGAGATTCCTGTCATACAAAGGTATTTCCACCTTTGGTCTTCCACTTGCTTTGGCCAATATCTTGATAAATTTGGTAGCTACACTTTCATCCTCTCCTTCTTCCACAAAAGATTATTCTGTAGCACTGGCATCTCCTTCATCAGGTGCTCTCCTCTGAGAAGTCTCCAATGTCTCCATCCTTGTACGCATATTTTGGATCTCATCCAGCAGAACTTCATTCGCTACAGGTCTTCCCCGACCTATGCCTCCTTCTTTGCTCGGTGGCATATTTACTGTAGAAAAACTTAATCTTTGTGCTCTGATACCAAAAATGACATAGGAGGTTGACGAAATGGGGTGGTAGTCTATAATTAGACTACTGGTTAACTTTAGATCCAATCAGCTACGGACAAACAAATTCTGTACATGGATTTTCCCCTGAGGCTCCCACTTTTCTGACCAATCACTATCAGTCCCTCGTTTATTTCTCCTCATTTCAAGCACTACAATCCACATCATTGATCCCACTTCTCCAGATCCAATGGATATCACATCATCCGCTCAACTAACCCAGATGATCTCCACCATCGATGTGACCCATCCAATCGAACGACTGTCGCGCAATCTCACACAGATTCTTACACGACCGATATTAGGTCGAGAGCGCATGAGAAAATTGATTTCCTCGTGCTACATGTCACCCGCTAAGGTTAATCACGTGAAATTGAAAAATACCATTTACTAGTTTTTGTCTATGCAAGATACTACTTACCACTTTCTGAATACTACCCACGTGCTTAATTCATACTTTTAAGAAAGACGCTTAAGGAAAGGTTTAGCGCTTAAGCACAATATTAACCCTTAACACTAATCGAATGTGATTTATAAATAAAGTATTTAAATAGAGAAAAATACCTGATTACGGTCCAGAACGCTGATACACAACTACAAATGAATTTCTGCACCAAAACAGTGCATCACACCACACTTCAATCAGTTATTCAACAAAATGGAAATTACAGAGTCTTGGACCTCTTAGCTTGATTACAATAGTTTGTCTGACTTCTGTTTCAATCTCAAACCCTATCCCTCACTCAAACTCTCACTTACTCACTCTATTCTCGATCATCTAATCTCTCTGTCATTACATTCTTTCCTCTTTTATGAATCAAATCCTATCCTAACTGCATTGACAACTCAATCTCTGTTTTTATCAACTCAACCATTAAATCCCTATTCTAAAGCTCTGATACAGACCTATACTAACAACTTATCTCCTATTCTAAAAATAATACAATATTCTAATTATTACAATAATTGAGATAAATATTAATTCGAGAGATCCAACCCTCTCTACTAAAACTGATTTTTGACCACTCGGGCCAATGAAATTCATCTCTTGTTAGCCACAACATGTGAACATACAATCACATTGCTGGCTAAGTCCAGATGCTCCTTCATAAGATATTTTGAGGGCACAAAAAAACATGGAACATAGAATTACTCAAAGTGAGTTGGTCAAATTTAGAAGAAGAAATTATGTGCTAAATAACAGTGACTTGAAGAAACTCATATTAAAAGAGTTTCATGTCAAGTCATACCTTGGTTACCCAGGTTATCAAAATACTCTTACAATCATTAAGAAATTATATTTATAGCCTTACTTAAAAAGGGAGGTGGTATATTTGATCTCCAAGTGCATAAAGTGTCAGAAATAAAAGGCTAAGTGCAAGTACCCATCTTTCTTATTGCAATTTATTCCCATTCTGAAATAGAAGTGGGAGGTGATTTCCATATATTTATTAAATAAATTCCAAAGAATTCTAAGCAACATGATGCAATCATGGTAGTAGTAAATAAGTTGAGCAAAAACTATTTGTAGGTTTTTATTTCACATAGCTCTGGTAACTAAGAGAAATCAAGAACAAATTCACTAAGGGTATAAATCCTCCCACTTTAGGTTAAAATGTTTTTCCTCCCTTCATCTCAAGGGGTATTCCCTATGTCTAACTTAAATAAATAAGTTCTCTTTAATAGAAAATAGAATAAGGCCATATTAGTGAGATAAAAGAACGAAAAGATTAATAGTTTAACACTGGGGAAAGGAACTTATATACAAATAAAGGATCCATGCATAAAATAAATAATAAAGTACACAATTAAAATAAATAACTCAAACCTATATTAAAAGAAAAAACATAGATGATAAAAATAAATTAAAACCTAAATAAAGAGAAAATAAAACTAAACTAAAATATCTTTATATCTGGTGTTGTCCTTTGAGATAACCTAAGGTCAATTGGTTATGCCAAAGAATCTATAATGTTTTGTTTGTTATAAATGGTTGAATGACCAGTGAACTGTTTATAAACAGGTGCTTTAAGCTTAGATGGATTCTTAATAAAATAAAAGGTTGTTCTTTACATGCACATGGTTATTTTGATTTTAGTGGGATGGATAAGAAGAATGTGGAAAGGTATAATTGATATAATATTCAAACTGAGTATTTAATCATTTATAACAAGAAATCAAGGAAAACAGTGTTTCTTGATCAAAATAATATAATTAAACTATTACAGAAATCTAATGTAATTTATGTTCAAAGAGGAATTTGCAATAACAAATAGTTCTACAAATTAATCTCTTATTTAAATTAAAACTTTAGAGAGGATTCAAAATGAAACTCATATTCAATTATATTTTAAATCAGATTATTGTAAAAGAATTAATTTATATGAAGAAGATGTGATCACCTGGATTGAACCTCGGGCTGAAGGAAGGCAATGCCAGGGTAACCACAAACCACGCTTAGCCAAGTAGCTAGCCCTACTAGGTCAGGAGACGGCTCTCTTCGAAATGATCTCAGCCAAGATGACTGGATCAAGAAAATGATATTAGGCTAGGTATAGTAGCACAAGGTTTGATTTGGTTTTGAAGGGTTTTGCTGGATCAGGAGGAGCCGGATAGTTTGGGCAAGGAAATTAGGTCAAAATTGCAGGGTTTCGATAGGGCAAGGTAGGCACAAGGCTCAACACTATAGGGTTTGATGGGTGAAGTGATTCAAGACAAGTGAGAAGATAGAAAGAGCATGTAAGAAACATGGATTCTTCCTACGCTGAATAAAACATAGACTGTGACATATTTTCCCAAAATAGAGAATAAATATTATGGGTTTTTCTTGAAATAATTGATGAAGTACAATTTTTTTTTTAACATATGATCAAAATGGAGAAAACTGAACATAACATCATACCACATGGATCCCAAATAAATAGCTGCAACTTTTCATTAATCTCCTACTGAAAACTAATACAAAATGATGTCTACTCAAAGCCCAAGCATCCAACTGAGTCCAACCCTTTACAATGAGAAATAAGAAGAAGATATAGACATTGATTCAACCTCATTCCATCCTCAGGGGTTGAATCCATAGGATGAGGAACTAATCCATCAAAAACTGAATAAGAAACTAGAATCTAGGCAACCTAACAACTTGACTCTAAAAGGGAGGAAATTGATTCAATTGTCCTCAAGATAACTTTTTATCTAATGAATCTACCTTATAGTAACTATTATCCATCCTATTTACATGCCTCGTTACCATTTACATCAATAAAAACATCATCCATGAGAGAAAACTAAAAATTACAGTCATGGCACAGTGAAGTGAAAATTCAGGATAAAATTGCCCTATGCGCAGTGCCCAAGCTCTATGAGCAGCTCTTTTTGCAGGACCATTTGTGAGGTCTTCCTAGTGCCCAAATTGAGCTCATGATATCTCATTGGAAATCTTATCCTATATAATTTCCAAATATGCCTTTATTTTCCCATTTGGAGTTGATTTGACCCCTCAAAAATGGATTCTCCCAAGACTACCTATGTAGCTTAAAAAGAAGGCAGAAAAGGTCATTTTTTTAGTGTTTTTTGACCTTTTCGTTGACCAATTCTACTCCAAAAGCTTAGAAAATGCACAAGGGGCGTGTACTCATCATTTTGAATCCAAAAATTCTGACCATTTCTTGTTTAGATTCCCCTAGGAAAAGCGCAGTGAGCCAATTTTTCTGAGTCAAAAATTGCAAAATTCCTCAAAAAGAAAAAATTCTTCAAAACTTACTCCAAATTTGTGGAGAACACCACCATCAAGTGTTTGGGTGAGCCAAGGAAGCTTCAGCAAGCAACCTAAGCCTATCACCCTCCTTTTTTCCTTTTAGTTCTTGTTTTATCCTTGTCTTCATTTGCTTGACCCTTATGTTGCAAATCTTGTTCTGGGTCCTCTAATGGCGAGCCATGTGCCTAATGACTTGATTGTCCCTATTGGCCTTTTGTAGTAGCTTCTCCAAGTTCAAATTGACCCTATCTCCTCAATCACCTTTTCAAGCCTTTATTTTGTAGTTAAGGTGGTTGGGGTTTCTTCCTCTTGCATCACTGACTTGCCTTTGTGACCTTGCCTCTTTTCTTTGAGAAGTTCCAGCTCCATGAGGACTTGTTTGTCACTTAGCTGCTTGTTCTCTTGCTCAAGGTATTAAATGGCATACTCAGCTCTTGCCAATTTGTCCATCAATGCTTGGATCTGTGCATCTTTTTCCCTTATGGTTATATTTTCATTTTTTGCCTCATCTTGAGCCTCCAAGTCAACTATCTTAATGCCATGATAAATGTGTGACTGTTCTAATCCATCATGTTCCGTCAAATCAAATTCCCTTTCCTCTTCATCATTTAGGCTTTCCTCGAGCATCTTTTCTTTCCCTTTATGCACTTGTTGCACCTGTTGTACCTATTGTTTTGATGAAGAAGGCAAAGCCCCTTCCACAGTTTGTGGAGAAAGCATTTGCCTATGAGTTGATGAAGAAGGCAAAGACCCTTCCACATCAAGTGGAGTAAACACTTGCCTATCTAGTGAAAACAACTTTCTATCCCCTCTCTGATATGTTTGGTAGGCTTCAGGCTTCTCAACAACTTTAGTCTCTTTAGCCTTTTCACTATTTTCTACTTTGGCACTGCTGGAAGGCCTTTCTACTTCTTGGGGCACCGATGGAGGAATCTGAGGACCATTGAAGATGTCATTGGCAATAAATGTATCCCAGGAGATGTTGAGGAGGTTGAGATGATGTAGCGCAATCATCTTAATCAAGGAATAGTGATAGATACTACTCATCTGCTAGGGGTATGGCTTTTTCTGTACAATGTAGGCCATCTTCTCAATGTTCATGAATAAGAAATATAGGATGTTCAACATTTTCACTCTTGTGAAGTGCATAAGAAGCCTTATATGATAGGTGTACAATCTAGAAAATATGCCCTCACATGTAAAATACTTCATAATGATCCTCATCATAGGGGCATCCTTGTCTTTAAGGAACGTGAAAGGAAAGGTCCTCTTCTTTTCATTCCTGTACCTGGATTTGATGTATGGCTCATAGTAATGCTCATCCAAATATTGTGACTTATACCATTTTTACCCCACATTTGGAATCCTTGCAACATCAACAATGATGGAGGATGAAACTATAAATGTCACCCCATCAAGAGTTACTTTGTTATCAGGGAGATTGGCTACAAAAAGCCTAGTCAACTTAGGATGATGTTGAACTCTTTGCACCTGCTCACAAAACTCATAACACCCTAGATGCCTGAAACAAGAGACAGTCATATGAGAAGCATGTAACTCTCTGATGTTTGATGGTTCCTCTTTGATAATTTTGTCTCCCTTATGTGATTTTCTTTGATGCTGAAGTTCATCTCCCATGCTTTCACTGCCACTGTCTTCCTCCTCCTCATAATATCTATCCTCTTTATCCATGTCTGTTGAATTTTGAAGCTTTGAAATCCTAGAGAAGGTAATCAAGGACTGATTTATGATGAATAGGGATAGGGAAGGGGAGAGGAGCTTGTGCAATGTAGGATGAGATATATATGACGTGAGAGTGAGAAGGAGAGTATTTTTTGGTAGGGACTATTTAGTAAATAGGGGTTTAAGGATTTTTTCTTTTTGGGGATAGGTGGAGGGATTTTTTTGAGGGAATTATGGTATAAGGGAGAAGTGTATGGATTTTGTTTGAGGGAATTAGGGTATAAGGGATAGGTGGAGGGATTTGTCAACAGAATGTGGGAATAAAGGATATGATAACCAAGGAGGGTTTTTTAGGAAACCTAGGGTTTGAAAATTTAAATAGTAAACCAACTACAAAATCATTAAATGAGTTTCAGGAGGACAGTTCAAGGAGTGTACTTACTTGTTTAGAGGTTATAGGTGGCAAAATAGCAATTTAGATGGTTGATATCGTGGTTTTGGTGCTTGCTGGCCCTATGCACAGTGCCTTGTACAGGTACGTAATGCTTTGGCTCTATGCGAAATGCTGTGAAAAATGCACTAGAAAATAGGCCTAATGCACAACACTCTATCTGTATGCACAATGCTCCCTCCTCTATGCGCAACGCTCAAGCTCTATGCGCAATGCCCAAGCTCTATACGCAGTACTCAATATGCAGGTTAATTTTGACTCCCTTCCCAATGTCCAAATTAATCTCATGATAGCTCATTGGAAAGGTCTCTCTCTTGGCTACACAATGGACCTATCAAACACTGTAAACGATCAATTACATCCCTTTAAAAGTCAATTCTCCCAAGACTAGTCAATATGTGCAGAATGAGGGTGCAAAAATGAGGTTTTCTCTTGTAGGAAACTTTTGGAGGTCTTCCTCAACTCAAAATTGAGTGCATGATAGCTCGTTGGAAATATATTTTGGTACAGTTATCATTTGGCTCATCAAAAAAGTCATTTGGAGACTCCTGATAGAAGAAAAAGTGATTTTTCCAAAGTCACTCCAGAAGTGCAGCAACTCTCTTGTAGCAACTGTATTTTTGACATTTCTCTAGAACCATGACACCTCTGTTAAAAGTGGAGTTTTTTCATCGCTGGCCTATTATGGACAAAAACCTCTCTCACTTTTTCCAAATTCATCCTTTCTTGGTATAAAACATAGTTTGAAGAAAAAATGGCCCTATATGTGGCAAATTATTTGTCCCTTAGAATCAATTCTTGAAAAATGATGGAGACATGATTTGTATGAGTTGGAATGTCCTCATATTTTCTGAAATGACCTCCCTTATGCCTCATATACTTAGATGTCTCTGATTCTGTAGCCAACCCTAGCTCAATGGGTGAGGAAATTAGGGTTTAGTGCTTGTGGAAAATGATGATTTGGACACCCTTAGGAAAAGACAACTCCCTTTGGCATGCACTTAAATCTTTGAAACTTTACCCTTTCACTTGATTACTTCCTTTGAAAAATTGATCTTTTGATGGTTTGGCCTCTTTGGAACACTAATTTAATAGCTTGGGATGGTGAAATTATTACATTTGAAAGACATAAAATTACATAATGAAATAATAATTTCTCTTTATAAATCATCTTCACATGGTGAAGGGATGTTATTTGATCACCCTTTACTTGATGGTCTTATGTAATGGAATGGAATCTTGGCAAACCTAATGACCTAATGAAACCTTGAAAAGCCCTAAAAGACCTAATGAGACCTTGAAGGACTGAATTTCAAGATGACATAATAACCTCATGACTAATACAAATGGCATGATAAAAATAACTTTATGGATGATGCACAGTCAAGAGGATATGAAACTATGCCAGAAAGTAATCACATTTAGGGAAGAGTGATGTTGTTGGACTAGGACTACCAACAGTGACTAATTTTTTTTCATGACCTAATGGAATGATAAAAAAATTCTATGCGGGACACCTAAAATGAATATGAAAAGAGAAATTTTGATCACTGATGGTAGTATGCAAATACTGAGAGACATACCCTATGAGGAAAATCCAGAGTCTTTTATTATCTCAAAAATTATCCCGCTTAGTACAAATCTCCTTGATAACTGGTTGAAGGGTTCAACCCTAAATACTTTGATAGAATGAAGTATTTAAGAAAAATTACAAAAATATTACAATTAATGCCTGAGTGACACGACATTCTATTATTAACTTAGAACTAATAGAAAAAGAAGTAATACGATCAAAAGGAATGAATTTGAACATCTGGCCCTCCTTTGAAGGAGAACAGTTCCTAAGTGGCCACTATTCAAGTGCTGCACTAGTGAAGCTGACTTGTCTTTTAATCCTGAAATTCACACAACTTATCCCACCATTCTTCATCTAGAATAGAAATCTTGGTTACCTTGTGGTATATTTCATCAACCTCAGTATACCGATCAAAAGTGGGTTTCACTACAAAAATCTGTTGTATCTCATGTTGAATAAAACTTATGTTTCTAATAGCTTTGTAAGCAGATCTCCCTGTCAAAGAACCTTTGATGTTGCAAGATTTAGTTGTATCCTTGGGAATGTCCTTAAGCTTCTTCATGTAGTCTTCTCTGGTCATTATGTTATCATTGATTACAAACAGTGAAGGCAGGCCTTTCTTGTTCAATGCATCAATCCTAGTGAAAAACCTGTTAACTGCTACATCTAGAGTGTGACACTTCTTTTTTAGTTGTAAAACTAAGTTCTTCTTTGTTAGAACTTTCTTTACCTCCAAAATAGTTTTTGTCCTATCATCCACTCCTAGATCATCCAACTCATATCTGTTTTTGGAATTAAATAACTTTACGATGTTGTTGGTTGTAGTAGGCATTTCTCCCAATTGAGAATTGATAGTGGCAATGGTCTGCTTAGTTTTCTCCATGATTTCCTTCTATTCAAAAATAATTTGGATACATTGTCAGATTTCATCTATTTCTTCAATGATATTATTCCATATGATTTCTTTAACATGACCATGTGTATATCCAATAGAAGACTCAACTGCTGACTTCTTCCATGCCTCTATCTAATTTTGAGCTATCTATAGCTCTGCTACATGAAAAGTCTCAGTTTTCTTTTCATGATCCTGTAGAAGTTTCACTTGATCCTGCAACTTTTTGATCTCTTCAGTCTGGAGAGACATGTTTTGTATTGCATTCTCCAACTGATCTACAACATCCCCTGTACTTGTTGAAGAATATATGGTTGTAGGAATGGTTGTAATAGGGAGTGGTTGCAAAGGGAAAACAACCATTTTGGGAAATTTCTCCTTCTCTTTAATCAATTTTTCCATCTATGTGTCCATTTGCTTCAGC
>JABXJQ010000104.1_pt1 | contig 12375 bp, 11 predicted proteins | sample 7436221 | NCBI WGS metagenome assembly JABXJQ01 (sample SAMN14395755, study PRJNA613071) | wetland metagenome | isolation source: water sample H0 from high-altitude wetland | place: Chile: Salar de Huasco, high-altitude wetland | collected 2015-11-10
ATTTTCCAAGCATTGAGGACATTAATAAAATTTCAAAATTCAATTTAACACTCATTTGATGTAATCACCATGTTCCATCAATTTCAGGTAAACTCTACAAATAAATATAAGTAATTATTTTTATTTTTTTCATTGATTCTAAATTAGCAAGTGAGAAAACTTCAGATGCATCTTTATTTTTAAAGTACAATCATCCAAAAAAACTCATCAAAGACTAAAGATAGGTTAAAACCTTTATGGAGTGAAAAATATTGTTGGTATCCTCCAAAATAACACTACTTTCAGAAGCTGGGTTCAGATTTTACCACAAATGCAAGAACCAAAGTGAGAAGCTTATTTTAAAGTTTTTATAACATGATATATTATAAAAAAAATTGAAGAAGCACAAAATACAAAAAAGTTTTGTATCTAGTATCATTCTAGATAGAGAAAAGTACTCGTTAGGCTATCTATGACATGAGTAAGAATTGCTACCCACCTACTTTCAAAATCATCATGGACATTTAAATATCAAAAAAGGAATTGATTAGGCTACCTATGACTAAATAAGAGTTATTCCCCACCTTTCCAAAATATCATGTACATTTAAGCTAACATATTTTATCAACATCCTTTATATGATGCAACACGTTACAACTTTCCATTATATTTATGCATTATATGAGTTGATGTACTTGTAAGGTGCATAAATTCCAAAATAATTGTCGAAATACCCATGTTTCCACTAAATTAATTGTTTAAGTAAGAGACACATTCTATTGTAGGAAGCATGCATCAATCAAACACTTCTCTACTCATAGTTTACAACCCAACCAATTTTTCATACACAAACACATTCAAGACTAATCCACAACAACAAACAATGCTCAAACAATATTCTTCATCAAACATCTACCAATGCATAAACAATGAGGGGACAAGAGACACATAGAATATGCGATCAACCAGGGCCAAAACCTCTCCAACATAAGAGGAAAACCCAAACAAGATATTCTTCTTATATTGACTTCAATTGACGAATACCAAGACCATGGCCTAGACCCTTGACTCAATGACCTCTCCAAGACCAAGTCACAAGCCTCCTTGATTCAACTTCCTTATTTTTCCTTGAGTCAATAATGATCAGGTTTCTTCCTTCAATAACTCGACTATCCTTCAAATTCCAGTTCCATGGATCAGGTTTGTAGTTCTTGGCCCCCTAGAATGTGTGGTTGACCAACCTTTTGAACCTTGATCTTCTTCACTTGGATGGTATGAACTCTTATTATAATTTGGCGTGTAACCTTGCTTATCTTCTTCCTTGATTCGACTTCTTGGACAACAACAAGATCTTCGACCTTTTCAATAGTAGATAATTCTTCCTTCCTTCACACATGTGGATCTATTAGCCCTAAAACAGACCCATAAACAACACCAAAATCTTCTCTCTTTGTTTCCTTCTCTTGGTTGGTTATCTTCACACTTCTTATTACAGACTTACTTAACCAAATTTGCTTGTCCACAAATGGAGGATGAGCTGCCCTATATATAGTATTTTGTTCATCAAAAAAACACATGCTAGGAAGTGTTAAGGAGTGCTAGGGGAACACAAGGGAGAAATAGGTGAAAATAATGCATGCAAATGAAAAATTAATATTTTGTGACAAGAAGTGTTAGTGAGTTCCAGGTGTGCTAAGGAGGGAATGATAAGGTATGCTAGTTAGTGTTAAGGCATATTAGAAGCCAGGGACAAATGCCAAGATGTGTCAGGTGCTAGGGTGTGCCAATGCATGCCACAGAGTGTTATGGAGTGGTAGGGAAACATAAGGGAGCACTTGTTTCAAATGCATGGAAATGAATGACTAAGAGTGTGTGACAAGGAGTGTCAGCAAGTTCTAAGTGTGCTAAGAAGGGGACGACAAGGTATGTTAGGTGGTGCCAAGAAATGCTAGAGTGTTAGGGCGACATGCCAAGGTATGCCAATGTGTGTCAGGGTGTGCCAATGCGTGTCAGGGTGTGCCAATGCATGCCAGGGAGTGTTAGGGAGTGTGACATAAACACAAAGGAAAACTAGTTCAAAATGCATGGAAATGAACGAATAAGAGTGTATGATAGGGAATGTCAGTGAATTCCAAGTGTGCTCAGGAGGGAGTGACAAAGTTATATGCTAGGTAGTTCCAAGGCATGCAAGAGTTCCATGACATGTCAAGGAGTGGTATGGTATTATAGGGAGTGCTAAAGAATGCCATGGCATGCAGGGAATGCCAACATGTGCCACATAGTGCCAAGGGATTGGTAGACATGCCAAGTGCTATGCCATGCCAAGATGTAAACTATGTTTCTTAGTTGTTTTATGGCCATGGTTAGATGTGAGCCTCGACTTGGTAACTTCTTAAGTGAGATGAGCTAAGACTGCGCATGAGTAACTTAAGATGAGTTATAGGCCATTCTTAGGTGAACAAGAGATAGTATAGTTGTAGTAACTGTAACTTGGTCAAGATGTTCTAGTCGAGGTAGGACTTGGTTGGTTCCCAAGTCATAAAACCAATAAGGGTAGTTATGAGGGCATGATAGCTAAGGAGTACCAGGGCATGCCAAGGAATGAAAAGGTGTGATAACACATGCCAGACAATGTCAATACATGTCAAGGAGTGTTGGGGAGTGTGAGGGCATCACAAGGGAGAACTAGGTCAAAGTGCATGGAAACAAACGAATAAGAGTGTCTTCAAGGTCTCCCAAGGACAAAGTGTATTAGGATAATTTCATTATAGGACTTGCAATAGGTAAGCCTACGATTACTATAAGCGGATGGAAAAAGCAATTTTAGACAAAGGGAGACTTTTGTCTAGGGACAACACTACTTTTTCAATGACTTGGTTGGGTTCCAAAGTCACAAAAAAAGTAAGGCTATCTATGAGGGCATGACAATTGGGGAGTGCCAAGGTGTGCAAGGAATGCCAGGAAGTGATAACACATGCTAGAAAGTTCCAAGGCATATTAGTCATTCCAGGACATGCCAAATGCTAAGGCATGCCAAGAGGTGTTAGGTGCTAGGGTGTGGCGCTAACGCATGCTAGGGAGTGCCAAGGAAACACAAGGGAGGACTAGTTTCAATTGCATGTAAATGAATGAATAAGAGTGTGTGATAGGGAGTGTTAGCAAGTTCTAGGTGTGCTAAGGAGGCATGAACTAGGTATGTTAGGTAGTGTTAGGGAAACAAAAGGAAGGACTAGTTTCAATTGCATGGAAATGAATGAATAATAGTGTATGATAGGGATTGTTAGCAAGTTCTGGGTGTGCTAAGGAGCCATCTCTGGACAAATTTTGGGAGGTTTGGAGAAAAAATTGTGTTTTTGTGCAGACTTGCAATTTTTTACCAATTTTTTTTCTAACAGCACAGCGAGCTCACACTTTTCTTCTTCCTCAGGGCTCTAAATGATGTAAAATCAACATTTTTGGAAAGCTTATGACCCCATCTCAAACACCATTTGCCCACTTTCTTGGTCTGGTGCTAATCTAAAATGGATCTAAGATAGACTTCTGAGTCTAAAGTGTCCCTAAAAAAGGAAACTTAAAGTCCAAGGATGCTCTTGGAAATATTCCCACTGCGTAGATATTTTCATTCTGAATCTAATGCAACTTGAATGGGCTAAAATGGACTTCAGATGCAGAAGTTATTGCAAAAAGAAGTTTGCCTTATTCCTTTGAAAAGGAGGCAAAATCTTCTAAAAATGGGCTTAAGGCCTTAATAAAGGGAAATCGCATCAGAAGGGTTGAGTGGAGGGCTTAAAGCGGAGGTGGAAGGGATCCCCAACTGCGACCTCCGACTTATCGCATCGGAGATAGGCCCGCATGCGATATCGGTACGCCGGGCTATGCGATGGAGCAAGTGCAATCCGCAAATCAGCGGATCGGTGATCGGCACATCCAGAAGGGAAGGACCCCTAGGCCAATGTGACATGCGATTGCTGATTATTAGCATTAGCGAATCAGTGTCAGTGTATGGCATATGAAAAGACTCGGGCCGTAGCAATATACGATGCGATATGGACCATCTGATCGGGGAGCAGATCAATGGTCCAGATTTAATCGGTGAACGACGATCGGCGAACCCCGATGTGAGGGCCAATGCAATTTTGATAGCGATATGATGATAACGGTCGGACTTGATGGATTTATAGACTTTATTTCATACAATTTGAAGTCCGGGAACTTCGGAATTTCAATGTATTTCCCATGTATTTGGGTTTTGGCCATTACGCCATGCGATAGCGATTTGCGATAGAATGGTGGACCCAAATGGTTTATAAATGTAGCCCTATAAATTTTGAAATCTGTGGTAAGGAGGATTTCAGGCGAGCCTCAAGTGGTAAGTGGTTTTGAACGGGCACGGCCCAAACCCATACCCTGGCCAACACGTGGCATGGAGTGAGAGAGAGAAAACCGCCTTTGATTTCTAACAGACTCTTAGCCATTGGATCGATGATCATGCAGATCAACGATGGGCTTGCGATAGCCATAAAAGGCGAACCTAAAAGGGTTTTTAGGGGTGATTCAATAATATCTGAAGTCCAATTAAATGCTCCATGAAGCATTTTCCTGTGTATTTTTGGTATATCTCTGTGTATTAGGAAATATGGTTGTTTTCAGGTTTTCACCTGAAGAAAGGCCCCTGATTCCTTGTAACTACCCCTGATCATTATGCCACGCTACAAGCGGGTGTTTTATAGGCAATTATGCATTTGTAATGCTAAGAGAGCCATAGAGCCACAGAGTCAGATGGCCAGTCGAAGAGACAAGGAGCAGAAGAAGCTGCAGAGCCACAAAGGAGGGAATACACGTAGAGAAATGGTTGGGGAAGCCGTAGAGGCGAAAGAGGCCTCACAAAAGCAAGAGAAAATGATTGTTGAGGAGTGCAGAGAGTTTTGGGAGTCACTTGGAGGTTGAGTGAACCAGAGAGCTCAATTGACAACAATGAGTTGTTGCTGAAGAATCGCCTGGAGGTCAAGCAAGTTACAGAGGCACGCAGAGGCAGAGAGAGAGAGCTCAGAGAAGCCAGAGCCGAAGATCTAGAGCCAGAGCCAGAGCCAGAGCCAGAGCCAGAGCCAGAGACAAGAGCCAGAGACAAGAGCCAGAGCCAAAGCCAAAGCCAGAGCCAAAGCCAAAGCCAGAGCCGAGAGCCAGAGCCAGAGCCAGAGCTAGAAAGTCGGAGAGATTTAGAGCCAGGGATAAGATGGCATTATAAGCCCATTGTTTTTGTGTAATACAGTGGAGTTGAGCGTGGAGCTTGTAAAAGGACTTTTCCATAATCCCATAGAGCCTAGTTGAGTTGACTAGAGCTCAAGGAGACGTAGCCCAAGAGTTCTGGGTGAACTCCATATTACATTGTTGTTCTGTGTGTTTGTTTTATTGCTGCATCATTTACTGTTATATGTATTTACATATCAGCATAAGCAACAAAACTTAAGGCATTTGGTCAGTTAAAAATAAACATAAGCATACGCCTATTTTCAAGCATTATTAATTCTGCAATTGATTAATCATAATATCTTGGGAATATTTAAGCTTTGGAAGTGGGAGAGGTTCTTGTAGGCTTGACAAGAAGCCTTTAGTGCCCCATTTTTAGATCAGGTGGTATCAGAGCCAGGTTATACCAGAGCAAGTGATATCAAATCAGATTGCTTGTCTGAAAGGTGTTTAAATAGTCAGAGGTTGATTGTATGCTTGTTTGCAGATCGACTATTGTTTGATTTTGCAGAGGTGAAGGGAAAGCTATTGATAGCTAAGTCCAGGAGAGGACAAGAAGGAAGAAGGTATGAAGGCATTCTTCTTATCCCAAAGGAGCTCAAGGAAGTCCTTGAAGAACAAGAGGTTTGTTGCAAAAGGTTGCTTGAATAAGCTCTTTATTAATCTTGTTTGAAGTTCTTTTGTTCATTGGCATAATGACTACTTCTACAAGTGAGTCTTCAAATTCTTCTTTCTTCACAAGATTCTTTAATGAAGACAAGAAGCAAGACTTGTTCACCATTATGGATATGGTGAGGGAAATGTATGAGGATGGAAGGAAGAGCAACATACTTAGAGAGCAATTGAATTCCGTGGAGGAAGAGAAGCAGTTGATTTCTAACAAATTGCAGGAAATGGAGAGGCAACTTCATATTGCAAATATGAACCTGAGAAGGCTTCATGAGTTGGAGTCACAGCTCTTTGTTGCTAGAGAAGCCTTAGTCAAGTATTAGTCTGAAGAATAGGTAAACCATTCCTGTTTGTCTTCAAATTCTTCTAAGAATACTTGTATTGGTTCTTTTGAAAAACATACGAGAGGCATAGGTTCCAAGCTAATGTCCAAGATGGGCTATGAAGGAAAGGGCTTGGGCAAACATGCAAAAGGTATTGTTGAGCCAATAATAGTTGAGGAAAGTCCTAATTATTTGGGTCTTGGCTATGGATAGTATTATGGAGAGAGTTCCAAAGTTTCCATGAAGGCCATTGAAACAACTCCAAGAAGGAGTTGCATTGCAGGTCTTCTACCTCAAGTGTGTGAAGATTGTATTCAAGAGGAATGCAATAGCTTGAAACATCATTTGCAGGATGCAGGTGTTCAGAAGCACACACTTGAACCAGAGAGTTGTGGAAACTCTAACAGCCTTGAAGAGATTGACGGTGTTCCAAAGGGAGCCACTTCTTCATTTAATTCACCTCCTCATGAAGGCAATAAAGGTGAAAGAGAAAGGTATAAATATGGTTCTAAACATTTTCCTTTTGATTATGTTCAGCATGATAACTTCCCATCTAAGCATTGGAAAAGAATTACATGTTCCTTTTGTGGTTTGGATAACCGTAATGTTTCTAGATGTTGGAAGAGAATGGCCACATACAGGAAACTTTTGAAGGAAAGGAAGCAAGAAGCCAAAGCTCCATTGGACAAGGCAAGTCATGCTGTCAATAGGATGCACATGTAGTGCACTTATTGCTATAAGTAAGGACATCTTGCTGCAAAATGTTGGACTCTGAATCCAACAATGCTCCCACGAAACTTGAAGAAGGTGGAAGGAGAAAACGGCAAAAATGGAAAGGAAGATTCCATGAATCATGTGTTTCAGGATGATTCACATGTTGCTGTTGATGTGCAGACAAAGGAAAGACCTTTGAAATAGATTGGTAAGAAATGGTTAGAGTTCTTATCCAATTAAGATTGCATGCTTATTGATGCATCTATTTGCATTTCTTTGTTAATGGGATGCAAGTTGCAGGATTTTACCAAGAAGGTGAATGGGAAAAGTAGAGTAGGAGACTCACTTTATTGTTGTAACATTATATTTCATTTCAACTTCGAAAGTACAATGTGCTTAAGGGAAAGTGGAAGGATGAAATGCATGCATATGCTTGATGTGCATGAAAACACAGATGTTGATGATTTCCTTGTATTTGAGCATGTATGTGTAATTAACTTGAAGGGTTGGTTGCTTTGGCATGCATGCAATGTTGACTTAGGAAAAGTTAACTTGGTCTCCAAGATGGATATAATGATGAAGTGTTTCATCTTTTGAAAAAGAGTCCTAGAGGTCTTTTTCTACATGCTTGACTTGAAGGGTCATTTGTTTTAAAGGCATGTTTTGTGGGCTTGTTATCTAGTCCATCATTTGTATGCAAATTTAAGACATGGAGGTGTTCACAAGATGTGAAATCTGTTTCTTTTGTTGAAGTAGGATTTTAGGCCATCCAGTTATTGTCTGTATTTCTGTTGTTGTTAACAATTGTTGTTGGCAGCTTTTCAAACAGGTACAAATGAAAATTTTGTGAAGCAGATGTAACTTCACATTTGTTTGAGCCACCTTGGATCAATGATCAAGGCAAAGAAGTTCAAACTACCTTCTGTGACCATCTCAGCAAGAGTTCTGCATGAAGTCAAGGAGGAAAACAGTTCTTCCCAGGAGGACCAGCACATCTAGGAAGGAGAGTGGTCAGAGACTTTGGTTCAAAGGCACTATGCAGAGGCAAGTGTATGGAGGCTGAAAGAAGAGGGCGCTATTACTCTCATTTACTGTTCAGATCAGTATGTCAGTCTTTTGGAGACCAAAAGTTCTTTTAGTGGGAAGGTGTGATCCAAAATGGATCTAAGATAGACTTCTGAGTCTAAAGTGTTCCTCACAGAGGAAAATGAAAGTCCAAGGATGCTCCTGGAAATGGTCCCACTGCGTAGATCTTTTCATTCTAAATCTAATGCAACTTGAATGAGATAAAATGGACTTCGGATGCAGAAGTTATTCCAAAAAGAAGTTTGCCTTATTCCTTTGAAAATGAGGCAAAATCTTCTAAAAATGGGCTTAAGGCCTTAATAAAGGGAAATCGCATCGAAAGGGTTGAGTGGAGGACTTAAAGCAGAGGTGGAAGGGATCTCCAACTGTGACCTCCAACTTATCGCATCGGAGATAGACCCACATGTGATATCGGGACCCCGGGCTATGCGATGGAGCAAGTGCGACCCGCTAATCAGCGGATCGAAAATCGGCACACCCAAAAGGGAAGGACCTCTGGGCCAATCCGACATGCGATTGCTGATTATCGACGTTGGTGTATGACATATGAAAAGACCCAGGTTGTAGTGATATGCGATGCGATATGGACCGTCTGATTGGGGAACAGATCAACGGTCCATATTTAATCGACGAATGACGGTCGGTGAACCCCGATGTCAGGGCCAATGCGATTGCGATAGCGATATGCCGATAAGGGCTAGACCTGATGGATTTATAGACCCGTTTCATAGAATTTGAAGTCTGGGAACTTCGGAATTTCAATGTATTTCCCATCTATTTGGGTTTTGGACATTACACCATGCGATAGCGATTTATGATATTATGGCGGACCTAAAAGGTTTATAAATGTAGCCCTATAAATTTTGAAATCCATGGTAAGCGGGATTTCGGGCGGGCCTCAGGTGGTAAGTGGTTTTGAACATGCGCAGCCCGAACCCATACATTGGCCGACACGTGGTATGGTGCAAGAGAGAGAAAACCACCTTTTAGGGCGGGTAATCTCTACGCACATAAGCCACCTAAAACGGACTATTAGCCATTGGATTGGCGATCATGCAGATCAACGGTGGGCTTGCGATAGCCATAAAAGGTAGACTTGAAATGGTTTTTAGGGATGATTCAATAATATTTGAAGTCTGATTAAATGCTCCATGAGGCGATTTCCTGTGTATTTCCGGTATATCTCTGTGTATTGGGAAATATGGTCGTTTTCGGGTTTTCACCTGAAGAAAGGCCCCCAATTCCTTGTAATTGCCCTTGATCATTGTGCCACATTGCAAGCAGGTGTTTTATAGGCAATGATACATTTGTAATGCTAAGAGAGCCATAGAGCTATAGAGCCAGATGGCAAGTTCAAGAGACAAGGAGCAGAAGAAGCCGCAGAGCCACAGAGGAGGGATTACATGTAAAGAAATGGCAGTCACTTGGAGGTCGAGTGAACTAGAGAGCTCAATTGATAGCAGCGAGTTGTTGCTGAAGAATTGCTTGGAGGTCAAGCGAGTTACAAAGGCATGCAAAGGTGGAGAGAGAGAGCTCAGAGAAGCCAGATCCAAAGAGCCAGAGCCAGAGCTAGAGCCAAGAGCTAGAGCCACGAGCCAGAGCCATGAGCTAGAGCCAGAGCCAGAGCCAGAGCCCAAAGCCAGAGCCAGAGCCAGAGCCAGAAAGCTGGAGAGCTTCAGAGCTATGGATAAGATGGAATTCTAAGCCCATTGTTTCCTTATAATACCGTGGAGTTGAGCATGGAGCTTGTAAAAGGACTTCTCCATAATCCCAGAGAGCCTAGTCGACTTGACTAGAGCTCAAGGAGACATAGCCCAAGAATTTTGGGTGAACTCCATATTACATTGTTGTTCTATGTGTTTGTTTTATTGGTGCATCATTTACTGCTATATGTATTTACATATCAGCATAAGCAACATAACTTAAGGCATTTGGTCAGTTAAAAATAAACATAAGCATACACCTATTTTCAAACATTATTAATTTTGCAATTGGTTAATCATAATATCTTGGGAATATTTAAGCTTTGGAAGTGGGAGAGGTTCTTGTAAGCTTGAAAAGAAGCCTTTAGTGCCCCATTTTCAGATCAGGGGCTCAGGTTTTGAGAAGTTTGCAAAAAAGAGGACAAAAATCACCCTTTTGCCCCTCTTTTCATTTCGTTGCCACCTGGAGACACCTTGGGAGAATGGCCATATCTCAGCCAAAAATTGGTCATTTTGAGTGAAAAAATACTCTAAAGACATCTACGCTCTCCTAGATTTCTGGAAAAGGATTCCGATCTGGATTTGGACTTTAGAAAGGCACTCAACAATGGTCTCCAACAACTCGTTGTACACCTATAAATTTCTGAGATTTTTGTAAAATTTTCACTGTGTTATTTTTTGTATTTCCTAGTTTGACTCTAGTAAAAGTCAAAAGGGTGAAGTAGATGAATGTGAGGGGTAAAAGTAAATGTAAACAATGGGTGGTTAGTATTTATAAGTTGTTTTGATGTAAATTTTACCTCATTTATGAGAGAGGATGGAGTCAAAGTTAATTGTAGAAGTCGTTTTTAACTTCCCTAGACATTAGGGTTTGGTTAGAACACCTCATGGAACAGTTCCTAGAGTCATTGCTTCAACCCCTAAGAGTGGGGAGATGTTGTTTTGGTATTTATGTATTATTTTCTCAGTGATATAACAGGTTGGATTTCAGAGGAGAGAACTATTGTAGCATGTACTTGGACATTTTCTGGAAATCAAAGGACATAATTTGCAACTATTATCTAGGAATTCATGTGCAGTAAGTTTGTGATGTTATTTTTTCTCTATTATAGCTTTATATGAAAGATATTAATCTTATCTTTCCATTCATCAATTATTCAATGGTTTTCCTTACATTTTATAAACAAAATTCTTTGCATAAAGCTCTATTCTGATGGAAAAATCATTATGTTTTACTTTATTTCTTGCTTAATGAATTCATGTTTCATGCTCATTAATAGGTTTCACTTCTTCTAAACACTACACTACACCAAAAAACCCTAAGATCCATCACAAAAGTACTGCTACCTTTCTCCTTTTTGTATTTTTGGTTGTAACCCTTTGATCCTCTGACCTAGCTACCTATTTTTTCTCCCTTATCCAGCAACAAAACCCTAAATTTTCCAAAACCCACTTGAACCTAGCTATCTAGCCTAAAATCCTTTACATTCTAGTCATCTCTTTGTTGTGATTTCATAGAGAGAGCCCTCTCTGGTTTCGTAGGACTAGCTACCAAACTAAAAGCTTGGTCTGTGATTACCTCAGCCAATCTCCTCATCGGGCTCGGACATTGTGGAGGATAACAGAGGGCATGAAAACTAGGGAGTGGCAAGGTGTTCTAGTGAATGTAATGTTCCTAAGTCATGGAAAAATGTAATGCTAGTTGTAAGGTCATGACTGCCAAGGTGTGTTAGGGAATTCTAGGGCATGCTAACATGTGTGAGATAGTACGAAGACATGTCAAACAAGATAAGACGTGCCAAGTGCGAAGGCATGCCAAGATGTACAAGGGTGTGACAATGCATGCCAAGGACTGTCAAGGGAACAAAAGGGAGGAACAAGTTAAACTACAAGTAAATGAGCACATAATAGGGTTAATAAGTCATCAATTTACCTTTTCCATGAGGGTCATGCTCGAAAAACCAACACTAGGTGCCAATAGGTGCCCAGTGCCAAGTGTCAATGCATTCTAAGTGCCAAATCTTCCTCTGTTTCTTCTCATCTAGTTTCCAATAATTTATCTCAAATAACTTTAATATTAAACCATGCCAAATCATACCAAGTCATCTCAATACATGCCAAACATGCTAATACTTGCCAAGTGCCAACACATGCCAAGTGCCAACACGTGCCAAGTGCCAATGTGCGCCAGGGAGTGTGATGCATGCTATGAAGTGGAAGATCATATCAAAGAGTGCTAAGGTGTGCTAAAAGTGCCAATGCACACTGAGGAGTGTTAGGGAGTACTAGTACAACACAAGGGAGCACTAGGTCAAAATGCATGGAAGTCAATGAATATAAGGGTGCGTGAGGGAGTGTTAATGAGTGCTAGTTGTCATGCCAAGGAGGGAGTGACAAGGTATGCTAAGCACGGGTAAGGCACACCAAGTAATATGAGGGAATATCAAGAAGTGCTAGAGTGTGCTAGGTATTTTCAGGGTGTGCTAGCATGTGCCAAATAGTGCCAAGGCATTCCAGGTGCTAAGACATGCTAGGATGTGCATGGTGCCATAGTATGCCAATATGTGTCAAGGAGTTTCAAGGAAACAAAAGGAATAAACAAGCTAAAATGCAAGGAAATGAACACATAAGAGGGTTAATAAGTCGGGACTTTA
>JABXJQ010000105.1_pt1 | contig 12329 bp, 15 predicted proteins | sample 7436221 | NCBI WGS metagenome assembly JABXJQ01 (sample SAMN14395755, study PRJNA613071) | wetland metagenome | isolation source: water sample H0 from high-altitude wetland | place: Chile: Salar de Huasco, high-altitude wetland | collected 2015-11-10
ATCCTCTTCTTTGGCTTAATAAAAAATGGGAAGATTTTTGGAATAAACCAATTACTATTAAGAGGTTCGTTAAAAAATGAGGTTTAAGGATTCTAAGCCTTTTTATAGGGTTAAATCTGATGATGAAAACAGCAAAAGCAGAGTTATCACTTTAAGAATTAATATTGATGAAGAGGCCGATATAAGGTATTTAAAAAACCTTTTTGACGTCGAAGCTGACGCTAAGGCCATTAAAATAGCCTGGAAGATCGGTAAAAATGTAATACTTAACACTTTCGGGGAAGAAAGCATAAAGTATCTTTCAAGCACAAAAAGGGAGCGCCAGAGCGATTATAAGAAGCCTGAGGATCATCAAAAAGACTTTTTTGTAATACATAAAAAGCCTGAATTGTAACACACTCTCTCATTTGGGGGTATTGATAGGCCGGAAGGTCTTAAAAAGCTTGTTTTTCCCATAAAAAGGGTTAATTTTATATACTTTGCTTATTATTCCAGGTATTAAAATGGGTTTTAAGGTTGTTTTGCGAACAATAGTTTTTAATGAGCGCGAGTATAAATTCTTCTTGCGCGCTAAAAAGGATATGATTATCAAAGAGGATTCTTTCTCTGAGTTTGTTAAAAACTCTTATTTCGAAGGCCTTACGAGGGCAAGGATTAAAAGGATAGATGAGGCGCTGAGAAAATGAAGATAAAACTACGAATGAAACCCGATAATAATGATAATGAAGATATACCCGTCCCTGTTTCTCCAGTAATAAGCTCTAAAAGAATGGTGGGGGTGGGATTATGAACTGTTATCACGATTTTTTTAGAGTAAATTATTGTCATCATTTTCATTGTTCTAAATGTGGAACTTGTCAGAGTAAAAACGATTGTATTTTGACTGAATTAAAGTCAAAGTTCTTATCTCAAACAAAATATATTCTTGATTTATTTGATAATCCTATGTGGAAAGAATCAATAACGTTTTTTGTAAACAAAGAAAGGGATAGAATAAGAAATATAGTGATTGATAATTTGACATTACCAAGAACTTCTAAGAATAGTCTTTCAAGCAAAGGACAAGGTTACAAAGAAGCAATAGATGTAACTAAGAAATCTTTGCTTATTTATATTGGAGAAAACGATATGTATCAAACTAACGAGGTGAAGGGCAATTCCTCGCATAACTAAAGTTATGCGTATCCTTGCCCACGAATTATGAAGATAAAACTACGAATGAAACCCGATAATAATGATAATGAAGATATACCCGTCCCTGTTTCTCCAGTAATAAGCTCTAAAAGAATGGTGGGGGTGGGGGGTTTTTCTTCGGAGAATGATTTACGACTATCCACGCCAACAATTATTAAACCCGTTCGCCAAGAAGATGATCAGGAAAAGGGGCTACCACCGCCTCCGCCTTCTTTTAGAGAAGATAAAATATTAAATCCTGATTTTGACCTTTCAAAGGAAATAAAATATTTTGGTGACGTTTATAGTCAGGTTTTCGGGGCTGATCTAAGCCTGATAAACAAAGATTTGATAATGCTTAATCTTTTATTCGCTATTTATAGCGAATTAAGCAATTTAAGAGCTGAGAGCAATAACAGGAGGGTTTAAGATGAGGTTTAAATGTTCAAATAAAGATTGCGATTATAATTATGTTTGTAGTCGCGGAAGGCCTAAAGTTAAGTGTCCTAAATGCGGGGCTATGATGGAACATTATACTCAGAAAGATGGCGTTTCTGCGCCTGTTCAAGTGCCTGACTACGTCCAGGTTTAAAAATGGCTGTTAATCTGTTCAACGATATGAGCGGGACGGCCTCAGGAGCGCTTAATATTGGGATCGTCCTTCTCGTTATAATCCTGGCTGTCGTCGTAATGCTGGCTTTATTTTTCTTTATAAAGAGGATAATAAAATATTCTGGCTTTAAAGTAGTAATATGGGAAGTTTTGGAAAGTGGCGGGATAAGAATTAATTATGATAAGGCCGGTATTTTTGTTATGGGAAAGACCGGTAACAAATTATTATATCTTAAACGTAGCAACGTCGGCCTAAATCCTGATAATATCAGTTATGTTATTGATTCTGCCGGTAAAAAAGTTATTTATCTTATGAGATACGGGTTTAAAAACTTTGTGTTTATAAACCCTATTGCTAACCAAAAAGGAGATTTTAACTTTAAGGTCGGAGAAGAAGATGTTAATTGGGCTGTTAATAGTTACGAGGCTAATAAAAAGCGCTTCTCTAACAGCTTACTGGCTCAGATGTTGCCCTTTGCTGTTATGGCTTTGGTTTGCGTTATAATCCTTATTATGATGATTACCTTATTTAAGAATTTTAGTGTATTCACGCAGGTAGCTGAGGCTATTAATGAGGCTTCGGCTAATCTGGCGACCTGTCAGGTAACTACGGGGGGCGTTATATGAAACTGAAAGAGGAAAAATTATGTGTTCGCTGTGATTCTGTATTGACCGGCCACGAGTTAAGGCGTTGTGGCGGTCTTTGTTCAGCGTGTTTTTATGAATGTGAAAATCCTGAGGCTTGAAAGTCTTGGATAAAAAAGTTTTTTTAAGAGTTTTTTATTATGGTTTGATAACTATTATTTTTACAACGGCAATATTAATATGTGTTAAATTTTGGAGTGTTTAAGTCTTGGAAGAAAACGAACAGAATAACGGAATGTTTAACGGGACAGGGACTTATAGTAACCCTATGTATAATTTTGCCGGCACGATCCTGGAGATGACGGACAACGAGGACTTATTCTTTCGCCTGGAGTGTAATCTTAGGGGAACGATAGCCAATCCTAAGGGCGGAATAGACCGAGCTGGCGATCCTTTAATGAATGAAAAAGGGATTAAAGATGTTGTTATGCTTATGAGGAGCTTCGGGGATCGTAGCTCTGTTATGAGCTTTTATGAGGAGGCAGAGATTAAAATGCTTATGGAAATGCTTAACGATACTCTGGCGCGCCTCTTAATGTTGAATAAGATTAACTACGGCTTTACTAATCCCAGCGGTCGCGACCTGGTGGTTTTTATGTGTAACGCTTGCGGATTCGCGATTATTAAGAGGGGCTTTGAGGGTGGCGAGCGTCGCTTCTGGAAAGGCTCTCAGGTTGAGTATAACGTTAAGACTGGCGGAGAGCCTAAGAAGGGGTTGTTTAGTGGTATGTTCAAACGATAGTGGCCTCTTGGATCGGGAGCTGTTGTATGTCTTAGCTATTATTATCTTGGTGTTTCTTGTGCTTTATATATTATATGTTACTCCTCTTTCTTGTTATGCTGATCTTCCCATGTCTTATGTTGCCTCTAATCCTGTGTTTGATAATGTTAATTTGTCTATATTATATTAGAAATGATTAAATGTTTTTATTTTTGCTTAAAACTTTTAAGCAATTTTTAAATTTTTTTAAATTAGTTAATATTTGTCAGTAATAAGTAATAACATTAGGCTTTTAGTATACAAAAAGGTATATTGGGATATGGAATTTACGGACAGAATACAGGGAGAATTTAACAGCGCACTAGAATACCTCACAAGGATAAGCCGAGCCTTTGAGATGTGTAACGAAGCCAGCGCCAGCATGAACGGCAACCTATGGATACAAGGCCTTACAATAGTCTTTAAAGAGCTATCAACAAAAATGAAACCGGAAGAATTATTAAAAAGAATGGACGATCTAAAAGAGATAACTAACAGCGTAACAAGCTATAAAGGCAGGCATAACGCGACGATAACCTCAGAAATATACTGGAAGCTTTTTAACTTTGAGTTATATCTCCGCAGAGTATTCGCAGAGGCAGGCCTAGAAATGAAAGTTAAGCCTGATGTTAATAGGATACTATTTAAAGGAGGTCAATAAAATGGTTTTAATATTTCCAGGAACGGAAGATCAGTATTTCTTAGACGGATACCTTTATAATAACTTAACCTTTGCTAAGGATAAAATAAAAGATGATTGGGATTTCTTTTATATTATTGACGGCGGAGAAAGAAAAGGTAAAAGCGTCTTAGCGCAACAGCTCGCCAAGTTTGTGGATAATTCTTTCAGCTTAGAGAGGATATGTTTTACTCCAGGACAATTTAAACGCGCTATTCTTTCGGCGGAGAAAGGCCAAGCAGTTATTTATGATGAGGCTTACGGCGGGATCAACAGCCGGCAAACTATGAGTATCGTTAATCGTAGTTTGGTTAAGATGATGACCGAGATCGGAAGCCGTAACCTTTTCGTATTTATAGTTTTACCCTCTTTCTTTGATCTTGACCGGTATGTAAGTCTTTGGAGAGCTAAGGCTCTGTTTCATGTTTATGTTAATGATGATTTACAGCGCGGGTATGTTATGGCTTTCAGCGAGGAGAAAAAGAAAGACCTTTACGTTTATGGTAAGAAGTTTCTTAACTATAACGTTGTAAAGGCTGATTTTATCGCTCGCTTCTCAAGCAAATGGGTGGTAGATAAGGACGAATACGAGATTAAGAAACGTAAGGCTCAAGAATTAAAAGATAAAGATGATACTCTCTCAGATAAGGATTTTAACGAGAAGCTTTACGAAAGACTACAAGAGCCTGTTTATGATTTCTTAACTGACGGAGAAAAACAGAAGATACTAAAATGCGGACAAAGTTTTTATGCTGTTAGAAAGCTTAGGGCTAAGGATAAGGCTGAGCCTGAAGAAAAAGAAGAGGACGAAGAAACAGAAGATTAAAAAAAAAATCGGTTATTTTAAATATTCATATATTATTAATACGCTCTTAATAATGGTTATAGGGTATGATGTTAAGACAGGCAAGAGCGTCCCATACGTTACGGGAAGCGCAAGCGTTTTATCAGGATCATACATAACAAAAGATTCCACCGGACAAACAAGCCTTTATAATTCTAGCTCTGGCGGTGGCGTGGGAAACTTTCCCATATATGATTCTAAAGGCAATATTGTGGGCTATGGTTACGGGGATAGCTCAACAACAGCAATATATCAGGGCGGTATAAAAGGCAAAAGCTCCAATACTTTAATAGTCGGAACTAATAAAGAAAATACTATTATAGACGGAGAAAGAGGAACGCTTACAACAATAAAAAGTTATCCTGATATTAACAGAGCTTATATTCCGGCTGGAAGCTCAGCTCAAGAAAGAAATAATAATCCTCATTATAGGGTTATGAGTAGTGCGGGTCTTGTTAATAAATATGTAAGAGATTCGGGTATGCCTTACAGGCCTTTAGAAGATAATGAAACGGGATTCTTAGAGAGCGAGCGAGAGAAAGAAAAATATGTTTTTAAACAGAGTATTTCTGGCGCTAATTTTCCCTTACCTTTTGATAGGTTTAAAATGGACGATAATATTTATTATTCTAAGCCAGAATTATTTTTAAAGGGGACGATAGAAAACGTTAAATCATTTGCCGATCCTGTTATGAGTATAGGACGAGGAGCATATAAGACGGGAAGGTTTATTCCTGATTTGGCTTTCACTTACATAAAGGGTGATGATCTCGTTACTAAGTATAAGGGCGATAAGGACGTTTTGGCTTTCTCAGTATTCGGAGCAACGGCAGGCGCGGGCGCGGTTGTGGGTTCGGCTTTTTCTTCTGCGGGTAGTATATTATCTTATGGGGTAGGAAAAGGTATTATTAGTCAGGCCGTAGGAATTTACGCGCTTCCGACTATTGGCGGATTAGGGACGGCTTTTTATGCTTATAATGTTTTTAAGAAAGCTCCTTATAATGATCTTAAAAGCGATAGTTACGGAAGCCCTGAGTTTTTTAAATACTTTGGAAAAGAAACAACAAACCTTATAGGTTTTAAAGCGGGTTTTGATAAGGGACAAAAAAATTTTATAGCTTTAAGAAGTTTCGGAGTTAAAAATATTGATTCAAAAACAGATTTATGGAAAGGTTTAAGTTTTGAAAGACCAGGTGGTAAGGCTAATATTATTATAGGAAAACAATATTATTATAATGATGTTTCTTTAAAAAATCCTAAGACGGGAGTATTTGAAAAAATAAACTTAGGAGATACGAGCAATCTCCCGTTTAAAATACCTTCTAATTCTAATATAGTTATAGGCACTCCGAGAGGTATAAATATCGCTAACATGATAGGATCACAAGGATATGTTTTCGCCTCAGCCACCGAAGCGAACATTTTAAAAGCCAATATACCAAAAACAGGCGGGGGTTTTGTAAAATTCGGAGAGTATTATTATCCTAAAGCTAACGCCAAAATATTTGAAGCTTTTAATACTAAAGTTTCTAAAGTAGAATACCAGCGAAGTATTTTTACAAGAGATTACCTTCTCCCATATACGAAAAGTGGAAAGGTAAGCGGGGATTTTGATATAAGCGACTTTGTTATAACAACAAGAGGAGCTTATAATTATGGTAGTTTCTCAGCACAGCAACAATACCCAGCGGACGTTATCGCTCGCAGAGGTTACGCCGGCGACAGAGATATTATGAGTAAGTTTAAAACTAACGAGGCGGGATTACCTAAAGTTAAGGAATTAGTCGGGCGCTTACGTTCAAGCGGGGAAAAAGTCAGGCTTCCCAATCCAGAACAAAGCCTTTTAATAGAAAGCAAAAATTTCGGTAAGGCGTGGATTCACAGAGCCGATATTCACACAAGAGAAAATCTTGCTCAGGATATTATTCAGCCGAACTTTCAGGATAAAAGCGTTTATGGTTTGGATATAAACCAAAAGACCTTTAAGATTAAAGGAGAGAAGTTTCAGCCACTAAGCGAGCAAACAATAAGGAAATATGGGAGCGTATTTACTATAAGACAATCTCAGGGTAAATTATTTTTTGCTCCTGAAGCTCACAGAGGTAAGGACGTAGCGGATTTATTTTATGGTTTGGAAACCTTACAGCGTAGTAAAGGTTTAAGCCGATCTCAATCTGATAGTGATTTATCAGGATTAAAAAATTATTTTGATAGAAGGCTTTTTAATCCTGTTTTAGAACAATCAGCCTCTAGCGCCGTAAGTGGTTATAAACCTAAATCATTTTTTATTTATGATCCTATGAGTAGATCAATAAGCCCTTTTAAATCACGAAGCCCGAGTTTTAGCCCTAGCATATCATTAAGTAAAAGTTTAAGCGTGAGCGTAAGCCCTAGCGTAAGCCCGCGTTTAAGTGTAAGCCGAAGTATTAGCATGAGCGTAAGCCCTCGCGTAAGTTTTAGTCCTAGCCTTAGCATGAGCGTAAGCCCGAGTATAAGCCCTAGCATAAGCCCGAGTATAAGCGTAAGCGTAAGTCCTTCTCCCTCTCCTGTCCCTGTTATTCCTTCTCCTGGCGCTCCGCTTTATTTCCCTCGCGGTCTTGGATTCGGAAACGAAAAAAAGTTTTTATCAATAAAAGGAAACAACATATTTAACCCTAAATACGTCGCTAGCGTAGAGGCGGGGATAAGAGGAATAACCGGCAGGAAACCAAGCAAAGAGATTATAAGCTCAGGTTTAACACTTAGGCCATTAACGAGGATTTGATAATTATGAGTAAAAAAATAATTTATTTTTTAATGCTGATAATAATATCAAGCATGGTATTATCAGTTAAGCCCGCGCCTCAAACCGGAGTATTAGGTCTTATTATAATTTATCCTAAGAATAGTTTTTACCACAACGACGGAAACCTTACATTTCATTATCACATATTTAACGCTACTAACGACTTACAAATAAACGTAAGCGTCGGTTTAAGTTGTTATATTCATGTTTATAACGGGAGCAACAAGCACTTAATAGAGGATAAGCTCGTATTAGATAGTAACGGCATGGAGCTTAAATATGCTCTTCCTTACAACATAACAAACAAGACCGGAGAATACCCATACCTGGTTTGGTGTAATACTACGAACGGACAGGGAGGTTTTATAAGCGATTCTTTCGAGATAACTAACGACGGAAAAGAAAAGGAGGGAGGTTATTTATTAGCGCTCTTTATAGGAATACTCCCTCTATTAATCGGTTTCTTACTCTTAAAATGGAGTGATATACTCGGCGACGAACATAACATTATAAGACTGGCTCTTATGCTTATGAGCTTTACAACAATATTTATAAGCCTCTGGCTTACGACGGCCGGAGTGGTAAGGTTTGTTTCTTGGCCTGAAATGGAAGAAAGCTTAGGAACTATTACGCTGATCTTCGGCGGTTTATACTTTGCCGTCCTGAGTTATTTCATCATTTATTTGCTCCGTAAGGTCTTTATAGGAATACAAAAGAGTAAAGAGGAGAGGCTGGAATTATGAGAGGAAGAAATAAATACGTTCCTGAACCGATGATAAGAAGGCTTGGTATTATAAAACAGCGTAATAATATAGAAAAGGATTCTGAAGCTTGGGAGAAAATGAGCGGTCTTATAGATGTCGGCCTCAACGTAGATGAGTTTTATAATACTTTCTTCGGTAGTCGGAGGCGTAAAAAATGAATAAAAAAGGAAACGCTCGCGATTTAATATTTATGAGCGCTACTTTATTAATCGTCGGTATCTGTTGTTTTATAGGAATTTTTGTTTTTAATAAGATGAGCGAAGAAATGAAAGCTACGCCCGCGATAAACGAGAGCTTGCGAGCTGTTCAAAGCTTAGAGGCTTCTCAACAGCACAGCAACATGATAGACTATTTTGGTATGGCGCTATTTATAGGAACGGCGCTCGCGATAGTTATAACAGGGTGGTTTATCGGCGGAAACCCGATATTTATGATCCTTTATTTCTTGGTTAATGTTATAGGAATAGTCAGCTGTATGGTCTTTAGTAACCTATGGGAAACTATAACGCAGGCCAGCGTTTTTGATGTTTTAGGAGTAACAACGATAAGCCACCTTCCAATAACTAACCATATAATTACTTACCTTCCGATATACTTTAGTGTCGTCGCTTTCTTGGCTATGGTGGCTATGTTCGGGAAGCCTTATTTTTCTTTTGGCGGAGGCGGAGAGTATGCTTAAAAAATCTTTTATATACTTTTTTATGTTAATAATACTTTCAAGTCTTTGCTTAGCCTGGAGTGATTACAGCAACATAACGGGCTATTATAAGCTTGATATTAGCGGGAAGTTTTTTGATAGCACAGGAAATAATAGTAATGGGAGCGTAACGGGAACGACGCTTAACACGTCGGTAGCGAAAATAAATAATAGCTTCCAGTTCAACGGGCAGGCGGATCAGGTTATAACTACTTTCGCGACAAGCAAAAGCACAGGCCATTCTTTCTGTTCATGGATATACGCCCAAGCAAACCCGCCGGCTAACGGAGCAATTATTTATATCGGTCAGCCTGGAGTATATGAGTTTGTAACCTTAGGAGCATATACAACCGGCTGTAACGCCACGACGATATGCTACGGCACTTATGATACGGCTTATAGCGTAGCAAGAACAAACACGAGCTTTAATCTTAATACATGGATATTTTTTTGCGCAGTAAAAACAGCCAGTCAATCAAAACTATATTATAACGGAGTGCTTGATAATTTTACGACCAGCGGGGCGCTCTCAGGCTCGGACGCTGATATTTATATGGGAGGGCAAAGCGGGACAACGAGAAATTTTACGGGATTATTGGACGAGGTAAGCTTCTGGAATAGAAGCCTAAGCGATAGCGAAGTATTAGACCTTTACAATCTCGGGACGGGGTTATCATGGCCTTTCACAGCCAGCAACGTAAGCGCTTATATCATACCGCCGACGCCCGCCGATAACAGCCATAACAATACGAACGTAACAATAAAAATAAATTGTAGCGCAGGAATAGGAATAACCAATTATACATATTATCTTTGGTTTGATAATACTACGGGAACGACGCCCGTATTAATCAGTAGCACTACGGATAACTGGACGACAAACACTAGTATAGACGGACACTATTATTATAAAGCCGGTTGTAAATACGGAACGACGACAAGCTCAAACACGACGCTTTATAACTGGTATTATGATACTACAAACCCAATTATAGCGATAGGAGCAAACAACGAATTTAACAGCAACAATTATACGAGCAACGGAATAAACCAATACGATAACGTGCTTAACATAAGCTTGGGTTTCTCTGATAATATAGCCCTTTACGCTTATGAGCTTAACTTTACAAACAGCGCCGGCGCTGTTATGTATAATAAAACCAATACTACGCTGACAGGGACAACATACAATTATAACGAGAATAAAGATGTAAGCTCGTGGCCTCCAGGCACTTACTACGCCGAGATAAGCCTCTCAGATACTCACACAGCTTTAGCGATAGAAGAATACGAGGTAACCGCTTTAAAAGAAATAGATAAAGCAAGCCTCTCTTATGATACGATAGAAGGCAATAACATAAAAATAACGGGACTAGCAAGCACAGAAGCAAGCACGATAAAATACTCTGATAAATACGATTTTACCTTTTCTTACGATAACAAAATAGCCTCAGATAAAGTTTTTATAGTTGAAAGTCAAGACGGCGGAAAGGTAAGATATATTCCTGATAGTCGGTATAAAGCCCATTTCGTAATCTTTAACGAAAATTCCTTTAATGGTAATTGGGTGGATTTTGAAGGAATAGAAGGCACTCCGTCGGTAGTTTGTGAATCAGATTATAAATGCCTAGTAACCTTTAAAGCCCTAGAATCAGAGGAAATAACCTTTAAAAGTATTGGAGGCCTCAATATTGTAAAACAATATTATCGTTTTTACAGAGGAAACTATACTCAGTTTGACGAGGACGTATTCACCGGAGAACCGATAACGATAGGATTAAACATAACAAACGATACAAGTTTAAGCCTTATAAACATAAGTCTTAATCATAACGGGACGCTTTACAACGTAAGCAACGTATCAGGGACGGGCTGGATATATTTTTATCAGAACATAATAACGCCACCGACAAATAGCACAGCAGTATTATATAATTGGAGCTTAGCCGATCTTCAGGGCGACGGAAGCGTAACATTTCTTTATTTCACAGGAAACTATACGACTTACTACTGGAATTTAAGCATAAATTGTTCAGCTCCTTTTAACATAACGACTATAAGAATGATAATTTACGACGAACTAGTCCCAGCTAATTATCTAAACGCGAGCGTAGAGGTTAATATAAGCCTCTGGCTCACAAACACGAGCCTAGCAAAAAATCTTAATTATAATTTTACGGGTAACTATTCATACGATATATGTTTAAACGCTAATACAACATTTAAAATAAACCTTTATCTTAAAGACAGCGTTATCGACGGATTTACTCACAGATATTATTTATTCAATCAATCAATAAGCGACGATACGCTTTATATTAGTTTATACAATTTTAACACGACAACAGCGACGGATCTTTTAAGAATAACGGCTCGGGACAGCGAAACATACCAGCCTTATTCTGAAGTATTGGGAATTTTACAAAGGTATTATGTCGGGGAAGGCCTCTGGCGAATAGTCCAAATGGATTTAAGCGACGATTACGGCCTCTTAATATACGATATAACAGAAAAAAGCGCTGATTATAGGCTTTTATTCTATGATATTTATAATAACCTTTTAAAAACAAGCGATACTTTAAGATTCAGTTGCGACGCAGGAGTATGCGAGATCGTAAGCCTTATAAGCCCTGAAGGAGAAAGCACGACAACCGCCGATCTTCAGGTCAATAACACTTTTAACAATAATACGAAAATGCTTTATGTTTATTGGTCGGATTCTCAAAGCTTAGTCAGTAGCGTAAGGATTCTTTTAACAAAAGAAACTATAACCGGAGAAACAATATTATTTAATGTTACTCAGAACGGAAGCGCAGGCACTTACTCTTTTAACCTTTCAGGGGTTACGGGTATGGTTTTGGTAAGCGTTTATAAGACGGCCAGCCCTGAAAGTAGCGCTGTAAGCTTCTGGATTAATCTCGTAGAAAACGCTTTTAACAAGATAATTGGTAACGACGAGGGAGCGCTTTACAGCTTTATAATAATGGTCGTCGTTATAATGATAGGAATTATTAGTCCGGTGGCTTGTATTATCGCGGGGATCGTAGGATTAATAGGTATTTATGCTCTTGGAATATTCGGAGCTGTTACGCTCTCAGTTATCGGCGTGGCCGTTGTTATGGGTATAGTTTTAGGAATAAAAATAAAAAGGTAAAAGGTGGCTAAAATGAGTTATAAAGTTAAAAAAAATAGAAAAATTATTGGGGATTATTTAAATATTAATGGAGCTATGAATTTAGCGGAGAGAAAAAACGGAAGTGTTTATAAAAAAAATAGATTAGTTTATAGCTTTCCAAAACATAAAAAAAGAAAATAAAAAGGTGAAAGAAAATGAGAAAAAAATATGTTGTATTATACGGAGCGAGAGGAG
>JABXJQ010000106.1_pt1 | contig 12300 bp, 9 predicted proteins | sample 7436221 | NCBI WGS metagenome assembly JABXJQ01 (sample SAMN14395755, study PRJNA613071) | wetland metagenome | isolation source: water sample H0 from high-altitude wetland | place: Chile: Salar de Huasco, high-altitude wetland | collected 2015-11-10
CCACGCAACCTTGTTGTAATGATTTTGATCTTTGGTTATATGAGTTTGGTACTGATGTTTATATTCATGGTACTATTTCTATGTAGCACTTGTATGGAACATGGATGATCACGTTGACTTAACATATGTAATCTTGGATACCATGCCTCTTTTTCTATTGTGAATATAAATATGTGATTGGAGAAGTTACTTTAACATCTTTTTGTGTATTTGCATGAATGTTGTTGTGTTAGTTTATGGTATCACATGTGTTAGGCTCATGGTTTATAACTCTTTCTAATAAAATTTATGTTTATGTTAATAAGATGGTATGGAATTGTTGTTTATGGTGATGCCTTGGTCTGGTATGGACGAGGGAAAATTTTAAGGATTGAAATTTATCTTAAAGTTTAGAAACCTTGGCGATTCTCACAAGTCCTTAATATGCAAACCATAAAATGTTTTTTAATATATTTGCAAAAATATTTCAATTTCTACTAGCTTTATATATACTTTATATTATTTTATGGCGATTTTTGAGGTAAAATAATTTTACACTATAAAATTTGGGCAAATCATTTTTCGAAAGAAATGGAAGTTGGTGAATATCACTTTTTTAAAAATCATGGAAAATTTACCCACTTGTGAATATTATCCCCTAAAATTTTCTTTGGTATGGACCCATAATATTGTATGTGTTAAACATTTCTAAATGAGCATGAAGGGCCAAATGACTAATAGGGGGCTAGAGTGTTAATTAAAGTTATGTGTCAATAGTAGAGTTGTTAGAGTTTGGTGTTGATTCTTCAATAAACTTAGCTTGTTGTGGGTTCATATAGCATGCGTAGCTGTTGAGGACTTGGATTGGTTGATGGATAGATGGGGTTAGCACCTTGTGTAGTGTAGAGTAATAGTAATGCATTCTAGCATGTGTTAGTTAGGAGTAGTATGTCATAAGCCATAAGATAGTCCAGTTAGGCTCCAGAAACCTAGTTTCGACAATCACCCATTAGTGTGTTATGTGAGACTTCACTCACTTCCTGGGTGTTGCTGAAAGGGTTGATGTTAAGAAGGTATTTGTTGGTGATTGTGTCACAAATCTTAGGTATGTTAGAATCCCGCGTGTCAACAAATGGTTTCATTTTCAAGACTCAAATGGTTGTGTGGCATGATTTTATTCTAGGAATGTGGAAACCATGGAACCCAAAGAGGGAGAAAATTATGTGGTGGTTCAGAGGGAAGTTGCATGCATTTGTTTCGAAAGAAATTAGAGACAAGAACTAAAACTCAAAGAAATGGCCACAGAAGTATGTGTTTACTAAATTCCATAGAATTTTCCTTGGAGTATTTCCTAACATGTTGATAGAGTGGGTTCAATTACTGAAGGACAACAACCCAATGTATATGCATGATAGGCTAAGGAGGTGAACATTGAAGGAATTACATTAGCTTCAAATGATAAGAAACATAAATTCCCATGCTGTCATGTTTTGGTTTAAAGTGTTCTCGAGGGATATATTATGGATTTTATATTAAAAGCGATGATGTCCTATATTATTGCACAGCAAAAATTTCGGAAGGAACCAAGGGGAATATTTATAACGTGAGTCGCATTATTGATAAAGATGATGTTCTATGACCACATTGTTTTTCCTATGGAATATGATGCCATTTGAAACTAAGCTACCCTTGTGAATGGAGGAGTGGGTGAGACATGAGAGGTGATCTTAATGGTAGTAAAGGGAAAGATGAAGAAAGATTGCACTCGAGGCTGAGAGTCAGCCTAAAATTTTGTATAAAAGGTAGAAACGAAGGGATGGAGTACAAGAGTTATGAGGATGGCACTTTGAGGAGTGGGAGGAGGTATCGACATGGTGACATAATAGAAGGTCAGTCAATGTCAGTGCCTACTGAAAGAAGGAGCCTATAGGGAGGTACTAGGAGGGGCCATCATCAAACAAAGAGTAGTGCTAGTGACTAGAGTTATGAAGGGACAAATTTGACATGCCACAAATAGAAGTAAGAGAAATGGAATAATTGAGTCCATGCAATACAGATGATTCAAAACAAGGATAGAAAAATCGTACTATGCTCAGTGTCAAATCCACTAGCCCACATGCATCTACAGACTAGGAGGTAAGCACTTTGTGCACTAATTCAACTAGCATAGAAGGTAATTGTAGTTACGGAGGAGGAAATAGTATAAGTAGTGCAATTGGTCTAATTGTAGGTGGGTAATTCAAGGCATCCATACATAGAGTGGTGCACATTCAGGAAGACAAATTTCTAGTAGTACTATAAGCATAAACGGAAGTACTTCGTTAGGACGTACCACGCAGACTACCATGGCGGGTGTAAAATTGAGGATGCCCATGTTTCATCGTGTTGGGATCAAGGACATAGAACAAAAGTTATTTGTATGTGAGGCCATCTAGATAGCTAACTAGGTCCAATATGAGGCCATGAAGATTGGATAGCTAGAGGCCATGTTTAGGGATTGTGCACTAACCTGGTACATGAAGTTCAAAACCTCAACTCTAGGTAGAAAAAATATTACCTTGATAGAGATTAAGGAGGCAGAAATTAGGGAATTTTAGAGGCCCAAGTCAACGTATCACTTTATTATAGAAATCAAGGAGGTAAAAAAAATTATAGGGGAATTAGTATGGGACTTCAATCAATGATTTGAAGTGTTGAAGGATAGGCTAACATTTGAAATTTCTAACATGTAGAATAAGGATTGTTTATTACAAGAACACTACCACACACCAAGATACCCTTGATGTAGAAAAGGATCGATACATAGCTAGAAGTTGTAGAGCCGACAATGTAATTAGAAGCCTGATTGGAAAGTAGAGGAGATAACATTCGTACAACACAAGTGCAATCCCAGTTGGTTGTGATGGATTCCTAAATCCAAGACTTGATGAAAGGGAAAGAGAATTGGAAGGAAGTATGGTGCACCATCTACCAAACAGAGGGTCACCATAGGAATCAATGTAAAATGTTGACTGATTATATGGTGACTGACACAATGAATCCACTCATTCAAGGTAGAGGAATGTGGTGCGAAATTTGTAGGATGTGGGGCCATATACCATCTAGTTTCTTGATGATGCAAAAGTTTGAGGCCACAACTAGAACTTTATTCCACAACTTCTGCAAATCAGTTGGACATGATATCTACCACTATCACAAATTAGAGTTGGATCTACACAAGTTCACATTTGACTAATTTCGAGTTAAGGGGCCGAAAGGGATGGAAGCTTCATCAAATGGATTTAAATAGCCTAGGTAAAATCAAGGTAGAAAATACAAACAACAAGGGTGAGGACATGGTATGGCAGCTAGACGACCTAGAGGACGAGGTACATGAAGAGGATGATTTGGTTGAGGATAGAGCACTGTAATTTGTTATAATTATATTTAGTAGGGACACTTGGCTCACAAATGCACCAATTATTGGAAATATGTTGTAATTGATGTCAAAAGGATAGTCCCTAATGTCAACAGGGTTTCCATTAAGAAGATGGTTGAAAATGGTGTTAACAGGTGGTACAGGTGTCTCAAAAGAACAATTTACAGGCAAAGGAAAAAGGGTCAAGGTGAAAATAATAGTAGATATCTTGAAGCCATTTTGAAATAATTATATCCACTCAAATACTAGATCAAACCCATTGAAATAGAAATTTATTTGAAAGATCTTTCCAATGGTATAAGAAGGTATTCAAATGGCCTCGTGGAGTGAGATATAGAGGTAGTCAAACTCGGGCCCACAAAACTCAAAATACCAGAAACCCATAAAAACATTGAGCCAAGGTAGCGTAAGCAAACCTGGAACCTCAAAACACTGTAATGAATATTATAGTGGAGAAACAGGGTCGAGAGTTGTTGGGCCCTAGATATGTTATCATATTGGATATCCAAAGCTTTCATTTACAAGCCATATTCATACTTTCATAACATATTATGTAACTATCATATTACCAATTTTCACTAAATGTATTCATTTTACCTTGCTTTTAATTATTAATGCTTTCTTATATTTTAAATGATCAAATAATTTTTTAACGTGGTTTCCCAATGGTGGTTTACTACTATGTTTATGTTCGCAAACCTCAAGTTCTAGTACTAGAATTTGACAATTCCGTACTTATACCAGTTTTCATATTAAGTAAAGGTTCACAAATTGGCACTACTCGAGATGAAATTGGTTGCAAATATATGTTTGTGGATGGATTTATGTTCACACCTATCTCACATGTGAATCTCAAGATGTTATTTGAACCTAAATTCCACCTACATAATTCGATACTTATTTCAGTACCAATATGGCATTTTCCAGAAATTCGTTACTTAAATCAGTATGTGATTCTGCACATGCACACCAACAACAATGGGAAGTTATATCTAGATTTGCATTTTCACTCAAACTTGGAGGAAATTCAAACTGATTCGAGGTGGCATCGTCTCCATCTCCAATACATGATTTCAATGATTTAATCATAACAAAAATATATTTAAAGAATTATTTCTTGTTTTAATCATAGTATGGAAGAGAGAGTCTCATGGAATTCGATGTGATCCTTTCGACCATCACTTCCTCTCCATTGTAATATAGAGAATATATATGCATAGCGAGAAAGGGGAAGGATGCATAGAGGTTATCATTTTTTTGGGTTGACCTTTTGTAATAAATTTGAACTTCCATTTGCAAGTTGAAGTTGAGACTATTGTAACGAAGATTTAATTCATGAATATTTGCACATTATTTTGATCTAAGTCTCTAGGCGCATTTACACGTTGGGAAGGGCCCCTCAACTCAGGTAATGTCTTGATTTTTATTTGTAGAGTAGAGTAATATTCCAAAAATATTAAGTTTTCTTAATCACAAATTTGTTTAATGTTTGATTCCAATCTTTAGTTTTGCTAAATTTGATTTCTCTATTTTCAAATTTGTTAATAGAACATGTTATTATTAAATTCAAATTGATTTTTATCAGGCTTAAGAGTCAAACAAATTTGAAACTAGTTTCTTAACAAATTTTAATATTCATAATTTAAATGTGTAGAATTTCCATTCTTAATTTCGTACTTATTCAAAATTTCAATGTACATAATCTCCGTACATAACTCAGTACTGATGTAAAATTGATCTAGAATAGACTTCTAAGTCTAAAGTGTTCCTCATAGAGGAAGATGACAATCCAAGGATTATCTTGGAAATAGCCCCATTGTGTAGATCTTTTCATTCTGAATCTACCGCAACTTGAATGGGCTAAAATGGACTTAAGATGAAGAAGTTATCGAAAAAAGGAAGTTTACCTTTGTCCTCTGAAAAGGAGGCAAATTCTTGTATAAAGGGGACTTAAGGGAAAAAAGTGTTTTTAACATAAAAACTCTTAAAACCCATCACATCGCATTTCTTCATTGCAACACGATAAACAAAGGGGAATGACTTAAAATAGGCGCAAAGGCCTTCGGCAGACCCGATGAATTTATAAACCAAATAGGCAAACCTTTTGAGTTTCGAAGGGAAAGGGTAGTAAGCGGTATTTCGGGCAGGCCTCGGGTAGTAAGCGGTATAGGATGGGCTCCACCCGAATCCATACATTGAACGATGTGTGGGATGGTGGAGGAGAGAGGAAATTGCTTTTTTGGGTGGTTAATCCCCATGTAACTTACGCACTTGAAACAGACTGTCATACATTGGATTAGTGGTCGCGGATCAACAGTTAGGATTTGATCGGTGGATCGGCGATCACTGTGACTAGAGGGAGGACCCTAGAGCCATTGCGACAATTATATGTGTTATGTCGATATTTTGATGGGCGGATGTGATAGCGCCGATAGAGCGATTGGAGATATCGGTGATCAGCGATCGGAAAACCCCTGATACTAGGGCCAATGCACATTGCGATTGTGACTTGCGCTATGCCGATAAAAAGGCAGACCCAGTAAGAATTATGGATGTGATTTCATAACTTTTTGAAGTCCGTATTTACAGGATTTCTTTGTATTTCCTGTGTATTGAGGTTTTTAGACCTCACGCCTAAGCGATAGTGATAAGCGATATAGGGATGAACCCGATAGCTTTATAGGGCTGATTCCATAATATTCTAAGTCCAGGTTAAAACCCCATGATGTGTTTGGCTAACATGGCTATAGGAAGGAAAAATGACTAGGTTCCCTGCCCGCCTATTCTTTTCCATTTTTAAACGGATTCTTGTGAGGAAACAGTAGGGTTCTTCAGTGATGGAGGACTATCACCGATGCATGATAAAAGCACAGAGAGCACAAGTGTAGAAGGGATCTGAAGGTTGCCGAGGGAGCTTCTTTTCTGAAAGAGGTCACTAGAAGGTTGTTGAAGAATCGCTTGGAGGTCAGCCGAATTACAAAGGCATGCAGAGGCAGAGAGAGAGATCTCAGAGAAGCTAGAGCCGAGAGCCAAGAGCCAGAGCCAGATCCATAGCCAGAGCCAAAGCGAGAGCCATGATCCAGGGCCAAGAGCAAGAGCTAGAAAGCCTGAGAGCTTCAGAGACAGGGATGTGATGGTGTTCTAAGCCCATTGTTTCTGTGTAATATAATGGATTTGAGTGTAGAGCTTGTAAAAGAACTACAACCATAATCCCAGAGAGCCTAGTCGAGTTGACTAGAGCTCAAGGAGAGGTGGCCCAAGAGTTTTGGTGAACTCCATATTATATCATTTTTATGTGTTATGGGTTATTGCTGCATTGTATTTGCTACTTATTTGTTGCTCTATTTGCTGTTATATGTATTTTATATCATCATAAGCAAGGGAACTTAAAAGACTTAACAGTTTAAAAGCAACCACAAGTAAACACCTATTTTCAAGCATATTTAATTCCACAATTGGTTAATCATAAGGTCTTGGGAATATATAAGCTTTGGAAGTGGGAGAGGTTCTTGTAAGCTAGACAAGATGCCTTTAGGCCCCATTTTCAAATTAGGTGGTATTAGAGCCTGAGGTTGATTAACGCCATCGTCAAAGAAGGTTATATCAGAATGCTTGATTGATAGAGCAAAGATTGCTTGTCTGAAAGGTGTTTAAATAGTCAGAGGTTGATTATATTCTTGTTTGTAGACTGACTATTGTTTGAGTTTCTAGAGGTGAAGGGAAATATATTGATAGCTTAGTCCAAGAAGGGCAAGAAGGAAGAAGGGTTGAAGGCATTATTCTTATCCCAAAGGACCTCAAGGCAATCCTTGAAGCACAAGAGGTTTGTTGCAAAAGATTTATGAATAAGCTCTTTATTAATCTTGTTTGAAGTTCTTTTGTTCATTGGCATAATGTTGACTTCTACAAGTGATTCCTTAAATTCTTCTTTCTTCACAAGATTCTTTGATGAAGACAAGAAGCAAGAATCTTTCATCATGATGGATATGGTGAGAGAAATGTATGAGGATTGAAGGAAGAGCAGCATACTTAGAGAGTAGTTGAATTCTGTGGAGGAAGAGAAGCAATTGATTTCTAACAAATTGTAGGAAATGGAGAGGCAACTTCATATTGCAAATATGAACCTGAAAAGGATGCATGAGTTTGAGTCACAACTCTTTGTTTCCAAGGAAGACTTAGTCAAGTATCAGCTTGAAGAACAGGTAAACCATTCCAGTTTGTCTTCAAATTCTTCTAAGAATGCTTATATTGGTTCTTTTGAGAAACATACCAAAGGCATATTCTCCAAGCTAATGTCCAAGATGGGCTATGAAGGAAAAGGCTTGGGTAAGCATGCACAAGGTATTTTTGAGCCAATAATGATTGAGAAAAGGCCTAAGTATTTGGGTTATGGCTATGGGCATGTTTATGGAGAGAGTTCCAAAGCTGCCATGAAGACCACTAAAACAACTCCAAGAAGGATTTTTATTGTAGGTCTTTCACCTCAAGAGTGTGAAGGTTGTATTCAAGAGGAATGCAATATCTTGAAATATCATTTGTAGGATGTAGGTGTTCAGAAGCACGCACTTAAACCAGAGAGTTGTGGAAAGTCTAACAACCTTGAAGAGATTGATGGTGTTCCAAAGGGAGCCACTTATTCATTTGATTCAGCTCCTCATGAAGGAAATTAAGGTGAAAGATAAAGGTATAAATCTGGTTCTAATCATTTTCCTTTTGATTATGTTCAACATGGTAAATTTCCATAATTATACGAAAAGAATTGCTTATTCCTTTTATGGTTTGGATAACCATAATGTTTTTAGATGTTCAAAGATAATGGCCACATACATGAGACTTTTGAAGGAAAGGAAGTAAGAAGCCAAAGGTCCATTGGAAAAGGCAAGTCATGCTATCAAGAGGATGCACATGCAGTGCACTTACTGCCATAAGCAAGGACATCTTGCTGCAAAATGTTGGACTTTTGAATCCAACAATGCTTCCACAAAAGCTGAGGAAAGTGGAAAGAGAAGATGGCAAAAATGGAAAGGAAGTTTCCATGGATGATTTGTTTGAAGGTGACTCACATATTGATGCTGATGTGTAGACAAATGTATGACATTTGAAAGGGATTGGTGAGAAATGGTTAGAGATCTTATCCAATTAAGATTGCATGTCTATTGATGCATCTATTTGCATTTCTTTGTTAATGGAATGCAAGTTGTAGGATTCTACCAAGAAGGTGAATGGAAAAATTGAGTAGGAGACTCACTTTGTTGTTGCAATGTTATATTTCATTTCAGCTTTGAAAGTACAATGTGCTTAACTGAAAGTTGAAGGATGAAATGCATGCATGAGCTTGATATGCATGAACATAGGGATGTTGATGATTTCCTTGTATTTGAACATGTATCTGTAATTAACTTGAAGGGTTGATTGCTTTGCTTTAAACATGCATGTAATATTCGCTTGAGAAAAGTTGATTTGTTCCCCAAGATGGAGATAATGATGAAGTGTTTCATCTTTGGAAAAAGAGTGCTAATGGTTTTTTCTACATGCTTGAATTGAAGGGTCATTGTTTTAAAGGAATGTTTTGTGGGCTTGTTATCTAGTCCATCATTTGTATGCAAATGTAATACATGGAGGTGTTCACAAGATGTGAAAAATTGTTTCTTTTGTTGAAGCAGGAGTTTAGGCCATCCAATTGTTGTCTGTGTTTCTGTTGTTGTTAACAGTTGTTGTTGATAGCTTGTCAAACAGGTACAAATAAAAATTTTGTGGAGCATATGTACTTCACATTGGTTTGAGCCACCTTGGATCAATGATCAAGGCATATAACTTCAAACTACCTTCTATGACCATGTCAGCAGGAGTCCTGCATAAAGTCAAGGAGGAATCAAGTTCTTCCCAGGAGGACGAACACATCCAAGAAGGTGAGTGGTCAAAGGATTTGGTTCATAGACAATATGCAAGGCAAGTGTATGGAGGCTGAAAGAAGAGGGTGTTGTTACTCTCATTTACTATTCAAATCAGTATATCAATCTTTTAGAGACCAAAAGTTCTTTTAGTGGGAAGGTGTGATCCAAAATGGATCCAGAATAGACTTCTATGTCTGAAGTGTTCCTCACAGAGGAAAATGAAAGTCTAGGGATGCTCTTGGAAATAGCCCCATTGTGTAGATATTTTCATTTTAAATCTACTGCAACTTAAATGGGCCAAAATGGTTATCACAAAAAGAAGTTTTCCTTTGTCCTTTGAAAAGGACGCAAATTCTTATATAAAAGGAATTAAGGGAAAAATGTGTTTTTAACATAAAAACACTTAAAACCCATTGCATCATATTTCTTCATCGCATCGCGATAAACAAAGGGAAATGACTTAAAACAAGTGCAAATGCCTTCAGTGGACCTGACGGATTTATAAAACAAACAGGAAAACCTTTTCAGTTCCGAAGGGAAAGGGCAGTAAGTGGTATTTTGGGTGGGCCTCAGGCGGTAAGCGGTATAGGAAGGGCTTCACCTGAATCCATACATTGAACGATGTGTGGCATGACGGAGGAGAGAGGAAACCACTTTTTCAGGTGGTTAATCCCTGTGCAAGTTACATGCCTGAAACAGTCTGTCAACCATTGGATTATCGGTCACGGATCAATGGTCAGGATTTGATCGATGGATCGGTGATGGACGTGAACAAAGCGAAGACCCCACAATTGTTGTGATGGCAATATGTGATATGCAGATGTTGCAGTGGGCCGATATGGTAGCACTGATAGAGCGATCGGTAATATCAGTGATCGGTGATTAGTGAACCCCCGATACTAGGGCCAATGTACATTGTGATTGTGACTTGCGATATGCCGATAAAAAGGTGGACCCAATAAGAATTATGGACATGATTTCATAATATCTGAAATCCGGAATTTCAGGTTTTCTTTGTATTTCTCGTGTAAATGGGTTTTTGACCATGTGACAATGTGATGCGATATGGCGACCAAAGGTAGACCCGATGGGGATTATAAGCACAGTTTCATAACTTTTGAAGTGTGGATCTACGGGATTTCTTTGTATTTACGGTGTATTGAGGTTTTTAGACCTCCCGCCTAAGAGATAGCGATAAGCGATATTTGGACAGACCCGTTAGGTTTATAGGTCTGATCCCATAATATTTGAAGTCTAGGCTAAAGGCCCATCATGTGTTTTGCGTGTGTTTCCTGTGTATTTCCATTATTTGGCTGACATGGCTAGAGGAAGGCAAAATGACTGGGTTTCCCTATCCACCTATTCTTTTCCATTTGTAAACAGATTCTTGTGAGGAAACAGTTAGGTTCTTCAATGATGGAGGATTGTAACCAGTGCGTGATAAAAACATAGAGAGCACAAGTGTAGAAAGGAACTGAAGGTTGTCGAGGGAGTTGCTTGTCTAAAAGAGGTCAGTGGAAGGTTGAAGAATCACTTGGAGGTCCGCCGAATTACAGAGGCACGTAGAGACCGAGAGAGAGAGCTTAGAGAAGACAGAACCAAGAGCCAAGAGCCAAATCCAAAGCCAAAGCTAGAGTCAGAGCTAGAGCCATTAGACAGAGCTAGAGATAGAGCCAGAGCCAAAGCTAGAGCTAGAGCCAGAGCCGAGAGCGAAAGCCAGAGCCAAAAAGCTTGAGAGCTTCACATTCAGGGATGAGATGGTGTTCTAATCCCATTGTTTCTGTGTAATACAGTGGAGTTGAGCATGGAGCTTGTAAAAGAACTGCTGCCATAAACCCAGAGAGCTTAGTTGAGTTGACTAGAGCTCAAGGAGATGTAGCCCAATAGTTTTAGCTGAACTCCATATTATATTGTTGTTATGTGTTATTTCTTATTGCTGCATTACATTTGTTGTTTATTTGTTGTTCTATTTATTGTTATATGTATTCTATATCAGCATAAGCAAGGGAACTTAATGCACTTAATAGTTTATAAACAACCACAAGCATACACCTATTTTCAAGCATATTTTATTCCGCAATTGGTTAATCATAAGGTCTTGGGAATATATAAGCTTTAGAAGTGGGAGAGCTTCTTGTAAGCTAGACAAGAAGCCTTTAGGCCCCATTTTTAGATCAAGTACTTATTCATAATTTCAAATTTTTACTTTTCTGTACCTAATTCAGTACCAGGTTTTGTATTAGAATAGGGTATTAAAAAACTTGTAATTTGCAGTTTAGAAATCTTTAATTGATTGGAGCTTTGCAACTACTTGATAAATATTCCTACAACAAATAAGAACCTGCGATATATCTCTAAGCCTGCTTAGAGTTTATTTTTGATAGTTTTTTAGTGCATTTATTGTAGTTTATTGCCTTTTTTTCTTTACTTGCCTCACCTTCGTTTCCGTATAGTTGTCAACATTTAGTTTTCTGCAATTTACTTTTCTACAACATGTTTAATGGGGTTTCATCACTAGAGGATTATAATTAGTGCAGTCTCAAGGCCTAGTAAGCTACATAAATAAAACTATGTGAACATCATTTATTGCTAATCAAAGATTGTGGGAAACCCGATAAAAATTAGAGTACCATAGTCCAGTGATAGGTTATGATCCTTACTTATTAGTTATTTCTAGTGTTAGTTGGTAGAATAGATTAAAATAAGCTCTAATCCTGCATTTTGTGTGGTTTCATCTCTAAGTATTATGATACTAGATTCGATAATTAAATGTTGGAATTAGAATACATATAATTCCACCAACATTTTTGGCATCGTTGTTGTGGATATTCTAAAGGGATTAGAAAATATTTTCGTTCACAAGTTTTATGTGTGATCTTAGTTCTAGGGCAACTATAGGGTGACGAAATATTGTAAGACGTGAGTGAAGAGCCACACATATGCTTTGGTTTGGGGTCGCTCCAAAGTCAGGTTGACTCTAATTGATTTTCCAGTTTCTTTTTCACATGC
>JABXJQ010000107.1_pt1 | contig 12278 bp, 6 predicted proteins | sample 7436221 | NCBI WGS metagenome assembly JABXJQ01 (sample SAMN14395755, study PRJNA613071) | wetland metagenome | isolation source: water sample H0 from high-altitude wetland | place: Chile: Salar de Huasco, high-altitude wetland | collected 2015-11-10
ACGCTCGCCTTCGCTGGCAGCAACATATCGCCTGGCTGGTGAATCAGGATCTCGGCGGACTGAAACTCGCCAGACCGCTGGCGCTTCTAGCAGCTCCACGCTTTGGCTATGTCATGGAACTGATGGATGGGTTGGTGCCATTACAAAGTCTGCTCGATAGCTTCATAAATGCCGAAGAGGCTGCATCCGCCGATTATCTGCGGCAGGGCGGCTTGCGACGTCGCATTCGTATTCTGAGCCAGTTGGCCAGAACACTGAATCAACTTCATACGCGTGGCATGCTTTACGGTGATCTATCCCCCAGCAACATTTTCGTGTCGGATGATCCTGAGCACGCAGAGACCTGGCTGATTGATTGCGACAACATCAGCCTGGAGGCGCATAGCGGTCTGACCCTGCACACAGCCGACTACGGAGCGCCCGAGGTGGTGCGTGGGGATGCGCTTCTGTCCAGCCTGACCGACAGCTGGAGTTTCGCAGTCATCGCCTACCAACTGCTGACCCACAATCATCCCTTCAAGGGAGAGCTGGTCAGTGATGGGGAGCCTGAAGAAGAGCAAGCCGCGCTACGTGGTGAGCGTCCTTGGGTTAACGATACGCAAGACGATGCCAACCAGTGCTTTGTCAACCTGCCTCTTCAATTGATTGAGTACAGCAAGCTGCCCGCGCTTTTTAGCCGTTGCTTTGAGCAGGGGCTTCATCGCCCTAGCGAGCGCCCGAGCATGGCCGAGTGGCTTGAAGCTCTGGTTGAGGTTGATGAGCGCACCTATTGCTGCGCGGGTTGTGGCAGTACCAGCTTGCTGCCAGTGGATGAGAATTCTGTTGAGGACGCTTCATGCTTTTTCTGCGATGAACCTGCAGATAGTCGCATGGTGCTTTTTGAGGAGTTCATCACCTTGCCTGCTGAGGCTCAGGCGTCTTGTGACGCGCCTGCTCCAATGGTCGCAACGGGCCGAAAGGTCTGGCTGCAGGCGGGGGGCGAGGTGGAGCTCAAACGGCTACTACCAACTTTCATCTATGACCAATGGCCTGCCGACCACATCCGTATCGAGTATGGCGAGAAGGGGCTGGGTATTCGCCCTCTGCCGCAGTGCAAGCTGTATATCCAACGCGGGGCGGCGACGAAGCCACTGGAGCGTTATCAAGACCTCAAGGAAAGTCTGCGCAGACAGTATGCAGAGCCTTACCAGATCCATGTCGGCGAACTGGACCAATCCCATGTCATTTGGCAGTTCAGGTGGTGATCGCGCATGGAATTTAAAGACTTCCCGATGCTATCCGAAGATGTGCTGACGCTCTCTACGGATGAACGCATCGATACTCTTCAGGCTGGTCAGGCAATTTTCCTGCAGAGCTATCAGGATGAATGGCTGGCAGCACAGGGCGACGTACGCATCAGAGTCAAATGCTCTGCGGCTGATCATGGCCTGTTTAGCCGCTTGGTACTGCGTGATCAGACCCGTTGGCTGCTGACTGGTAAACAAGGCGGCAAGCTCTTGATGCAGTACTGCGCACCTGTCGAAGTGTCCGCCATGCAACTTGAACTGGGTGTCGACGAGTTGCTTGCCGATGAGCTCTACACCAAGCAGGAGATTGCCGATAACAGCATCGACCTTGCCTGCCGCTGGTTCGCAGAGCAGTTTCTGGTTAGCGGGCTGTCCGAAGGTGACTGGCTCAGCGTCGCCAGGTTTAGCAACAGCGCCTCCAGAGGTAGTTTCCAGTTGCTGGGCAAGGGCTGGCGCGCCGATGTGGAACAGCGGCAGGACCGTGGGCTGCTGATCAAACGTGTTACTCGCCACGCCCGTCGTGACGGCGCATTTTCACTGTTGTTCGGTCAGTTCGAGTTTCGTGACGCGTCTGTCGCAGCGACTTTGCAGAGTGCCAGTCAGCAAGCGTTGCTGGATGCCGCATTACGCGACAACGCCAGCTATCTGGAGCTGTGGAATCTCTACAACGATAGAGAGTGGCAGAACGAGCTGATGAAGGCGGAAAGCCTTCGTTCTCTGCGTTATGTGCAGTGCAAAGGGGACGAGGAGGGGCGCGAGAATATCTGGCGTCTGACGCCTAAATCTCAAGACGACTATAGAGAATTCAGGGAGCGTTGGCGCAATCTTGAATTGGCGTCCGATACTCAGGTTGACTTGGGTGATGAGCGACCTGACTGGCTAGAAGAGCTTTCCACTGAGGATGCCAAGAGCGCTGCAAGCGTACCTAGAGGTACCGTACGGTTCGAGCCTGATTGTGTGGTTTTCAAACCGGCCTCTAGCAAGCGTGACGTTCGTCCAAAGCAGGGCGAAGGGTGGCTGTATCTGTCATTGGCTGGCCAGCGCTCTGTAGGCAAGCGCCGTCTTGCTGCCAAACAATCGATTGACTCAGGCAAGCGACTGCCGCAATTGAAATGGCTGCTGGAGGGAGTGGCGGTGCCTGCGGCAAGGCGCCGGACCATCGAAGGACTTACACCTTATGTGCTGGAGGCCTTTAAAGGGGGGAAGCCTACAGAGAGGCAAAAGCTGGCTCTGGTAAGCGCACTTAATACCCCTGATCTCGCGATCATTATCGGCCCGCCTGGTACAGGGAAGACGCAGGTAATTGCGGCATTGCAACGTCGATTGGCTGAAGTGGCAGAGGAGCGGAATATTGCCGCGCAGGTTCTGATCAGCAGCTTCCAGCACGATGCCGTAGACAACGCGCTGGACCGTAGCGATGTCTTTGGGTTGCCTGGGGCTCGTGTGGGTGGCAAGCGAGGCGCCCACGACGAGACGGCGTTGATTGATCCGTGGCTGGAGCGGCAAGCGGTCCACCTGCAAGAGAAGATTGCTGCAGAGTATTGCAAGTATCCCGAACTGGAGTTGGTGAGGGAGCTTTCTACCAAACTGGCACTCGCTCGGGTTTCGGGGGCATTACCGGCGCAACAGGCTCAAGCATTCGAGAGCATTTTGGATGGCTTGCTCGAGTTGGATCAGAAAGGGGTCGTATTGCCACCCAAGCTCGAAAGCCAACTTGAGGACTATGTCGCAACATTAAAGCAGCACGCCCCGAGCCCGAACGAGCCCCGGTTAGATGTGCAAGCCTTGCGATTCATTCGAGCGTTGCGTATCGAGTCATCGTCGTTTGCGGACGATGGTCCGGATCGAGCTTGGGCGCTGCTCAACTGGTTGAGGCGCCACGGTCAGGGCTCCGGTGCCGAAATGCTGACGTTGTTGCAAGAGGCTGCAGATAGTTCCGAGCTGGCTGAATCGGCCTTGCATGCGCTGGCAGATTGTAAGGCCAGCCTGCTCAAGCAGTATTTGCCGGACTATCGGCCGGCAAAATTGAAGCGTCAGACGGACCCTGAAGGTCTGGCTCTATTGGACAATATCGACCGACATCTAGAAGGCAAGCTTCGGCAGCGCAAGCAGGGCGTTGCTTGGGTACTGGAGCAACTTGCTGATGGCTTGGCGGTTGACCGCCATGCAGCCAAGGCTGTAGTCAATGAATACTCCATGGTAGTGGGAGCAACCTGTCAGCAATCGGCTGGTCGGCAGATGGCAAGCCTTAAGTCGGTGGCGGGCTTAGATAGCACCGAAATCGAATTCGATACCGTGGTCATTGACGAGGCCGCTCGTGCCAACCCCTTAGACCTCTTTGTGCCGATGGCCATGGCCAAACGTCGCATCGTCTTGGTGGGGGATGACCGGCAGCTACCTCACATGCTTGAGCCAGACATTGAGGGGAAGTTGCAAGAGGAGCATGCGCTGACAGAGCTGCAACTTGCTGCGTTTCGATCCAGTTTGTTCGAGCGTATGCGCATAAAGCTGCGGGATTTGGATGAGCCGGGCTCGATTCCTCGGGTGGTGATGCTGAATACCCAGTTCCGAATGCATCCGATACTAGGTGATTTCATCAGCAAGCAGTTCTACGAGTCTGTTGGCTTGGAAGCCCTCGATTCCGGTAAGGGGGCGGAAGAATTTGCCTTCACTCGTGACTTTTTCGACGGCTTGGGCCTATCTGCTGAGCATTACCGCGGACATGTTTGCCAGTGGCTCGACGTTCCTGCAGCGCAAGGTAGGGATCAGCACCGGGAAGGTACCCGCAGCCGAATCAGGGAGAGCGAAGCTCAACGCATTGCTGAGGAAGTTGTAAAGCTGCTGCAGGCCGGTGGCGATGCCTTGTCGATTGGCATCATTACCTTTTATGCGGCACAGCGAGATCTGATCATGGAGAAGCTTGCCCAGCAGCAGATCGACGGTGTGCCGTTGATGGAGCGACGTGACGGCACATACGAGCCGCATGAGCACTTCAAATGGGCGAGAAAGGTCCGCAATGACGGAACGATTAGTGTCGAAGAGCGCCTGCGCGTCGGGTCTGTCGATGCGTTCCAGGGTAAGGAATTTGATGTGGTGCTGCTGTCGTGTGTTCGTACTTACCAGCAAATGAAGTCGGGTAATGATGTCGGAGATCAAGCGATTGATCGTGAACAACAACTGAATCGCCAGTTTGGCTTTCTGCGTTTACCAAACCGTATGAACGTGGCCATGAGTCGCCAAAGGCAAATGCTGATTTGTGTGGGTGATGCGAGTTTGGCGACCAGTCAGGAAGCCGAAGAGGCGGTGCCGGCTTTGGCTGCGCTCTACAAGCTGTGCGGAGGTGAACATGGCTGTGTTCGCTGAGACCCGTTCATATCTGAGTTTTGGAGCGGTTCCAAAAGGGGCGAAAAGGTCTGTCCTCTGGCCGGTGTTAGTGCATCGCGTGCTGTACCCCGAGGCCAAGCGACCTCAGCTGAATCTTTTTCAGCGTGCCGTGCTTGGCCTTATCCGCGCACGAACCACTCAGCCCGAGACAATTGCCGAGTTGACGGGACTTCATCAGAACTTGATCAATCTGATACTGGTACAAGGTGTGACTGATGGCTGGCTAGTTGATGGGGCTGGTGCACTCACTTCCAAAGGGGAAAAGACCCTGGATGATGAAGCAGCAGACGATGGCAACCTCAAATCTGGCTACTTGCTACAGGACACGCTGACCGGGAAGTTCTGGCCGCGATTGATTGCAGAGTTCAATCAGATGGAGCCCAGAGATCCGTTGGCGCGGTATCCAGAATTCATGGATGAGAGAAAAACCGGGCATACGATCAAACCCTTTATGATCAAAAGCGGAAAATCCGGCTTGCCAGCCCTTGATCACGATTTATTGATGCTGGCTTACCGCGATTATCGGGAAGACTATCGCGCCAGCCAACAACTTGACCAAGGTAGTTGGCTACCTAAGCAAATCAGTCTACAGGGAGGGCAGCGCCTCGATGATGCTCCTCAATCAGCGCGAGTTCTGGTTTGGATAACGGGAGATGCTTCCGGCGTCGAACTTTGGTCAGTCAGGGATCCATTTGAGCTTCGAGAAAATGCTTGGTGGCTGCAGAGCACCCTGCGGCAGATGATCGATAGTGACGCAAATCTGTTGGCTCGGCTGGAACCATTGGTGGGTATTCCACGTGCGGATAGTCAGACTGTAGCGCAGTGGTTGGAAGCGTTGCGCAAGCAAGTTGAGCTGCAGGTCCTTGTCGAATTTCCCTGGGTGGAACGCCAGCCCGATATCAAACGCCATTTGGCCGCCCTGCTGGTGCGCAAAGAGAAGCTGCACCAAGGTGATGCCCACAACCAAGAGCTGGACGCCGCACTCATGGAGTGCCAAAAGCTCTTGGAGGTCATCATGCAATGGCTGATACGTACGTACCCAGCTGACGTGGGCCAGCTACCAAAACTGAATCGACTGGATCAAAAGCTCAATCAGCAGATTCTCTCAGCACTGCAGATCCCCGCCTTCACGCAAGATGTCATCAGGCAACTGGCGAGGCAGAGAATTGATCAGGTTATCTCGGCCTGCTCAAGGCCTGAGTCTTCACTCAAAGCGCTCACTTTTGCTGCGGCCATTGGGACTTTGAATGCACCCCAGCACCCGCTCAAGGTGTTGGGGGATCGTGACCTCGAATTGAGCAGGCTTTTGGATCTTGCTGATCTGCGAAATCGAAGCAGCCACGCTCAAAGCAGTTTTACCGGACGACAAACTACACAACTCACCCGTCAGATGACGCTGGACAGCATTCAGTATGCCCTGAGCTTCACTGCGTGTTTTAAGGAATGGATGTAATGGCGAAGAAGAACCCGAACAAATTTGGCTCGCCGCATATTCCGGCGGCACCTGTCATCACAGGAGCTTCACGTTCTTCACTGGAAAAGCTAGTTCCTGTCTGGAGCGCTTCATTTGAGAGTGCATCCAGAGTTTATCAGTCGTTTGATGTGAAGCTGGACATCCAGATCGATCAGGACTGGCTGCGTAGCGTAATCGAGCGTCTTCAGGGCGACACCCATCTGGTCCGTTGGATTGAGCAGTTTGCAGATGTTTGCAGGGAGTTGACGAGATTCAAGGAACGCCTGCACGACGAGTACTCCGAGCGCTGGAATGCGGCCAATTCAATCGCTTCGGATGCTGAGCTGACCAAGCAGGCGGTGACGGACCTGCAGCAGACGCTTGAGCTTGCCCGCGCAGACTTGGAGCGTGGCAAGGCGGATCTAGCGAGTGAGCAGCAGGGATTTGCTATTAGGAAGTCTGAGCTGCTGGATACTGAGCGCTCACTGAGTATGCGTGAAGCAAACGCGCAAGCCAACTTCCTCGAGCAGAACGAAGAAGCGCTGCGTCAGTTTGAGGATCGCAAGCGCCAGTTGGCTCGGCAATCTGAAGCTCAATTGCAGCAGTTACAGGAAGAGAAGCGCAAGCTGGATGCCGAGCTTTCGCAGACAGCCCGGCGTCTGGCAGAGGTCAAGTTTAATTGCACCGAGGAGGAGGCTGAGCGGATCAGGCAACTGGATCAACGTGAGCATGAAATCAAGCAAAGTAAAATCGAACTCGATCGAGCGCGTAGCAGGCTTGATCGCGAGTGGGCTGACATCAAGGTTGCAGAGGATGGGCTGGAGCAGCGTGTCGTCGCTGAAATGGATGCGGAGCGTGGCAGCCATGCCCAAGACATTTCCAGGCTAGAGCGCCAGCGTGACAACGCCTGGAATAAAGCCGAAGAATTGAAGGAGAAGTGGGCGGAGATTCAGGAACTCAGGCAGGCACTGGGTGAGCAATCGGGGGCTGAGATTCTCGAGCAGTTGGAAAACTTGAAACAGGACAATAGAGCCCTGAAGCGCAATCTGGAACAGTCTGACGCCACCGAGCTGCAAAGGGAGAATGAGCATCTGCGTAGCAGCAAAGCTGATCTGGAGCGGGACATCTCAGTTCTTCGACCGGAGCTCGATGAGTTGCGGCGAGAGATGAGCATCAAGCGCGTTGCTTCGACTGAGTTGGAGGCTGTCGCGCGGGAGAAGCGTGTGCTTGAGCAGCATAAAAATACGCTGGCTGTGCATATTGATGACCTTGAAAGCCGAATCCAGCAACTGACCAACTCCCAGAAAACCCAGACGCCCTTCCCGGCCATGTCGCTTATGGATTCCGACCGGGGGTACAGGGCTAGCATGGATTTGGACGAGGTGCCCGACCTCAAAGTATTTGCCGAGCAGTTGCAGCATCGGATTGCCCGAGCTGAAGAGCATGTAGAGCTGTTCTACCCTCTCGAAGATATCCGTGTATTGCTTGGCGGCTTGGCCATGAGCCAGTTGCATGTATTCCAAGGTATCAGCGGTACTGGCAAAACAAGCTTGGCCAAGGCTTTCACCAAAGCAATGGGTGGTTTTTGCACAGACATCGCCGTGCAGGCTGGCTGGCGTGATCGAGATGATCTGCTCGGCCATTACAACGCTTTCGAGCGGCGATTTTATGAGAAGGACTGCCTGCAAGCACTGTACAAAGCGCAGACACCTCGCTGGCAGGACACATGCAACGTCATCCTGCTGGATGAAATGAATCTTTCTCGTCCAGAGCAATACTTTGCCGAGTTTCTGTCGGCGCTGGAAAAGAACAACCGCAGTGAGCGTTTGATCAGCCTATCCGAAACGGCGCTTCCCAATGCGCCCGCCATGCTGAGCGAAGGGCGAAAGATCCTGGTTCCAGAGAACGTGTGGTTCATCGGTACAGCCAACCATGACGAAACCACTAATGAACTGGCTGACAAGACGTATGATCGTGCTCATGTCATGACGCTGCCTAAGCAGGATCATCGCTTCGAAATCAAGGGAATGGAGCCGGCGAGCTACTCCTATCGCTCACTACGCAAAGCGTTTACCAAGGCTCGGGCAGATCATAAGGAGGAGGTTGTCGAATTGCTGCAACGCTTGACGGGGGATGCCTTCACTGAGCAATTAGGTACCCGGTTCGCGTTGGGATGGGGTAACCGTTTTGAAAAGCAGGCGTTGGATTTCATTCCGGTGATGCTGGCATGCGGTGCTTCTTCGGGAGAGGCGCTCGACCACTTGCTCTCCACACGTGTCATGCGCCAAGGCAAGGTCACAGGCCGCTATAACGTCGGCATTGAAGCAGTCAGAAATTTGAGAGGCGCCTTAGAAGACTTCTGGGTCGAAGCTAGCCTGGAGGGCGAACCACAGAAGTCCATCGAATTGCTGGATGCGGATATTCGACGTTTGGACGGTCGACACTGATGTGGCTCGATCGACTCACTGGCGAGCAGTTCCGGCAGCTACCAGAAATCGTCGAGCCAGGCCGTTATCAGCACACCGGTGATGGGCCAGCCTTCAATGGGCACACGCCGGTTTTTACTGGCGTTCTAGTGAGTGATGGAGGCGAACGCTGCCAGCTGGGCAATGAGGTGCATACTTTCTCTTTATCCCCGCAAGCGCAATCTGCGGAAATAGAGACGTTGTGCAAAGCCGTAGCGGCGATTGATGTTGGCCTGTCTCAGAATCCGTTGATGTCTCCGCTGATGCCGGCCGCGATCATTGATACCCAGAGTAATCTTCTGCCGTTTGAGGAGCATTTGCTTGAGGTGGTGCAACAAGGGCACCTGCACCAAATTTCTCAGAGGCCACGGCTGGATCTTCACTACGAGGATGAGGTCGCCGATGTCGCGCGAGCGCGGAGGTTGGCTAAAGGAGCTCTGGTTCATCTGGCATCCCATTCGGAGCTCTGGCAACGGCAGACACTCAGCGGAGTGATCCCCAAGAAGGTTTTGGCACGCTTCAGCGAGGACGACTACGGTATTTACGAAAACCGTGTATACGCCCGGTTGCTTGATAAAACCGAGCGCCATCTACGGGGACGTCTGTCAGCGCTGAAGGGATTGCAGGCAACTTTGGATCAGGCACTGAAGTTCTACAAATCTGAGGGTGTTGATTTTCGTCTTTCTCGCGAGGTTTGCCGGCTCTGGGGGGATACATTTGACCAAGCTGCAACCAGTAGGGTTTCTGAGTTGTTGAGCCAAACGTTGGGAAGTCTTGAGTATATTCACCGAGTTATTTCGGGGTTGCGGCAGAGTGGTGTGTACCTGTTGGTGAGTCGGCAAGCCCAAGTCGTGGGTGCGCTGCATTTGACCAACATCTTGAGTCATGACCCGCATTATCGGCATCTGGCGTTACTCTGGGATCTCCTGGACCAAACGACGTCGGCTACTCGCAGCAGCCCTGAGGAGCTATTCAGTCGTAATCAGTACTTGGCTGATGCTTACTCACGTTATGCCGGCCTAGTACTGCGTCATGCGCTACGTCCGTATTTGCTTGGGCAAGACGAGGGTATATGGGCTGGTCGACTCATCCGGCTCAAGCAGAATGGCTTGGAATGGGGACTGTTTAGCATCGCTTCTGATGAGCAAGCGGCTGAAGAGAGTTTGCTTACCATAGTGCCTTGGCTAACTGACACACAGTTGGTCGGTGAGTCTCAACAGATCCCATTGGACAGGTTCATCGCCAGGCCCGCTATTGGGCAGGAGCTCCAGCAGTCTGCGTTTCAGGGACAATGGATTACTCTGTCGCCATCTGATATGTACTGCGTGGAACGATTTGGCCTGCTCGTTGATACAGCGCTATACCGTATGGTGCTGCAGTCGTACGGGAAGCCGTTAACCAAAATGCCGGTGAAGGCACTGGCATTGGCTGACGGTATCGATGGGTTGCATGTTGACCGTCAGAGTCATGCACTGAAGATAAGAGAAGCTGTTTCCGAAGACTCGATTGTTGTGCTCAAAGACGCTTTGGTTGCGGCTAACTCAACTCGGCAGGCGGGGGCGCTGGTGCGTCATAACCAAGAAATCTTCGCTTTGGAAAAATGCCCAGTCTGTGACGCAAAAGTTGATCTCTATTTTCAAAATCCTGCCGGTTTTCGAGCTAACTGTGATAAGTGCGGCACTGAACGCTACTTGCGTCGCAAAGGTGACCAGCTCATATTCGACCAGACCGTTTCAGGTCGCAAGGATTTTGTTGTTCTAGGCCGCAGGGCATTCTCTTTAGAGATTTAGCGGATGGTGAATCGCCCCTAGTTTCGTAGACATCTCCAAGCCTTAAAATGAGGCCCATTAGGAGGTGCCATGAGCAACCAGCGTTATCCCGAAGAATTCAAAATCCAGGCGGTCAAGCAAGTGACCGAAAAGCAGCTTCCTGTCTCGGAGGTGGCTGCACGATTGGGTGTGTCCGTGCACAGCCTCTATGCCTGGGTTAAGCGCTACACCAAGCCCCAGGAACAGCGCGTTGAGGAAGATGATCAGAGCGCTGAGGTTCGTCGTCTACGTGCCGAGCTGAAACGGGTGACGGAGGAGCGAGACATCTTAAAAAAGGCCGCCGCGTACTTTGCCAAGGAGTGCGGCTGAAGTACGCCTTTATTAAGCAGCAAGCGGGTCATTACGCGATTCGACAGCTTTGCCTGACGCTCAAGGTTCATCCCAGCGGCTACTACGCGTGGCTATCAGAACCAAAATCTGCGCGAGCCAAGGACGATCAGCGACTGCTTGGATTGATCAAACACTCCTGGCTGGAAAGCGGTGGTGTTTATGGCTATCGCAAGATCCATGATGACCTGCGAGAGGTTGGTGAGAGCTGTGGCCGTCACCGTGTGGCTAGGTTGATGCGCCTTGAAGGTTTACGTTCTCAAACTGGGTATCGACGGAGGCCGGGAAAATATGGCGGTAAACCAGCCGTTGCCTCACCGAACTTACTGAAGCGCCAATTCGATGTCAGAGAACCCAACAAAGTCTGGGTCACAGACATTACCTACATCCGAACATATGAAGGCTGGCTGTATTTGGCCGTGGTGCTCGATCTGTTTTCACGCCAGATCATTGGTTGGTCAATGAAGTCGCAAATGACCAGCGACGTAGCCATTGATGCACTGCTGATGGCGGTTTGGAGACGTAAGCCGAAGCAAGAGGTGATGATCCACTCGGATCAAGGCAGTCAGTACAGCAGCTCAGACTGGCGAAGCTTCTTGAAAGCTAACAACCTGGTAGCCAGCATGAGTCGTCGAGGTAACTGTCACGACAACGCTGTGGCGGAGAGCTTTTTCCAGTTGCTAAAGCGGGAACGGATCAAGCGTAAAATCTACACTACACGCCAGGATGCTCGGGATGATGTGTTCGATTACATCGAGATGTTTTACAACCCAAAACGACGCCACAGTTTCAACAATCAGCTGTCACCGGTAGAGTTTGAAAGGCGTTACGCAGCGAGCCTGGAGAGTGTCTAGAAAACCCGGGGCGATTCAAACTGCTATTGCTCAAAGCGAAATAGAGGGCTCTGATCTCAGGGCACGCGATGCCAACTCCCTGATCGGGCTCCCCCAATGCCCACAGTAGTGACACGGAACACGTTTGACGTCTTCCGTAATGGCCACACTGATATCTGATATGTCGCGAATTTTGTAAGCCAGTGTTCGTCCGGTGACAACTGTTACGCACCAATAGAATCTCGCAGGCACGGTTTGGGCACAGGTTTGGCACAGCTTCAGATCATGCGCCAAACCTTGATTGAGACCAGTATTCGCTGCAGTAACGCCCGTTGGCGTGAAGATCTTTTATTTGGGGGGAAGCGATGAAGAGACAAGATCGGCGAAGCCTTTGAAAAAGGCTTGGGGATCAAAAGGATATGGCGCACCTGGCGGGATTCGAACCCACGACCCTTGCCTTCGGAGGGCAATACTCTATCCAGCTGAGCTACAGGTGCGTATATGTTGCAACGGCCTATTTGACCACTAGGCTGCACCTTGCTCAACTCTATGATCACTGCCTTCGGAGGGCAGTACTCTATCCAGCTGAGCTACGGATGCTTGTGCGGGCGACATCATACCCATGTCGACCTTGGGCGTCCATGCTGGGTTTTGGCCGTTGAACGGTAGGAAATCTGCACGCTACGGCCCTAAGACGGGCG
>JABXJQ010000108.1_pt1 | contig 12244 bp, 5 predicted proteins | sample 7436221 | NCBI WGS metagenome assembly JABXJQ01 (sample SAMN14395755, study PRJNA613071) | wetland metagenome | isolation source: water sample H0 from high-altitude wetland | place: Chile: Salar de Huasco, high-altitude wetland | collected 2015-11-10
AGGTAAAATAAATCAGTTGTTGCAGTAATAGAATTTTTGTTTAGAAATTTTCACAAGGCATAATATATCGCTGCTAGCATGGCTAGCTGCAAGGAAGTATGATTGAGAAAGATCTTTGGAGAGTTGTTTGAGTAGGTCCTAGATACGATAGTGATATATTGCGACAACAAGACTGGCATCTTATTAGCAGAGAATCCCGTGTTCCACGACAAGTCCAAGCATATTGAGATCAGATATCACTATATTCAAGATATGGTGCAGAGACGAGTAATGAGACTTCATCACATTTCAATCAATGAGCAGATAGCAAACATACTCACCAAGGCTTTGCCGAAAGGGAAGTTCACCAACTTGGACTGATTGATGTGACCCTCCTAGTTAAGGGTCCCGGGTGATCAAGGACATTAAGCTATGCTTTCTCCCCCTGTTTGAGCTCGCAGGAAGAGGAATTGAACCAAATAGCTCCTGGGGTTGAGGGAACTCTAGACAATAGGATAGTATGTGATACTTACCTCTACTATAATTGGTATCCTGCCTACCGTCTGACAATAGGATAGTCTATGATCCTTGTCTTCCATGGTAAGTCATATCCTGCCTATTGTCACTCATTAGAATTGCTAGAGCATACCCCGGTTGGCATCCTATGCACAAGTTGGCCTTGTTGGGATTGTTTTCCCACCTATTTGTCCAATGGGTGTTGGCTACTTGAGCTGGGCGTGATCCTTACCATTTGTGGTAAGTAGTATCTCGCTCAAGTTATGGGATGCAAGTGTTCTACCATTGACTCTTTAGGGTCAAGTTGGGAAGATCAACAGACAATAGGATAGGTTGTGATCCTTACCTCACGGTAAGTAGTATCTTGCCTATTGTCACAAGTCAATAGGATAGAGTGTGATCCTTACCCTTGTGGTAAGTTGTATTTTGCTTATTGTCCTTGGATAGAGGGTGGTAGCTTGAGCTCCCTTATGATGACAAATTCTTCTTATTTTGGATTCTAGAGTGTTCAGTAGATGATCAGAGATGACATTTGACTTGATGATGATGAGACATTTGAGATAGAACGTATGATGCAGTCAGAAATTTCTCCCTAGTTGAGAGGGAGTGTTAATTTGGCAGCTCAGGGTCAAATTCCCTCTATTGGACAACCTTCCTCATCTGAAGATGACCCTTTTTGCCCTTGGAAGAATTTAATTTGTTCAAGGAAAAATATATTTTTAATGTGAAAACCAACATGTGCACAAAAGTTCAAGGTGGCCTAAAGACAAAATTGGGCCTCAAAAATTAAATATAAATACAAGTCAAGTCATCCTCATTTGGACACACAGCTCACATTTTCTTCTTCTCTTATGGGTTCGTATAAGTCTGAAAATTGGAGGTCTTTTTCACACGTGTGAATAGGAGAGAAAATTTTAGAAGGGCTGAAACTTGTCTTTGACTAGCCTATTACCACACAATATAGCAGGGGTCGTAGGAGGGGTACATAACAGAGAACTAGTAAACAAAATGACATTAATGGGACAAAGACCCACTATCAACTTAGTGACTAGTCAATGTCCCTTGCTCTTTATGGACTTTCATTGATGGGAGGAGTCCTAGTATAAGGGAAATCACTTGAATGATAGGATCAATGGCAAGGTGTAATGTGATTTTTGAAGCCCATTCAAAGGAGAGGCTCAAATAATGTGGCTCAATTGCTTCAAAGAGAAGCTAATGGCTCTCCAAGAAAGGCCTATGAGTGAGACCTAGACCTAGGAGGAAAGGTTGTTTAATCACAAGGGATACTCCTAGACCAAAGGTTTCCTAAAGATGCAAGGTCTTTCTTTAGGACTTTGTAAGATAACAACCATATAAAAGTTCGGGACAACACAAGAAAACTATATAAAATCCAAGCAAGGCCTAGGGCTAGAAGGTGATCTTCAAGGAGATATCTAGGTCAAGCAAATATAAGTTCCTTTGAGTTTTCAAGAGCAAATGGCCTTTGAAATGCCAATAACCAAAGAAGTTTCAAGCTAGAATTGATGATGGAGCTAAGGCTTGAGATTTCTCTCAAACTAGCCACAGGAATTGCCTGAAATTTGGAGGGCCAATAGAGGACACTATAACACAGTGTCCTACCAATTTTCACTCAAAAAGACCCTTCTTAAAGAAATTCGCACTAGGCCCTAGTTGACCTTCTAAGGTTAGGGTAGAAAAATGGAAAAAGAGAGAAAGGAAGGGATTTTAGCCTTTAGGCTGATCAACTAGAATTAGGACCAGTGCCTTATCAATTGGGAGAAACGGAGTCAAGATTTTCATTGATGAAGGAATTTAGCTTTATCAAGGAGACCTATGCAGCGTTCGCTAACCCTAAGAAGAAGTGACTTGGCTACAAGAGGTAATTATACTTCGTTTAGCAAAGGTTGATGGATATTTGAGGATGAAACAAGCAAAATGAGCCTCTAGGAACATTCATTCACATTATCTAATGTGTAATGCATGCAATGCCTCAAAACCCCAGTGTTTTCATGAATTCACATTTAATTAGGGCACATGTAATATTATGAAAAGGCATTCCATACATTAGACATGTAACAAAGGAAAGATATAGCATCAAAACAATGCTTACAAGATCATGTGACTATATCCATCCATCACATTTGCAATTAGAAGCTCCAAGGCAAGATAGTGAAAATCCCAAACATCAAAATGCATCAATAACATCCAATTTTTCCATCAATTGCAGGTCTAAATTCTTTTACAAGAGAAAATCTCAATCCAAATGATGATGAGTTACAAATGAGGCTCTCCTTTAATTTATATGAGTGTCTCACAAGCTCGAATGGTCTAATTAGCCCTATTATGCCCCTAAAAATAATTTTAATGTGCAAATAACAACCCTATTGGTGATAAGCCCACCAAATAGCTCAAAAGTATAAAATAAGCCTTCCTAAAGAGGCTGAAATGATAAAATAATGGTGCAAAGGGTCGTTGGAAGGCCAAGATAAGTCCTACATGTGCCATGACAAAGAGAAGGGCTCTCCAAATGATGACCAAGGGGGTGGCCCCTTAGTTTCCAAGCAAAACATTTGTGGTGCTCCCAAGTGGCTGTGGGGCACAATCCATGGTCTCATGGATCTCCAACTGGATCAAACATGTCGATGCTCCATAAATAAGGGCTAGAATGATGACACATGCCCTCCCATGTCTCTCCGGATGAGACAACACCACACCTCATCTGGGCCCTAGATTTGCTGCCAAGTGTCAGGTGCAAGTATGTGGTCGGCTAAGCAATGTGAAGTGCATCATCATCTCTATATAACTGGGTCACGAGCAAGAAATATGTGGTGCTGAAGAAGCCCATGCGTGGAAATCAACGCTCTACTGTAGTGGAGTCCCATGGCTCTCAACACTCACCCGACAAGTGCCATTATGACCCTAAGGAGGGCTTAGACCCCATATAGAGAGACCAAGTCCAAATGGAGATCCACCTGCAATCTTGTATAAGATCCAATGCATCTCCTCACCTTCCAGTACAACAATCCATGTAATGTCCCCAATTTTGATTTTTCATCTAAGGGAGTGAATGGCGTTTATTGGGGAGGTGCCTAAGCATAGCACAATTTTGTAAATTGAGCATTGGAAACATTTTTGGTGTTTGGGACTTACGAAAAATAGAAAATTAATTTTCTAGTGGAATGTGGGTGGCACACCTATAATAAATATGCACCACTTGAATAGAAAATCGAATTGCTAAGGGAAGGAGGTCGAAATATTGGATGGAGGGACCCACATGAGGAGGAAAGAAAGGATTATAAATAGAAGGAGCATAGAAGCTATTGGGGTCTTTTGTTCACTGAATTACTCATCTATTTCTTTTGTTGCTCAAGCTGTTTAGCTGGGTCACAAGTGCTGCTTAGCACAAAGTTCTCCAAGGGGAGAACTCACCCTTCTTTCGATGGACTTCGAGTACCACCCTAGGGAGGCAAGCTATTGCTAATATGGTGAGAAGGATTGTGGAGTATTGTAGCACATTTCAGCAGATTCCTTCTACCAATTCGTACTCTAGGGAGGACACAGTAGAGAAATCGTACCACTCATTTCAGCTAACTTCCGAGGATGTTTTGCTAGGAGAAAATTAGTGGAGTTGCTTAAGGGGGATTCTAGCCTTTGTGGATGTTTTTGGTGTTGGAGGTGACTGCTATTGAGGGGAACAAATTTATGTTCCTATGGCTTGCACAGGGGGTCACTGGCATTTTTGTGGAGTTGGGTTCAGCCATTTTGTGTTGGAACTTGATGTGAAACTTCTCACCTACATCTGGGAAAATTTCCTTTATCATTCTTATTGCTGATTGAGGATAAATAAAGAGAATTTAAACAAATTACATCATTGGGGGACGCAATCTTGGTTTAGGAGGGGATAGTGCCAAAAGAGGGCAATTTTGGAAGGTCGGAATTAGTCAAAACGCTTTCTGGGTTTTTGTGAGTTTACTGAGAGTTTGGGGTTAAATTTGCAGAATTTTCCGGGTAGTATTCAGGCCAGGAAATCCCCTTTTGGTTCAACAGTACGTTTTATTATTTAGTCGGTGATTGCACCATTTTGTGGGTTTTATGGTTTGGGGCATATTTATTTCTAGGTCTGGTTGAGTATTTTCGGGAGAAGCTATAGCTGCATTTTCAGGTGATTCTGGGCACCACAGAGGGTCATTCTCAACATTTCCAGTGCAACAACAGTTTCCAATTTTTGGGTCTGCGCAAAATAATACTAGGCCGAAATTTTCCTAACTCTTGGGGGTCATCTTTTCCACCGGGTTGCTCTAGCTTGCTTATGCAAGCCCAGGTTCACTTGTTCCTTACTATATGTACTCCTTACAACTCATAATTTAATAAAACGGCTCAACTTATTTGCCTAGTTTCTTTATGTTTTTTATGGTGCATGCATATTTGTGATTCCATTTGTTGTAGCCTAGTTCATGCTCTGTTATTAGCGTAAGAATTCAATTTGGAACATTACAATCCATTAGTGAAATTGAGTAAATAAGCTTGTTAACCAGGGGCAAAAGTGGACACTTAATAGTGCCATGCCCTTCCAAATGGGCTTTAGAAGGTACAGGTGTTTCCTTGCTCAACAAGAGAGGTTAATAAAGGACCCTATTAGGTGGTTTCAGCCTCTAAGGGATTAACAAGTCCATGGTACATTTGTCAAATGGCAGGTGTCATGTGAAATGATGGTGGAACAAAGTGGGGCAACAAGGAAATCTCCAAGCCACATGCCATGTTACAAAGGTAGCTATGATGGAGGAAGCCCACAGATGGGTATATGGATGTAGGAGGGAGCAATCGTGGTACATGAGTTACCCCGGCCTTTGTTTTTCCACTCTTCTTCATATGTCTTTTGTCTTTTATTGATTTTCTTTCTTTTAACTGCTAGGGGCTCCAGGGGATGAGAACATGATGTGTATGATAAATCAGAGATTACCACCTTAAGGTTGGGCAGTTCATCGCCCACCAAGGGTTGGGACAATCATGGGTTCCTAAATGATGCAAAGGGCACTTATAGGGGCCCTAGGAACCAAGGTGATGGCCATAATGATATGGGGTAGAGCTCATGTTTGGCTTTTGCCCACACGCTATTTTTTTATGTCCCGACCATCTTTTGCATTTTTTGGTACATTTCCTGTTGTAAGTGGCGAAATTATGCTTTTAAATTTATTTCCAAGCTAGACCCAAAGTGTGGACAAGGGTGGGGGGAGGCTAACTCCTTATGGACCCAATGGACAATTGTGGACCCAAATGGGAAAAGTGTGGAAATGGGTTATAATGAGCGGAGAGGAGTGAGATTTATGGTATTGGGAAGCGGGACCACGCAACAAAAATCAGGGTTTCCAATGTAGTGCCTCTCCTAAAGCTAGTAGCCAATAGAGGAGATCCCACAAGACTAGGATACAATATTAACCATCAAGTTGGGACAAGGGAACAAGCGTACCATCCAAGCCCATTCTTTCTGCAGAATCCCCCCCACTAATCCATGTCCAAATGTGCCCAAGAAAAGCAACCATAAACACCCAATTACATAATGAAAAGCCATACCTTCAGGGTTGGAAGGCTTGCCTTCAAACATACAATCATAACAGATGGGTGCGGGCACACAATGGTTGTCTCAGGTGGTAGAGAATGATGGCACATCGAGCTATTTGGTGGTTGGAAGGGGCTTCTAGCTGCCAACTAAAGACAAATCTAGGATAAAAATTCTCCTATATGGTGCTAAAAATATGCAACTGCGGTCAAATTCCACTTTGGACTACTCATTTGATGGAGATGATGATGGCATTAAGTTCCTCTTTCTGAGAGGACCAAAATCAACCTAAAGATCACCTCGTTCGAACAAGAAAAAGTTGGTTTTTGATTTATGCACCCACTCATGGGTATTGGACCAGGTCGGCTTCACCCACATGCACACTTGGACAGGTTGGCAGCAACATCAAGTGGACCTTGTTGGACACCCCTAGAAGCTTATAAATACAAGTGACTTTAAAGCTCATTTGGACATCACAACATCAAGCATCTTCTTCTCTTCTATCTGATTTGGTTTGGTACATTGGCGAAGGAAAAGGTTGTACGAAGGTCCGAAGTCTCAGATCTGAAGGTCGCTGAAAAGTTAGGGTTTTTGTTCTGGTCGCTGGCATAGCACTATGAAATTTCAACTCTGGTCGCAGGCATACTATAGGCAAGAGAGCGACCAGGAAGCCAAAGTCGCTCTCATGCTAACTTGATGAGAGCGACTTTGGGTTTGACTGCAGTTGACTATGCTCCAAAGTTTTCTGAAGTTGTCCGAAGGCTGAATCAAGTTGTCTCTGATATATTTGGCCACTGTATACAAGTTTTTCGAGTTGTTGGGTTGTATTAATGATCATATTCTATTGGGCTCACTGTACTCTCTGTTGAAATTTTTATGAAATTCTAATAGAAGAAGAATTTGAAAGGGTTTCCCCCTTGTGGGGTTTTTCCCTGGTCTTAGACCAAATCTAGTGTCTTGTGTTGATGTGTTGATTGTCTTCTTTGTCATTGTTTATATTTTTCTATCTTCAATTACTATTGATGAATGGAAAGACTAATTGTAATTGGAACTATTGCTAATATTGATAACTGAAGTATGGAATTGGGCTAAAGTAATTGATACAACATAGAACAATCTGAAAAATTAACATAGGGGTCACCCACTGGTGGTGGGTAACATCTAGCTCGAACTAGGACATGAGCTCTCAGTAGAGTGCATTGACCGTATACTCGAACGGGGAGGTCATGAGAATGCCAACAATCTCTTGGGACCGCTGACCTGTTACCTACTCATCAAAGATTAGGTACATCGGGCAACATGATTTTATGGCATCCTTTGATCACCCATGCTTTTGTTGGTTCGTTAAAGCAACAGGAAAATAAAACTTAATCCTAAATGCACCTAACCTAGCATGATAACATAATATGATGTTAGTTCTAATGCAAAAACCAATATGCAACGCATCCTACCCTAACATATATATTACATCAAACAAATGCTAAGTGTAATCATAAAGCCAATGCAACCAACATATCATTAGATCAATGTGAGAATACTTGCCTATATGATTATCCATACAATAAACCCAAAAGCCAATATAGAAACAATCTTATGGAGGATGATGCAGGTGGGAGGCGGGAAAATATGATATCCATATGGTGTAGAAAGGAGTCTTAGATGAGGGGAAGGATACCAATTTAGAGGTTCAGAGCCTTTCTTTCAAGAAGGAAATGGAGGATTGAATGACCAGTTTAGAAAAACTCCTTGTTATGATCATTATGCTTCATGGTTGCCCCAAGATCATGATGTGAAGGAAAAGGGGATTGAGGACATGGAGAAACACAACAAACAGATTGCTCGATATGATGGTCATGTTGAAAAGGGACAACGATTGTATGCTCATATTCCTGAGGGTATGACTGGGAAGAAGGGATACATCTAATGAGTGGATTTTCCTCAACATCATACTCGGGAGGGGGAAAGGGGTCATCAATATCATTGATGGCATGAGAAAGGGTGAGGCAATGGCTCATGGATAACGCAGTTATGTCTTTGGGATCTTGGAGAAGGCAAGGAAAAGCTAAGTTTCCACTTACCATGATTCAGATACAGATTCAGATCCAGATATGGATCCACTAATTTTTTGAAAAACCAAGATCCGGATACGGTAGGGAAATGACAAGTACAAAAAATATAAATATATTTTTATATATTTAACAAAATAAAAATTACATAAAAATAAATAAGTATATACACACTTCATATATATATATATATAGATGTGTGTGTGTGTGTGTGTGTGTGTTAATAATTGGAAACAACTTGTAAATGTATAATTTTTTAACTATATAATTTATATAATTTTTAATAAACTACCATTTTCACATCGGTATCCATGATTTCGTTGAAGAACATTGCTCACGCTAAAAAAGCTCCAACGATTGCTCACAATGAAAGCCCTGATTTCTGTGCAAACCCCACCGAACAGTCGGAGATGTGTGTATCAAGCATCTTTAAATCGCGACAAGGAAATGTTGAATAGTGATGAATAATATTGGTTGTAATAATATTGATTGTAATAATACTGGTTGTAATAAATATTACATAATAATATTGGTGTCGCTCTCAGGTTTGGTGGGTCAGTCACATTGGTGACTTGAACCTCGCGTCGTCCCTATGCTTAACCCCTTCTTTTCGTCACATACCATTCCTGCCTCCTTTATCGCTTTGTCCTATTGAATCGTGACAAGTGCTAGGGGATTAAAACAACACCATGTGAAACTTACAAAATGTTCATCGTAACCTACAAAAAATGTTCACTGACACAAATGAATCTTGGGCGGATCCCAATGGATCTGGATCTGAATATGTTTTTGAACCACGGATCCGCAAATCTAGCCCCCAAGCATGACGAATCCGGTAACATAGATGAAAAGTAGTGCTCCTATCAGTGTCATCATTAGTATCATAAATGGGGCTTTCTCTAAAACTACAACCAACCACTCCCAACAGGCCTCCTTCATGTATGGGAAAATAATGATCCCCCCTTTCAATGGTGTGAATATGTATATCATTATGAGTAATGCCTTGAAGAAAGGGAGAACCAACCTCAACGTCATTTTCCTTGTCAGTGTCATAAATAGGGTCAATGTTGAAATGATGGTTGCTAATATCCCATTTTCCCTCATTTATGTGGAAGAAATTAGAAATGTCAACATCACAGGGAACCACCATATCCATATGTTCTAGATCTTTATTAAGCATTGTTTCATGAATGAGAGGCCCCACTTCATCATGTTCATTCTTATGGACTTCAATGGGGCTCCAATTTACATTAGAGACGTATCCAATTCCCAAATCTATATTCAGAAGGTCTTCCCTAGATTCTTCATTTGCTTGGTCATCATGATTTTCCTTAGAATCATCATTTTCATCATGGCTAGGCAGGGAGGACTCCTCTTTCTCCTTTTCTTGAAGAATATCACCTAAAGTGTCTACAACAAAATCTTGGTAACAAAGCAAGGAGAAGGGAATTGGTAGGATTTCTTTTATATGCTTGTCGCATCTCATAGAGCTTGGATCCTTGTTGACAAAATTGGGAAAGGAGATCTTTGTCTTTATATCCTTCTACCAACTTTCAGCAGGATTTATTATATTCATCCATTCTCTTCTATTTGGTAGCTTTTAGGATCCAGATCCTCATCATCCTCCCTAGAGGAGATGCTTTCCATTTCATTGTTATTGATTCCCAAATTTGCAATTGATGACTCCTCCACATCATCCTTGCTTTCTTGGCCATCTTGGTCAACCAAATCCTCTATGATTTCATCGGGTAAAGTGCCATGCTTTTCTTTAATGGCATGACATAAGGATTTGAATGCGCTAATGTAATAGGCAAGCTCAAGGAAAAGATAGTCAGAAGGATTTTCTTCATATTCTTGTTGTACATCATAAATGTCTTCCCTCTTCCTATTATAGAGGCCAAGTAAGAAATCCTCATCCTCATGCTCACAAAAGTCATTCCACTCACCCCGTCTTTCCAACAGTGTTTGAAAGTCGGATCAAGGTCATTATAAGGAAAGTCAAAGACAACTTCTCTTTCACTATGAGCCATTTTTCATGTTTTCTATGTAAAGAAAATAAGGAATCACAAGGGTGAATTCTTAATGCCTTGATAGATGCTTGCTTCACCCTACAAGTATTAACTTTGAAGTTCAATTGAAGAACTAGGGCTTTGTTCTTCCAATGAAGTTGCCAAAATGATATGCCAATATTGCCATATGGGGAGAAAGAAACACGTCTTGAGTCCCCGACAACAACGCCAAAAATGTTGCCACACAATCTAGCAAGGGTCCTAGGAGGCATGCCTAAGGGACAACTACTAGACAAAATGACAACAACAGGACAAAGACCCACTTTCACCTCAACTAATGTCCCCTGCTCTTTACAGATTTTCATTGATGAGAAGAGTCTCGATATAAGGGAAATCACTTGAATGATAGGATCAATGGCAAGGTGTGGTGTGATTTCCAAAGCCCATTCAAAGGAGAGGCTCAAATAATGGCTCAATTGCTTCAAAGAGAAACTATGGCTCTCCAAGAAAGGCTTATGAGGAGACTTAGACGTAGGAGGAGAGGTTACTCAATCACAAGGGACACTCCTAGACCAAATGCTTTCGAAAGAGGCAAGGTCTTTCTTTAAGGTTGTGTAAGATAACGACCATATAAAGGTTCGAGACCACAAGAGAGACCTATAGAAAATCTAAGCAAGGCCTAGGGCTAGAAGGTGATCTTCAAGGAGATATCTAGGTCAAGCAAGGATAAGAAAGGACAAAAGAATAATTTACTTCCTTTGAGTTTTCAAGAGCAAATGAACTTTGGAATTCCAGTAACCAAAGAAGCTTAAAGCTAGAATCGATGATGGATCTAGGGATTGATATTTCTCTCAAACTAGCCACAGGAATTGCCCCAAATTTGGAGGGTCAGTAGAGGACTCTATAGCGCAGTAGCTTGCCAATTTTTGCTCAAAAAGACCCCTCCTAAAGGAATTCACACTAGGCCCTAGTTGACCTTCTAGGGTTAGGGAAGAAAAATGGGAAAAGAGAGAAAGGAAGAGTTTTTAGGTTGATCAACTAGGATTAGGACTAGTGCCTTATCAATTGGGAGAAATGGAGTCAAGATTTGCTATGATGAAGGAATTTCGTTTTATCAAGGAGACCTATGCAACTTTCACTAACCCTAAGAGGCAGCGACTTGGCTACAAGACATATTTATACTTCGTTTAGCAAAGGTTGATGGAGATTCGAGAATACAATAAGAAAAATGAGCCTCTAGGAATATTCACTCACATTATATAATGTGTAATGCATGCAATGCTTCAAAATCCTAGTGTTTTCATGAATTCGCATTTAATTAGGACACAATTAAAATTATGACAAAACATTCCATACATTAGACATATAACAAAGTAAAGATATAGCATCAAAACAACACTTACAAGATAATGCAAGTATATCCATCCATCACAATTGCAATTAGAAGCTCCAAGACAAGATAGCGAAAATCCCAAACATCAAAATGCATCAATAACATCAATTTTGTCCATCAATTGCAGGTTTGAATTCTTTTTCAAGAGAAAATCCCAATCCAAATGATGATGAGTTACAAATGAGGCTCTCCTTTAATTTATATGAGCGTCTCACATGTTCGAATGGTCTAATTAGCCCTATTAGGCCCCTAAAAATAATTTTAATGTGCAAATGACAACCTTATTGGTGACAAGCCCATCAAATAGCTCAAAAGTATAAAATAAGCCTTCCTAATGAGGCTAAAATGATAAAATAATGGTGCAAATGGTTGTTGGAAGGCCAATATAAGTCCTCCATGTGCCAAGATGAAGAGGAAGGCTCTCCAAATGATGACCTAGGGGGTGGCCCCTTGGTTTCTAAGCAAAACATCTGTGGTGCTCCCAAGTGGCTGTGGAGCACAATTAGTGGTCTCATGGGTCTCCAGATGGATCAAACATGTCGATTCCCCATCAATAAGGGATAGAATGATGGCACATGCCCTCCCATGTCTCTTTAGGTAAGACAACACCACACCTTATCTGGGCCTTAGATTAACTGCCAAGTGTCAGGTGAAAGTATGTGGTCGGTTGGGCAATGTGGTCCAAGTGCATCATCATCTCTGTATAACTGGGGCATGATCAAGA
>JABXJQ010000109.1_pt1 | contig 12185 bp, 16 predicted proteins | sample 7436221 | NCBI WGS metagenome assembly JABXJQ01 (sample SAMN14395755, study PRJNA613071) | wetland metagenome | isolation source: water sample H0 from high-altitude wetland | place: Chile: Salar de Huasco, high-altitude wetland | collected 2015-11-10
TTACTAATCCTTTTGCGGGGATCAGGTACCAGGTTTATGGAGGTTATGGTGAACTATTGGCCGGGCGTGGGTATTTTACCTTTAACGTAGGCTTTCAGTTTGGGAATCGGAAAAGATAATCTCCTGTTTGGCTGCAAACAAATTACCCTGCTTAAAATAGTCTTCTACCCTTTGTTTTCCGGCTGCAAAATAATCCGCGTCCGTTTCGTATGCGTGAATTGTGCAGCCGTATTTTATTGATTGTTTAATTTGCTAATAATTTGCTTTTCTTTTTCTGAAAGTTCCCATATAATTACATTATCTTTTTTATTTGCTGCTGCTGCTGCTGCTGCTTTGTCTGATGCTATAAACCCAGAACCAAATAAAGCCTTTCCGTGTGCTTTTTGTGCATCCATTCCTCTGTAATGCTTTACGTCTTTTTTTTCAATTGTTAGGCTTATTCCTTTTTAATCACTAAATAAATTAGGTTTACTTTTCTTTTTGGTTGTTATAACAGTTCTTTCGTGCCCAAATAAATCTAAAACTTTGTAAGTTATTTTATTCGCTTCCATCCTTTTGCTATTAGTTGCTGTCTAACTTGTAATGATTTTTGAATAAAACATTTTTTGCAAATTGTCCCGGTTATCCAACCTCTTGAAAAATACCAATTGTCTGCAGTCGGTTCTTTGTATTGCATACATTTAGAACACATTTTTTCCCATTCGCCAAAAGCATTTTTTTTATAATTTGAATGATATTTTTTGTGATCTGCTGGAGTGACTAACAAAAGGTTTTCTATTTTATTGTTAGTTTTATCAAAATCAATATGGTGTATTTGCATGCCTAACGGTATTTTACCATTATGCCTTTCCCATATAATGCAATGTTCAAACCTCAGCTTTCCTGCTTCATCTTTTGCATATCTTAAATATCCTTTTTTAGTTTTTTTGTATTGCATAAATTGGCTTTTGCGTGCAATATACAAAAACATTTTTAAACAGCCAAATCAAACCACTTATCCGGATACTGCTTCATCCCTTCCATGCAATCAAGTAGGTGTATCGTGTTAGTCATTAAATGTAACTTTTATTGAATAAGTCTTTTTATTGCCATATGTATTCAAATACTTTCGGACTATATCATTGCGCTTACCACGGTTGGTAAATGACCTTGTTGCAACTACTTCACCCCAACCATTGCATACCGTTACGCGGCCCCTAACGGTGTTTATTTCATTTCCGTGCCCTTGCCTGAACTGCCATTTCCAATTTGGTTGAATAGGGTTCTTAACCGCCTCGCTTTCGTAATCGGTGAAATGGGGCGGTTCGCGTTGTTCAGCTATTATTTTGCCTAAGGAATACATTAGCTTTCCGGGTTACTTGTATTATCAACCATCTGCAATACCTCAAGACCTGAGGCAAACTTAATCGCTGCCATCCGCTCGGCCAGCCGATCATAAAACACATGTGGTTCACACTGGATATAGTTAGGTTGCCATATGCCAAAGTGCCGCACTTCGCCAAACACTGCACCTTCATTCCCGACCTCAATAGTTTGAGTTTCGGAAATGATTTTTTTAACGCCAATTTGAGGATAAATTTCTTTGCCATATGTAAAGCACCAGTAAGATGGCACTGGAATTTCCTGAAATACTTTTTCTGTTTTTGTTGTTTCAATAATCATAACTTTTTGTTTTTGTAGGTGTAAAGATAAGGGTATTTTAAATAATACTACCAAATATATTTTTTAAAACGGAAGATCACCGGTTAAATCAACAGCCACTGCCGGCGGGTTATATGCAGCCGGAGTAGTGATTAACTTGTATGCTTTAATATTAGTGTACCACTTATCATTGTACTCCCTGCTTTCAATGTCAATTGATGCGGTCACATCGTCACCAATACGCGGGATTGGAATAGTAGTACCCCAAACAGTAAAAGCTATTTGCTTCGGGTATTCGCCTTCCGTTTGAATTATTACGTCCTGTTTTTGCCATTGGCCGCCGTCTTTTTTTTGTCCTACTTCAATGGGGAGGACTGCCGTAACTGTTCCTGTGATTGTCATTTGATTTGATTTATTAAAGTTGCCGGTTTAGGAGTCGAACCTAAATAAAGGATTGCAGTTCTTACGCATTGGATTGCGCTGTAATGCCATTTTTACTACCCGGCAAAAAGTCATTTTAGTGTTACAAATACTGTATCTGCTCCCGGCGTGTATTTGGCCGGTTGTACTTTGCAAACTTCACCATCCCCACTTACGTAATCCATTGATTCAGGTAACGTTTTTAAAAAGTTTTCCCTTGCCTTAATAAGACTTTTTAGCCTGTTGTGTTCTGCATCCGCTGAATAGTCATAGCGGCCTGCCGTTGCCTTAACCTCAAATACAGCGTTATAAAATTCATGCCTGCCGCGTCCGTACTTTGCAGCTGCATCTGTTACTGCTTCTTTGAAGTCTTGCCGGTCAGATAGCTGGGTAATAATATCCTCCATTGCCTTTAACTGTACTTTTAGCTTTAGCGGATCGAGATGGCCATCATTTACAGCATCCATTACCTTATCAGCAAAGCTGGCTGTTTGTGCTTTAGTGGTGTCGAATAGCGACAATATGGATGATGCGGTTAGTTCCTGATTCATTTTGCTTCGTTTTTAAGTTGATTAAATTTATCAATGCTGGCCTGCCTTACCTGAGGAACTTTTATAACACTTGCAAAAGTATCTTTCCAAGCGGTTAATTCTGATAAATCGCGGATATTTAAAAGAACGTCTAAAGCGTCCTGAATTTCGGGGTTAGGCACAGCTTTTGCGGGTTCTTTAACTGGTTCGCCTTTGTCACACCATTGACGTATACGTTTACCTGTTTCCTCTGTAATTACAAAAGGAGCATTATTTTCAAATAAATTAGTCCGGTCTTTTGATGGTATAGCCATGTGCGTATCTCGGTCAATGCTTAAAGATACGGTTAATTCATATTCCCATCCTTCCCGCTGCACGTCTTTCATTCCTACTTTTTTAACTTTTTTATCTTCGCCCATTACGGTTTCAGTTTTTGACCGAGTGCAAGTAATTATATGAGCGTTGCAATGTAATACATGACCTACAAACCTATCATGTCTTGGTGTGGTGTCGCTCCATGCGCTCCATGTATTGCCCCTATACTTTGCCTGAGCAAGTTTTTCGTTGTCTTCTAAAAGTTGGTTCCATTCGTGGCTGCTGCTGTCAATGATTACGCATTGCATACCAGCATCAATACAGGTGTTTATTGCCTCAATGTAGCGCTCCGGGGTAAACGGCGGGGATAATTGAAGCGTGTTAAATTCGCCTAAATGACTGTAAAGGCTTGCAGATCCATTTTCGGTATCAATTACTGCAATTTTGCTCCAATCGTTGACAAGCCCTTTTGCCATCAATAAGGCGGAATAAGTTTTTCCGCCACCCGATGGAGCCGACAAGTTAAGCCTTAGCTTTACCTGTGACCGTGTTGCTTTTTGTAAATTCATAACTTTTTGTTTTTGATTATGGAGCAAAATAAATATATTAAATTGATATAAAAAAATATTTTTTATAAAATTATTTACTTTACTTTGCCGCTAAATTATTATAATATGGAAAAAAAGAAAGACCCGCGAGGGCGCAAACCGGTAAAAGACAGCGAACGCAAAGTTCCTGTTTACATTCTTGTAAAGAAAAAGAACGCTGCAAAGGCAAAGCGACTTATTGAAAAAGTAAGACAGGAGGTGGAAAGTGCAGCTTCGTGACTACCAAAAAAACGCAGTTGAGTTGGTGGCGCGTAAATTGGTAACTAATCGAAAGGTTGTTTTTCAACTTGCAACAGGCGGCGGCAAAACTATTACATTTTCTGCAATAGCAAAACGCTATATTGAGAAAAGCGGCAAGGCTGTTTTAATTTTGGTTCATAGAAAGGAATTACTACAACAGACGCGAAAAACGCTTTTCTCTTTTGCTGGCATTTCCGTACAGCCAATAGTTGCAGGCATGAAAACCGTCCCCGATGCTGCCGTTTATGTGGGTATGGTGGAAAGCGTTAACCGCAGGATTGACCGCCTTAAAAATGTTGGGTTGGTAATTATTGACGAGGCGCATAACCTCAGCTTTGCAAAGATGCACGATCATTTCCCACATCAAATGATCATCGGTTTTACCGCTACGCCGTTGACAAGCAACAAGGCAAAACCGTTAAAAAATTATTACGATGATATTGTTTGCGGGGTTGATATTCCAGACCTTATACAAATCGGGAGCCTTTGCCAAAATATTACCTATGCGCCAAAAAATGTTGATCCAAACAAATTAACAATTAAGGCCGGCGAATTTGATGAAAAGTTAATGGCAATGGAATTTTCCAAACCTAAGCACGTTGCAACTGCAGTTGAGGCTTACCAACGTTATGCAAACAAAACAAAGTGCTTAATCTTTAATTGCAATATTGAGCACTCCAAATTAGTTAATGAGGCTTTCCAATCCGCCGGGTACAATAGCAGGCATTTGGATAGCAACATGGCAGACGAGGAAAGGGATGCGGTAATAAAATGGTACCTGTCAACGCCAGACGCTATTTTAAACAACGTGGCAATCCTTACCACAGGTTTTGATGCACCAGATACGGAAACAATAATAATGAACCGGGCTACTTTATCGCTGCCTTTGTGGCTACAATGCACCGGGCGCGGTTCACGGCCAACGGATGCAAAAAGCAGCTTTACCATTATTGATTTGGGCGGCAACGTCATGATGCACGCTGATTGGTGCGAAAGCAGGGACTGGGAAAATATATTTTTTAAACCTCCTAAAGTTGGTAAACCTGGCGTGGCACCTGTAAAAAGTTGCCCATCCTGTGACGCAATGCTGCCAGCCCGCACAATGGTTTGTAAATATTGCGGGCATACTTTTCCACCTCCTGAAATCGAACTTGCCGAAAAGCTGGAGGATTTTATTGTAATTACAAAGGGAATAGACGTTCCTTCGTTAATTGAGGCTAACAAAGAGAAAAAAGAGTATTACCCATTTTTTCAGATTGGCACTCAGTTGGCAAATTCGGCAAAATATACTATTCCTAAAATTAACGAAGAAACCTATAACTTTATCCTCCTGCAATATTTTGACAAGGCGCGGGAATGGTGCAAATCAAAGGGTAAAAGGTTTAACGATTGGCACCAACAAAAAGCAAAAGAAACTTTACAAACTGAATTACAAAAACATTTTAAGGGATGGAAACCAGACTGAGCATTTACAAAAACATTACCGACACGACTTCAAAGGAAAGTGTAAGCCTCAATCAATTTTTAGATGCCGTACATTTTGGCAGGTGGCAAGATTCAATCCTGCCACTTCGCACAATTACAAGCCATGATGAGCGACAGGTTGCCAAAAAAAAACTGCCTTATGTAACATTATCAGGCTTTTTTGCTGAAAAGCGGAGCAACGGAACGCTTTCCAAACATTCCGGTTTTATTGGAATGGACATTGATAATTTGGGGCCGGATTTGGAAGGGGTTAAAAAGGTACTTTCATCAGACCCCTACGTTTACGCCTGCTTTGCATCTGCATCTGGAACTGGGCTATGCGTAATATTTCGCATTGATGGCGACCGTCACGCTGAAGCTTTTGAAGGGCTGGCAAGTTACCTTCTTAATACCCACCAGCTTGTAATTGACCAATCAGGCAAAGACGTTTCACGACCGCGTTACGTTTCTTATGATCCTTTTCTTTACCGTAATGAATCAGCTTTACCGTTTAAAAAGTACTTGCCAAAAAAGAAAGCGCAAAAGCTGCAAAGCGTTATTTATGTTCAGGATGAATTTGAGCGTATTATTAATGAGATGCAACAACGTAGCGTTTCCTGCGTTGAAGATTACCGTGACTGGATAACCGTTGGTTTTGCCCTTGCCGATAAATTTGGCGAGGCGGGCCGAACTTATTACCATGTGCTTTCATCAGTTTCGGCAAAATACGAAAGCACGATTTGCGACAGGCAATACACCATATGCCTTCGTAATAATTACGGCGGGCATAAGGCTACCATTGCAACAATTTACTATTTTGCCAAACAGGCTGGTATTGAGATTTACAGCCAAAAAATTAAAAAGGTAGCCGCTGCAACCTCAAGCATGAAAAAAAGCGGAGCCAATCCTGAAACCATAAGCCGAACCTTAAAAAACTTTGAAGGAATCGATGGGGTTGATGAAATTATAAAACAGGCATTTCAAGCACAGGACGATTACGCCAAAGGGGAAAATATAGTTGATAATATTAGGATGTACCTTCGGCACAATTACGACCTTAAAAGAAATTTGGTTACTCGTAAAATCGAATGCAACGGGGTTGCTTTAGATGAAATTGATATTAACACGATGTTCCTTGATTGTAAGGTAAAATTTGACGATGTAAATTTTGACCTGTTTTGCAAGGTGCTTTTTTCTGCCAATACCAAAACATACAACCCACTTACTGAGTGGTTTGAGAATCATGCACACATAAGGCCCACAGGCGCAATAGATAGCCTTTGTTCATCAGTTAATACAGGTGGCAACCAGTTTTGTTATTTTGTCACAAAATGGCTGATTAGCGTTATTTCGGCTGCACATGGTCAACACTCGCCTTTAATGCTAATCCTTGCCGGGCAAAAGCAGGGCACCGGCAAAACTGAATTTTTCCGGCGCTTACTCCCTGAAGAGTTAAAAAAATACTATGCTGAATCAAAACTTGACGCGGGAAAGGATGATGAAATTCTAATGACGCAAAAGCTGCTGATTATGGATGATGAAATGGGCGGCAAATCTAAGGCGGAAAGCAAGCGATTAAAGGAACTTACCAGTAAGCAAACTTTTACCCTGCGTGAGCCTTATGGACGGGTTAACGTTGATCTTAATCGGTTGGCTGTATTGTGTGGTACCACAAATGATATTGAGATACTGAACGACCCGACAGGTAACCGGCGGCTATTGCCTTTCATGATTGAATCAATTGATTATGAAAAGTACAACCAGGTTGACAAAACGGATCTATTAATGGAGGCTTACCACTATTGGAAGGACGGTGTTAAGTGGGAGCTTACCTCTCAGGACGTGCAGCTATTAGAAAGTATAAACAGCCAATTTGAAGAAAGCAGCATGGAACGCGAATTGCTTTACAAGTGGATGGAGCCTGCATTGGTTGGGTTTATGACTACCACTGAAATTAAGAATTACCTTGAAACGCACAGCGTGCAAAAGCTAAGCCTGAGAAAATTGGGGCTAGAATTGCGCCGGGCAAAGTACGAAAGGGTAATAAATGGCAAGATATACGGATACAAAGTGATGGGAGTTTCCGTAACACCGCAAGATCGTGTAAGATAAATTTTTACTATCTTACGGAGATGAAATCCGCACCAGTATTGACTTTTATAATATTTCCGTAAGATAGTAAGATAATATTCAATGATAGTTATAATAATAATACACACACACACACACACACACACATCATATATTTATAGCCCCTATAGAAAAAAGCGTTTTTTTATTACGGTTCTTACGGAAAAAAACGCAAAACATTGGTTATCAAATACTTACGTTTTTTGCTCCGTAAGATAAAATTAAAATTTATGACTGAGGATAAACTACAAACAACCTGTTTTCAATGGTTTTGGAATAATTACCCTGAAAAAAGGGGGCAATTGTTCCATGTTAACCAAAAAGCTAAAAATGCAATTGAAGGAAACAGGATGAAAGCGATGGGAGTTGTTGCCGGGGTTGCTGATTTGGTTTACCTTCAGCCTGGAGGGATGGTAACTTTTATTGAGATGAAAACGGAAACAGGGCACCAAAGCCCCGAACAAAGAAAGTTTGAAGCATTGGTTACCCGGTTGGGATTTACTTACATTATTTGCAGGTCGTTTGAAGAGTTTAAGTCAATAGTCCTCTTCGTCCGTTAAATCAAATTCGCTCCAGTCGAAAAGCTCTTTTAAGATCACAAATGACACGAGCGAGCAAAGTAGTGCGGCTAAAAACATAGTGTTTAGTTTTATAGGCTGCAATAGCCTGAGTGATAGAAATGCGTTCTTTGCCCATTGCTGGGCGATTTGGGGCTTTAATAGGTTTCATCATTAGTGTATGGCTTTAAAAGCGTTAAAACGTCCGTATTGAGGCTATAAGCCACAACTGAAAGAATCCTCAATGTAGGGTTACCCCGGCACAGTTCAGGGTTATCATGCCCTGCTTCCAAGTCGCACCACTGGCGCCTGGTTAGACCGGACACTTTACAGGCATCAGTAAGGGAAAGCCCTTGCGATTCGCGAAGCCGCCTGATGTTGGCGGCAAGTATTGTATTGATTAGTTGATTTTGCATTTATCAAAAGTAGTATATTCTTTAATACCATTAACACCATTAACAATACTTTAACATTTCATTTACATAGCTTTACATTCGTGCAAATCCACGACATAGTAGCAAGTGTTTACAACGATCAGCGGGTAAATGAGTTCCTTAGCAAACAGGAGCCTGCCGACCTTCGTGACGATTTAAAGCATCACTGCGTAATGGAAATTTACCGAATGCACAAGAAATATCCTGGTAAGATTGAACTACTTTATCAGGAAGGTAAAATGTTTGCTTTCTTTGTAGGTATGGTTCGGAATCAGCTGCACAGCGAAAAAAGCACTTTCTTCACACGCTTCAGGCGGCACTTTGAACCTGAGGAAGCCTACTTACATATTGCCGACAAGATACCCGACACGGTACAAGATCAGGACGAGACAGAAGCCGTGGCAAAGTTTGGTGCCGGGTTTATAGATTACTTTTATAAAAAGTTTGCCGAAAGAGGGCAAAAAAAGATTATTGCAAACGTTCAAATGAGTATGTTTTGAATATTCATGAGTTTTTCAAATTATGGCATCAGGAGGTAAAAGAATAAACGCAGGGCGAAAGCCGAAAGCCGATGAGGACCAATCGCGCGGGCTTTCTTTGGCTGCTATTGAAAGAAGGTTTGGCACACATGAGGCAGGCTTTGAATGGCTTTTGGATTCAGGCGAAGCCACATTAATTAAATTTGTGTTTGAACATGCTTTTGGAAAACCAACCGAAAAGGTCCAAATGGAAAACCTTAACCCAGCTCCGGTAATTATACAATGGCCTGAGGATGATTAAGCCAACCGTAACGGCCAAGCGCCTTGCAAAATCAATAAGGGACGGCTACCCGGTAATTGTTGAGGAGGGTGGCACATCAAGCGGTAAAACCTTTGGTACCGTCTTTATATTAATTTTACTTTGTTACGATCAAGAATACAGGCACCAAATATTAGGCAAAAATTGGCCTGATTTGGCAGATAAGCCCTTGCGGGTTAGTATTGTTTCTGACAGCCTACCAAACATAAAAAAGGGTGTTTATAGGGATTTTATGATAAACATGAACCTTTTAAACTGTTGGGATAACAACCGATGGAGGGCAACCGATTTTGTTTATCATTTCCCAGATGGCAGTTATATTGAACTTTTTGGGTTGGAGGACGAAGGTAAAGCAAGGGGACCGCGAAGGGATATTTTGTATATGAACGAAGCCAATAATAACCGATTAGATGTTTATTATCAGCTTGCTATGCGAACCACAGGTCCTAAAATATTGGACCTTAATCCGGCAGACTTTAATTGTTGGGTTTACGATCTTGCAGATAAGCCTGAAAACAAAAGACTGCACTCAACCTATTTAGACAACATTCAAAACCTTACACAGGAGCAAATAAGGTTTATTGAAAGTTACAAAGCACTACCGGACCCTTATATGTGGACCGTTTACGGTCTCGGACTCCGTGGTGCATCCGAGGAAATAATATACCGTGGATGGCAATTGGTTGACAGACTACCCGGCAAAGGTGAGGTAGTCTATGGTTTAGACTTCGGATTCAACCACCCCAACGCCTTTGTAAAAGTTGAGATATACGAAGGTGCCATTTACGCGCAGGAAATAATTTACACCTCAGGCCAAACTAAACCTGAATTAAACGCCGTTATCCGTGAAAATGTAGGGGATAGCGCCTATATCTATGCTGATGCAGCGGAGCCTGACAGCATAGAGGAACTGTACAGGATGGGCCTAAATATTCACCCGGCAAATAAAGATGTTTGGAACGGAATCATAACTGTTAAAAGCCATCCCCTATTTATCACAAGGGATAGTAAGAACTTAATAAGGGAAATGCAGGGGTATAAATGGAAAAAGGATAAAAACGACCTGATTTTAGAGGAACCGGTAAAGCAGGATGATGATGCTTGCGATGCTCTCCGATATGCTGTACATACATATTTTAGTAAACCGAAGATAACATGGCTAACTTTATAACAAGGCTTTTTGGCAAGGCGGCGCCGCGAAAGCAGCAGCCTTTTAATATTAATCTGATTGGCCAAACAATCACGGTTTACCCTTATTCAATGGACACATACCTAAAGAAAGGATATCAAGGTAACAGTGTGATTTATGGTATGATTAGTAAAATTGCCAGCAAGTCCTCAGAAGTGCCAGGTGTTCTGTACAAAGTAAAGAAAGGTAAAAGCATTGAGCGATATAAAGCCATAAGTAAAAGTTACACGCCGGACGGATTAGGCCGGATGCTTACCACCAAAAACAACACGTTAGATGAAGTACCTGACACGGATCAGTTTGCCCGGTTGTTAGCCAAACCAAACCCTTCGCAAAGTGAGGCGGAGTTTCGCAGGTCGGTATTAACAATGAAGCTAATATATGGCGGTAGCCCAGTGTATGCAAACATGGGCGAAACTAAGGCGCAGGTGTACAGCGTTTACAGTTACCCGACGCCTAACGTTCGCCTGCAAGCTGATGAAAGCCTGATGAACTTTAGTAACGCATGGCTAAACTTTGGCGGGCGTGACATACCACTACCGCGTGAGCAGGTGTACTACCTTCGCTATTTAAACCCTGATATAAACATACAGGGATCACACCTATATGGTCAATCTCCCATGATGGCCGGATTAAAGAACTTGAAAGCCTCGAATGAGAATGTTGAGTTTATGGCTTTCATGTACGAAAAGCGCGGGGCCAATGGGCTATTCACGCCAAAGACCAGCGAAGATGCAGCAAGGTCGGGGAGCGTTCCCGGTGGGGTTGATGGTATGCGTACAACATTGGATCAACTTATTGCCGACAGGATAGGGAGCGGCACCAGCAGGCCTTACTTTAATATGCCGCTCGATTATCTTTCGTTTGGCATGGATGCAGACGAACTAAAGGTAATTGAAGGTGATGAGCAACTAACTAAAGGATTGGCGCGACTATATGATTTCCCTTTGCCATTACTGAGCCTGGAAAGCAGCACTGATAACAACTACCAAAATGCAATTAAATACCTCGTTTCAAACACCTGCTATGGGCATTTGGTAGATTATAGGGATATGATTAACGACTGGCTGTTACCGCTTGCCGGCGCTGATGGTTACTATTGGGATTTTGATATTACCGAGATGCCCGAACTTCAATCGGATATAAAAGCCCTTGCTGAATGGCTTACAAAGACGGAGGCGGTAACATTTAATGAGGTAAGGGACGCACTAAAATATGATAGGTTGGATTTACCTTATATGAACGAGCCGTTAATATCAGGTAGTAAGAAACCGATCAGCCTACTTGATGCAAGCGAGGCAATGATTGAACCAAACATGTTAGCCGGTGATAACTGAGAATGAAATATCCTTTAGTGAATTTATGACGCGGGTAAAAAAGCGTTATGAAAATAAATGGAAGCTATTAATACAGCGCGCCATTGCAAAAGATATTAAACCAGCAATCGGATGGGTAAAAGATGAAGGGGTTTACATTGCCATGTACAGGGCGCAGGCAATGCAATTCCCAACGGTAATGCAAACGCTGTTTAAATTATATGAGGAAATATACACATTTGAAGCTGAAAGGATGTATAGGCAATTAAAGGCGGTTAAGGCAGGTTTGGGTGTTCCTTCTGAAGATTGGTTGGCCGTCCTTCGTATGCTGCTGAATAGTGCATTTGCAACGCGGCGGTTCTTAGGGATAGGCGACACACAACGGGCAATAATATTACAGATATTGGAGGATGGGGCCGCATCTGATTTTAGTATTGATGAAATAGTAAAACAGTTAGAAGAGGCCGGATTAAACACGGCAAGGGCGAGGCTAATCAGCAGGAGTGAAGTTAACAGCGCGGTTAATGCCGGACACATGGAAGG
>JABXJQ010000110.1_pt1 | contig 12165 bp, 4 predicted proteins | sample 7436221 | NCBI WGS metagenome assembly JABXJQ01 (sample SAMN14395755, study PRJNA613071) | wetland metagenome | isolation source: water sample H0 from high-altitude wetland | place: Chile: Salar de Huasco, high-altitude wetland | collected 2015-11-10
CATATGGTGGCCAAAATTTTCAATGCCCACATTTTCCACCTTCCATTTACATATAGTATGTACAAGAAATTGTTGCAGGGCACTAGAATTATTTACCTGGTTTGTAAAGGAGCAAGACATGACAAAACTTGGGTGGCTAGTTGCACAACCCAAGTTCATCAAACTTCCCTCTACAAGAATAATGATGTCACTATTGGTGTCAGGGAACACCCACCTATTAGTTTAAGGCTTGATGGTAATGTTCTTAACACCATGGCAAGTTTCAAGGCCTTGCATATAAATCTCATTGTCAGAGTGACCGATGTTACAAACAATGGCATTGTCCTTCATTTTCCTCATGTGATCTACAATGATGATGTACTTGTTGTCAGTGGTTGTCAAAAATATATCAACACTGCTAACTACATCCTCAAGGGTGAGAACATGAAGGCCTTCCTAAAAATTGATTTTTTTTTTTTTATTGTAGTGGAAACTAGTGAATCCTAAAATGTAACGCAATGCAAGCTAACTATACCAAAAGCATAATGATATGATCTCAATGACACTCAAGAATCAAGGAAAATAACAAGAGCTGTGCAACTCATAACGTCATGAATGAGACCAAAATTCCCCCAAGGCCATATCAGATCCAACATCAAGAAGCTAGTATAACATGATCAAGATTAACATTAGGATTAAGATACTTCATAATGCTCTAAACTAATATAAGATAATACTATTGAAATTGATAAATTGGTTTCTGAAATTTAGCATACTATACTATAAATCTATATAACATTTTGATGATGAGATCCTATCTACTTTAAAAAAAAACACAAAACTCATTGCTAGAACCAAAAACACATTCCACATATCAAACACCCTGACAAGATATAAACAACAACAAGCCCACCAGGAAAGTGTGAGTTCAAAAGAAATGAGAACAAATTTCAAATCAAAACCGCAACACCTAGAGCAGATCCTACTTCAAAGCACCCTGACCAGATCTAGAAAATCATGCATCTACATGAAAAAATCTATTAAAAACAGCAAGCAACAAAGAAATGAGGCAAGAATCCAAATCCAAATCACAACATGTAAGCAAGATCCCATTTCAAAAACTCTAGATGATATCTCAACATCCCCACCACGCCCAACTAAAACAATCTATTAAAAAATAATAAAATGTTTATGAAAAAGCATAGAGAGCATGGTTATGACATTAACTGGTGAAATTGGACACTAGTATGACATGCATGACCCACTCAACCATATGTTGCATGAGTTTTAACGTAACAGGGCTAGGTATAGGGAATGGTGATTTCTCGTAAATAGAAATGGATCATACGCAACAATATAACAAGGGATTGGGATGCCTATGCAATCTTGTATTTACAAGCAATGTTTGTAGGGCATTAGAAATATTTACCTGGTTTTTAAAGGAGCAGGACATGACAAAACTTGGGTGCCTAGTTGCACAACCCGAGTTCATTAGACTTTCCTCTCCAAGAACAATGATGCCATTGTTGGTGTCAAGAAACACCCACCTATAATTCTGAGGCTTGAGGGTAATCGTCTCAACACTGAGGAAAGTTTCAAGGCCTATCATTTGTAATTAAAGGGGTACTTGCAAGAGTTGATGTCAAGATATGAGGGTTTCTACTAATGGCCATACAAGAAAACAAGTCAGAAAGATTTTAATCTATATTTGAAAAATAGAAAGAAATTCTACCAGATATCACAGAATATATAAAACCATAAATGCAGGATTTGAAAACTTAGTTTTCCTGTAAGAGATTATAGAAGCTTCAAATGTAAAAAGAAAATTTCCAAATAACTATTCTAGTTCGACATTCATAACTCAAAATTCAGAGTATCTTACAACCCACTCAAGCTCACCAAACCTCTCTAGTAGTCAAAAGATAGCATGTTTGACCTACAAAATCAAAAGCATATAAATTCTATTAATATCTAAAATGGAGCCCCAAAAAATCCCTGTTCATTGTAAGGGAGGTTATTCTTTAATGCAATTCATACATTGTACAAGTAGAAAGATAGCACAATACAGAAGAAATGAAGCAAAAGGATGAAGCCCAACTGACAAGTGCATTATGATGTTATTTTAGGAGGAGGTTGAGAGGAAAATTCACTCAACTAAAAGCTCAGAACAAAGAAATACATGAGTTGTTTTGCATCCATAATCTCTAAATAAAATTATAGCTAAACTAGATATGTCCACCACTTCCCATATAAGTTTAATTTCCATCTTCATGCAACATTAATTTTAGTAACAACAGATATGACCTCTAGTAAGTGTGCTTTAGTTTATGTAGGTTGGGTTGTGGTCTAGAAGAAGCTTGATGTGAGTCTACCCCAACTAACCCAGGGTTACACATGCCAAGAATTTTGCACCCACTCAAACCAAAATTTGCATAGTCCAATAATAAAGGATCACAAGAATATTATCAATTCAGAACTTAGCTTTAGATACAAATAAATCATCTCAAGAATATCAGTGGTTCAAAAAGATTTACATATAAATAAAACATCACAATAATATTACCACTTCAAACATCACTATAATATTACCCATTCACATAATTCTAAATATAAATACGAAATTACAATAATATTAATAGTTCACATAGATCTAAATACAAATAAAACATCACCATAATATTACTTGGTGACAGGGTTCTAAATACAAATAAAACACAATAATAATATTACCAATTCACAAATATTGAAATACAAATAAAACATCACAATATTATAGGTTCACAAAAATCCAAATATTTGTTCGAGCAGTGCTCTTGTCATTCCATAATCATCTCAAATTGTTTTCTGCCACCAATCATGTTCCCCCATTAATACTGTCAAATTGCTTAAGCTCTTCATGTCTATACCTAACCTCCTCAACATTGGGCAATCCTTAATCCTAAGGACATGAAGGGTAGTGAATGACCCCACCATACTTTGTAAGTAGGACATGGATGTCGAATCCACCCTCTCTAGCAGTGGAAATCCATTTGGCCTTTCTATGAGGTCCATCACTAGTGTTCACACTTTTAGCTTGAGAAACTTTAATTTTGGCAATGTCTCCAACGAAGGAAGTTCTATCATTTGATCACATGCAAACAATTATATTCTTTGTAGTAGTTGAAACTCACAAGTTGACTCTGGTATGTTTACCCCCTTGTAGCTGATCAACCTCAGAGTTTGTAGTTTCAACATATTTTTCATACTGCAGGGAAGATTCATGCTCAGCTCTTGCAGAAGATGTGCATTATACTCCAAGGATAAGTGCCTAATTTCCAACAAGGTTCCTAAATTCATACCTATATCATTATCTTCGGTCCTTCACATTATAGTTAGAGTGAGCTCTGTTAAACGTGTGAGATCATTTAAAGGCTCTGAACTTTCTGAATGCAACTACAACCTTTTTAGTGAAGTGAGTTGAGATATCTCCAGTGGAATCACCAAGTTTTCTAAGCCCATTAGGTTAAGATATTGAAGCCTTGAAAGCTTGCATATGGCGGGAGGCAGGGATCTGATATAGCATAAGGAAATATCTAAAAATTGAAGCCGTGGAAGGTTGCATATGGCTGGAGGGAAATAAAAAATGTGAGTACGTCTCAATGAGAGAAACTCCAGACATGTGAGTTGACTAAGAGATTTTGGCACTGACACCATACCCGTGTTAGAGAGATCAAGAACCTATACATATGTGAGGCCATGGAAAACACTTTGTGCAACATGACCAGGTAATGGATTTTTGGACAAGTTTAAACTTACAACATTTGAGCTTCTCAAATCATTTAGTAGATCTTCAATTTGATTCTGATGTAGAAATATTCTCTTGCAACCTTGATTTTTGGCATTTGTAAATTCTTTAACCTATTGGCCTGCCCTAGATAAAAAACAATTTTCATTCTCTCGAATATACAACGCCAAATCACGAATAACATGCGACACTCATATGTGCTTTGGTTTCCACACATTCTTTGGTTTTTTAACATTGCCAATCGGCTACTTATCAATGAGCAAGCCACAATATATAAGATGCCTTGAGTAGCTACGCATAGTGACCATTTCCATTGAATATTTATCCAATCTTCTATGGACAAGGCCTTCAACAATCCACATTATCATCAAGATATCCACATCAATTTCTTCATCTTCTGAAAATGTGGCCCAATAGAGAAAACAATTTTGCAAGCTTGAATTGGATAAATCGTCATAGCTCCATTTTGGTGGTAGATACGGATCTTTATGAACATGGAGATGAATATATTGAAAAAGAGGATGCTCATATGTTATCAGAGATACATAATTATTCCACTTTCTACAATTGTTTTCCCAATCGTTGATTTAGCCAATACAATTATAGGTAAGGGAAATCCTTCACACTTATTTGCAATATTTTGGGCACACTCTAACTCCTCCAAAACATCGCTACCTTGGAAATGTACTTTCTCAAACAATCCCCGCCCTTCTTCCATATACAACGGCTCCAATTCCAGTGTCTTGTACACCTCCATTAATGTTAGATCTTTGTTGGGTATAGAGAATAAAACTATGCTACGAAGATAGCCTTTCCCGATACCTAGCTCTTCTAGCAGATCTAGTGGAGTCTGCACGTTGTCTAATATCAAAAGAAATTTTCTATGCTTCAGTGTTTGAGAGAATATCATCTTCTTGGTATTATGACTACAAAATCCCGAGATGTCTAAATTGATTGTCTCAACAATCTGATTGTGTAAGTCTGAAATTTGATAGGTTCGAGAGGCTATGAGCCAAATCACATCTTTAATCCAACTTTGGAAAGGATTCTAGAAATTGTAGACCTGTTTTAGTAACACTGTCTTTCCAACACCAAGTATTCCATATGCACAAAACCCACGAGCTTCCTCTTGCCTAGCTTCATATAAATAAATAAGCATATTAATCGTATGAAGAAAGTTTATAAATAAGTAGATTAATCCAATGAAGAAAGTTTATAATGGGTATATACCCCAAATAAAATAATAATAATAAGCTTACAAATAGTTTAATGTATGAACTACACCAGCTCCTTGTGCACCACTTTCTACCTACTTTTCCTTTTCATAGTTTTAAGGTCCACTTTATGATTATTATTAATACTCTCTGATGCTTCCGTGTTGTTAGTTGGAAAATTCCACACATTTTTCTACTTGAGATTAGACAAATAAAGTCCCTCCCCTATATGATACTATGGATATTTGCATAGTTATTTTCTATTTAAGCCTTCTTTGGTTCCTTGACAAGACTTCCCCTTCGCCTTCCTAGATGCCTTCCTAGTGTTGTTGTTGTGATTTCTCTACCATTCTATGTTATGTTCATGGTTTTAGATTCACTACAAGCCTTTAGGTATATTTTTTCATTCGGTGCTATGATTTTAGCTTTGCAACATTGGTCTTTATGCATGCTTTCTGCATAAGTGTTTTCTATTCCCTGTATTAGGTTTTCTATTCTCTATATTGGGTTTATGTTATTAGCTCTAATATTGGTCTTTTCAATGTTGAGGTTTGTTTTTGTTATAATTTTCTCCATTTCCTATATTGAGTTTACGATTTTTTCCTCCCAGACTTCTTTCCAATTATGGGCTTTAGCCGGAAGGAGCCTCGCTTGCATCCCTGTATTGGGTGTATAGTTTTAACCCTTTAATTTTTATTTGGTTTTTCCAAAAATTGATATTGGATGCAATTGTGATCATGCCTTTGTAAAATCAAGAATCCTTGTATGAATCGAATAGCCTTCTCTCCTACAAATACCAAAAAAACAAGTAGAGCAAGTGCATCAGATCTACATCCTATATCTAGTTCCTCGCAATATTTTCTAATGGCAAATGCATTTTGATGGTGTAGAGCTATTGCTAAATTGAAATATCTATCTCCCTTCACATAAGAAGCTAGAGAAATTGCATCAGATCTAGATCCTACATCTAGCTTTGCACAATCCTTTTTGAGGGAAAATGCAATTGTGACATTGCAAAGCTTTTGCTAAATCAAATTAGCCTCGTCCCTGCTACAAGCGCATGAAGGACTAGTGCATGACATCTAAATCATACATCTATATTTACACAATATTTCGTTAAGACACTTAGATGCAATTCCATTTCTTTGGAGTGCAGGTCCCCAATGTTATAGCATCCTCCTTACTCTGCCATTAACATCACTAAGTGATTTTGGTGTCATGCCTTGTGGGTCGTCTGTGGTTTGTGGTTATTACCTATGTGATGCTTATAAGAATTACATGTCTTACTACTACAATGCAATATCCCTATGTTGGGATTCCATTCCACATTAATAACCTTCTCCTTCTTCTTATGATTACTTTCCACTACCACAAATGTACAATATATGAAGTCACAATGTAGTTCTCCAATGAAGTTGGGATATAAAGTCACAACACATGCCTTCAAGGAAGTAAGGATGGACAACTAATTTTATTGAAAACTATAGTGTAAAATAGAATGGAAAGAAGATGTTTTGGAGAGTGAAAAGAAGAGGGTAAAGTGTATCACCCCTAGATCTATGAAACAAAATCCCATGTAGAATGCAATATATCAGGGAAACATATACACCATAAATAATAACACTAATGAAAGAAAAATGCATGACTACCAACCTATGATTTCACGAACATATAAGTTTGATCGAATAATATATTTACGGTTAACAAGGAAAATGTCACCAATATATAGATGATTCATGGCAACATAGACACCGCAGAGTTATTCATCTCCACTATCAACCCACATATGACAAGGGGGGAAATTAAGAACTACCTTCCATACAAATTGAAATAATATTTATTTAAACTATAGCATGTCGAAAGACATTGCATGTTTACTAATAAACATGGAGTTTTATTTATGACAATAATGATAATCTTCAAATAGATATCAATTTGTACATATGCAAGAAACATTTCCATCTTCCACTCAATTTCAAAATTCATGTGGAATGCTTCAGTATTAAATCAACTTCAAGGATATCTAAATCATCTTCAAGTATATCTAAAGCATAAGAAACAACTTGAAGGACAATTGATGATGTAATAAAACCAATGGAATATTCCCCTACATGTGGATGATGAATAATTGCAACCTCTTTAAAGGCCTTCGTGTTCTGGTATGCAAAGAACAAGCCATGTATAAGCTTTAAAAACACTTTGTAACAAAACAACAAAACATTACCACCTTACCCACAATCATACCTTCAACTCTTCAATTAATAACACATGTATCCTCAAATTTATTGTATTTGACCAATTCATATCTCATTGAATGGAAAGTTAGGAATCCATTATATTTCAATCTATGTAAAATATTCAGAAAATAAATTAGAGATATTTTCTGCAACATCAAATAGGTATAAAAAAATAATATTACCAAACTTGAAAACATGAATGCATACTTTCTTTAAATTTGACTATAAATTAGAGGGAAAAAGTATTTCCTTAATGTTAGTGATCTGGCATTTTCTAGACCTAATACTTGATTACATAATAAAACATGTTTCTAAAATGTAAATGTGCTAAAGCCTAAAATAAACGCAAAAGACCACATCATGCTTATAATTCTCAAAGTCAAACGAATACATGCACATGTACCTATTAAAAGGGAGTTATACAATTCAACATGCCAATAACATGTTTTTAGAAAGCCTAATATATGATGTCTAATCTAAGGAATATCTAGAGAAATGGTAGCACTTATTTGGTTTGAGGCTGAGTAGATATGTTTGACAAGAGGCTTTTTCTTTATGAAACATTCTCCAACCGAGAGGAAAGAAGCACCCAACTATGAAGATACAAGTAAATCCATGAAGAATATGAAGATACAAATAAGCACTCTTGAACAACCAACCGCCATTCTGGAAAATAAATTGGTTTATTGCTACACTAGCCGTTATGATGGTAGGATTCCCAAATATGTGGATTTTAAATATTCTTCCATACATGTTCATTAATTAAATACCCAAGAAATATTTTCATTATATCTCAAATGCACAGCAACATGAATAAATAAATTGAAAAACAAAAAAACTAATATGGGTGAAACAATGCAGAACTATAGAGAACTAAATTTGAAACCTTGGAAATTGTTTTTTGAAGGAAGTGACCACCATTAGAGGTCTTCAGTGGAGAAAGATTTTTGAGATTTTCTCCAATGAATGGAAATCTCATGCTACCAATCAGTAGCTTTGATATCTGTCCCAGATTTCCTTCACAAGTTTTATCTTTCAACACACTGCACATCATTACCTATGACTTTCTTTAAAATGATAGATTTTGTAAAATTCCCCATTATTCTGGCAGCACGATCTTCAGTAGTCCTCATTTTAGCCAAGATCCACACATTATCTATCTAGTAGCAGCATCTAAAATGAATATTGCAGGTCGAATGTTGCCTTATTCTATGTGGTCTAATTGCCATATTTTCAAGAAATAAAAATCCACTGGCCTTGAATGGCTTCCACATAAATGAGAACATAAAAAGGCTTGGAAATAAATTTTCAATCTGGAAATTACAAAAGAAAATAGGCACAAAGCATTCATTACTGAGAATGAGCATTGTTCCCTGCTTGAGATCCACAATTTGGGGGGAACCTTTAGACGTGAAGCCCAAACACCCAAGCAGGTCCTATGTATAAGGCCAAAAACACCCAAGAATGCCCTGTGTATAAGGAAAAAATCCCTGTGTATAAGGAAAAAATGCCTTTTTCTTTAGCTCCTCATATTGTGCCCTATTGGCAGTATAATGGAGCTCATGAAGTGAAATTAGCATCTTCCTAACGGACTTGGTAAAACTTCCCCCAGATTGAGAATTCACAGTACAATTCCTCAATCCTCTTTCCTCTTACTTGACTTTGATTTAACATTGAAACGTTTTAAATCCTTCTAGTTCTTTGTCCCTGAATTTGAACTTTTCTTAGTGGGTTTCAGCTGCTTATATTTATCAACACTCCCACACTTCTTGGGTTTCTTTGCAAGGGAAATAGATAGACACCAAAGCCTATCCTTTCCCTGAACCATCCCTCACTGGCACACCATAGACTATTCCTAACCTCTTGATTCATCATTGTACTTCTACGCCCTATTTTAGAAACCCTAGCACATGTGATTTTACCAACTTTGACCCTTAATCTTCTTCGCTGTTATGAAACCAGCTCAAAAAAAAGACAGAAAAGATAGATCAACACCTTAAAATTCAACCTCTTCGAGGGGGAAACCTCCTTTACATTACATAAATGAACAATTCTTCATTGATACAAATGAAAAGACCTCCATTCTATATATAGGAGTCTAAGGGGTCATAACAAAATCAGAGCTGACATAACAATAATAATGTAAGGGCACAATAATAACAATAGTGGACTTCTATGGGGCACAATAGTAACAATATGGGCACTACATGGGTACATCAATATAATAAGTGGGTTGTACTAATGACAATAAGGGGTTACATTAGTAGTATAGGGGCCTAACATGCCCCTCTCCTTCAAAAAGCGTTGTCCTCACGCTTGAGTAGTTCTTCATGCTTCTGTATAAAATTCTTGTCCTCCTATGTGGAATCTTCAACGGGTAAGTTATTCCACTTGATGAGATACTTTGGAATTGATCGATTTCATAGCCTATTGGGTTCTTGTTTCTATGATTGCTCCAAGTTCCAATATGATTTTTCCTTCCTCTTGAATTTCTGGCAATATTGTTTGAATTAGGATCTTTTGCAACTTTTGAATAAGTGGCCATACTTCTTCATCCTTCTTAGCTTCCACGGCCTTTATCTTAGATTCCATGCCATTTATCTTAGCTTCTGCTAGCTTTTGTGAGCATGACATTTGTTGCACTTGTTCTTGTAATTTTGATATATCATGTGGCATTTCTTCCTCTTCTTCATGAGTCATGCTAGAGCTTTCAGGTTCCTTACTAGGTGTTTGCATTTTCTTTCCTCGGGGCATCAGTTACCGATACTAATGCTCTACTATGCCCTTTGCATTCCTTCAAAATAATTTTCAAAACAAGCTTAAGAAAAAAATTTAAAAATCTACACACATTTTTTCACTTTGTAGGAGCTCAATATTGCCTCTGATGTATCTCTGTAATTTTTCTCTGATACCAAATGTTATGAAACCGGTTCAAGAAATGATAGAAAAGATAGATCAATGCCTTAGAATTCAGCCTCTTCGAGGGGGCAACCTCCTTTACATTACATAAATGAACAATTCTTCCATTCATCCCTTGCTTCGTTTATCCAATCTGGTTGGATAATAGAAATAGCACAAAACAATGCTTCCACATCCTCATCCTTGAAGAGTCTTCCCATTCGGTAAGGTCGCCATTTTTTAAGTGCATGTAGTATTGTCAACATTTCCTTCTCATAAATAGATTGCTTGAGATGTAGCAGTAAAAATACCCAATCACCTACATCAAAACATTTTTCACTATGATGTTGATGTACCTGTTGTTACATTTGATTTTGCATCAAAATGGCATTATCCTTTAAATGTTGGAGAACTTGTTGTTGATGCTCAATGTGATCTTTCACTAATGGAACCTTTTTCTTCTTGATATGTCCTTGTATCTCTAGAGTTTTAGGAGTGGTAATTTCTCCGAATCCTTTACAAGATATGGTCAGATTCATTTCTTGATGCTCGATGTGATCTTTCACTTCTTGAACATTTTTTTTCTTGATATGCCCTTCTATCTTGATAGTTTGAGGAGTGGTAATTCCGACCAATGAATTACAAGATATGGTTGGATTCATTTCTTCTTTCTCGATGTGATCTTTCACTTCTTGCACCTTTTTCTTCTTGATATGTCCTTCTATCTTGAGAGTTTGAGGAGTGGTAATTCTTGCCAATGCTTTACAAGATATGGTCTGATTCATTTCTTCTTTCTCTGGGGTGGGGTCCTGGCGTATATCCTCTTCTTTTGATGTTTCTTGATCCTTTTCTTCCTCCTCTTCATATTCTATGTAAAATAATTTCTTCTCAGCACACTTATGACCTTTAGTGCATTTGCTATCACAATTGTAACAAAGCCCTTTTTCTCTTTTTTCTTCCAATTGTTGTGGTGTAACCCTTGTAGGTTGTGGAAGGCTAGGAGAAACAACACTTCCATCTTTATAGTTGTGAGGGGTAGACTTCCTTGTTGCCATAATTTTACTTTCCACTATGTCACAAAGCCCTTTTACTCTTTCCAATTGTTGTGGTGTTGCTCTAAAGAAGGTGTTTCTCTTTGTATCCTCATAATGTGCTATCATTTCCTCCGTGAAAATTGACCATGTAACAAGTTGTTTACAAGAACAAAGCCCTTCATACAATAAAAATTGATCTGGTTCTAAATATGAATATGCAATACATACCTTTTGTAACAATGGTACACCATCTAAATCAAAATATTGCTCCATCTGAAGTATCCAATTTACCGGATCCTTGCCATCAAACTTCCTCATCTTTCTTTTTCGTGATTTTAGGCGCTCGATATTGAAAAGACTGTAACTCAACACTTTCGGATCATTAGGTTTTGAAATTGTGACCTACAGTAGCCCTCTATGTCCTCTTTCCAATTCCACCAGTCTGATCCAATTTGGATTTTCCAACGAAGAGTTATGCAAAATCTCCCATAGTTACCTGATTATAGACTAGTTCAGTAGAGAAAACTTGTACGACGTGCCACGAGTCACTGTTTCGACCTTTGGCTCTAAAGACTATATACAGGAAACTAAAATTCGTCCTCTTTATGTACCTTCTTACAAAATTTCAATCCAATGCTCAGAGAAAAAGTTATGATGATTTTCGCCAGGTCACCTGTTTGGAATATAATTCAGGAGTCTACACAAAGGCCAACTTCCTCAGATCACATCTCCACAAATATAGCGCAAAAATCTCTACAATTTGGACCCGAGATTCAGTGCGAAGTCTTAACAAATGGGTTTTCTTTTCATCTTCTGAAACGTCACAGAAAAAAAGTTATAGCGAAAATGCCACATTGACCTGTTTGGAGCAGCGAAACCCTAGAATCCAAAGCTCTGATACCAAATGTTATGAAACCAGCTCAAGAAAAGATAGAAAAGATAGATCAACGCCTTAGAATTCAGCCTCTTCGAGGGGGCAACCTCCTTTACATTACATAAATGAACAATTCTTCGATGAT
>JABXJQ010000111.1_pt1 | contig 12161 bp, 21 predicted proteins | sample 7436221 | NCBI WGS metagenome assembly JABXJQ01 (sample SAMN14395755, study PRJNA613071) | wetland metagenome | isolation source: water sample H0 from high-altitude wetland | place: Chile: Salar de Huasco, high-altitude wetland | collected 2015-11-10
AAACAGTTCTAATACAATGTAACTCATATCTTTAGTTTAAGGATTGAATCTCTGATAACATAGACTTCTATAAAGGGATCATCTATACCATTAGAGTGTTCTGTATAATCTGCATCGGCATTATCAGCACATGTTTCTATGGCTTGGTTCCATACTCTTGTAGTAATCTTTTCTACTAAAGAATTGTACACGTTGTAAAAAATACTTTCATCAAATCGTGAAGTAATCTCTCCATCATAGGGAAATTCTTTCTCCCACTCTTCTTTGATTATCTGTTCAAAATTCTGGTAAGACATCTTTGTTCTTTATGTTTTGAATATCTCTTGTGCAATCTGTTGGGTCACAGGTTACATCAAGAGTATAAGGATGTGTAACAGTATGCTCAGTGATAATATCACAAGCAACATGCCTCGTATTCTTGATTGCTTCAAGACATTTGATACGTGCATACTCTTCTAACCATTTTCTCAAATCTCTGTGATTGACATTGAAGTAAGCCGGTACTTCTTTGTTGTCAAATATTGTATCTACGAATTCATTTGTAGTCATAATAAAAATAGGGGAGAAGTATTACCCTCTCCCCTTTATGTTTAGTTTAGAATTTTTAACACTGTCTCAAACCCTACTTGAAGGTTCCATTCATTACCCAAGACTTCGTGCTTTTTAAAGTCTTCAAAGTCTGCCTCCTCAAGAAGTTGTTCTAACCTTTCTACTCCTTGGTCATAACAAGCATCAATCCTCTTGTATACTTCAGTATCATCAATCCACTCACAGTCTTTAGTAAGTACTGCTACTGGAGTCATAGCACAAGTACGAATCTTATAGTGGTCTTCAACCGAGTTGAGTATGTCACAAGGGTTTACTACACAAGCAACAGGCGTATCACCAAATCCACTAAAAGAAAAAGATTGCGAACCTAAATGTAGTCCTGTGCTGCACTGAGCATCTGACTCATCTCCTGCACTGCGAGGTTCTCTTTCTTCTACACCTATTACATAATTCTTTGTGTGAGAATGTGCATCAGTGTAGTGTGCAGCAGGAGGGGTATAGTACAGGTCTTTGAGATTACCTAAATATTCATCGTCTGTTCTTACCCATCCAATGTAGTACAAACCTTCTTCATTTTTCCATACATGAGTGTCTGTACTCTTCTTGTTCTTGCGACGCTTCTCGTAAGTCTCTTTTACAAACTGACCCAACTCTGTATTGAAGAAGTCTACCTTTACTACTCGACGATACAGAATCATAAGCCCTCCGTTAGTAAGTTGGATACCATTCTTCTTAACCCAACCATATAAGTTCTCACGAGTCCTTGGATTAGGGTTAAGTGAAAGCCATCCCCAAAACTTAATCAGTCTGTCAAACTCTTCTCCTGTTGACTCAAGAAGTTTATAAGCAAGAACTTTAGGTATGCTTACTTTGATGTTCTTGTAGTAAATACTCCCGTCTGATTCCCAAAACCCTTCCTTCAAAAGTAAGGATGAAGGGTTAGGAAAGCACAAGTCAATAATACTCTGGTAGTCTACATCCATAGCATAGACCTTGACCATAGTTATTTCGGTTGTGCTTACCTCTTTGGAGTAAACCTGTTTATTGTAATGAACAGTAAGAGTGTTGTTGTTAAGTAATATCATGCGAGTTCAAGTTGTAATTGATTTTCATTAATTGTTTCTACTTTTTCTACCTGTTTCTTTTCAACAAGACGTTCCAAGATATAGTACCTGCGAATTATATCTTTGTCTTCTTGAGTAAACTTTCTCATATAGTCTGGATATCCAGACTCAAACCCTAACTTGCCGATGAGTTTAAGTTTGTTAAGATGATACTGAATATACTTTAACTTGACTTCTTCGTGTCCAAATCCTAACAGTTCTCCTGATTCAACGAGTGCTTCAAGTGCTTCTTGGGAGATAGTCATCGGAACTACCCTATCTAATTTTACATCCTTGATGTACTGATGAAGTAAAGGATTTAGTTCTTCCACCAATTCCAAAACGTATTTAGATGTAATTGATTTACCTATGATATCATACACCTTAGTCTTGAGTGCCTCAGTACACATCCTCTTTAGGAAGGGAGAAGGTTCTAATTTGTCCAGATCGTATCCTTCTGTTTTAGTAATCATTAATTTGTCTTTGTAGATTGAATTAAGAAATGTCCAATGTTTCTGTGCTGTTTCTTTAGAGGCTTTAAACAGACAAGGATACTTACTTAGGTCTATGTCTTCTCTGTCTTCTGTACATAATCTATTGTCATTGAAGTGAGATCGATAGTAAGCAAGTCCTTTACCTCTTTCTTTCTTTTCCCCTTTCCTACCTTTTTTCCACTCTAAGAAGTCTTGTTCAGGAAAAGGTTCAAAGAACTCTTCAATGTATTCTTTGAGTAACCTATCTTGGATATAAGCACACTCAAGACCATGCTCTTCTGTAAGACCTGCTGTATAAATAGTATATCTTAGTGACCAGTTGTTTTTCCTTCTCTTGACAGGACTCTTCCCAAGTTCTTGAAGATACTCAAGTTTAAGTTTAGACCAACTAACACAATACACTCCAAGTCTTCCATCAAAAGATTGCCCTACCTGACTGTAAATCCAAGCACCGTTCTTGTTGTAGTTTGCTGGTTCTATTTCTGTTGGAATCTTATTTAACAGAGCACATATCTTTCTGTATGTAACATAAGAAATCCCACAAGGAAAGTCAGGACTATTTAAAAACTTGAGTCTGAGTATTTCTTTTTGTCCTTGTACCTCAACCAGTCTTTTTTCACACTTTTTCCACAGATGTTCTGCTAAGTTCTCAAACTTGAAATTGAGTTTAGAGATACTACTTGAGTCGAGTACAATCTGCTCCCTGTTAGGAGTTGGAAATATTCCTTCATCTAATCCTATGTGAATCCCTCCTTTTAAATCAGACAGAAATTCCCACTGACTAAACTGTTTCCAATCTATTTCATAGTAGACACAACCCAATATAAAATGAAGTCCACTATCGTCAATGGAGGAAGTCCATAATACATCCTTAGTAACTTCTACCTTCTCTACCTTTCCTTCAATACTAATCAAAGTTCCTTCAAAGTATTGGGCCTGTTCTTCAATTGCTCCTTGCCACTTATCTTTTTCTTTCCGTTCGTTCTTTAATTGCACCACTACTCTTGTACCACTTGGTTCTTCTGTATCCTTCTTACTTAGTAGAGTTTGCTTGATAGTGTTCCCATCCAAGAAGATTAGATACTCATAAGCAACTCCTTCATAGACTGTGTTAACCCAATATTGATTGGTGTAAGCCAAGGCACTTAATCGGCCTATGCCGTAGAACCCGAGGGGTTCATCACTATCTCTCTTGGTGGAGTGACCGATTGTAAGATAGCCTACTTTTATTTCTCTTTCGTTTCCAGACTCATCTACAATCTTTTCAACAACCTCGTTGTTCATAAACTCTGGACTCATACCATAACCAAAATCTTGCACAAAGAACTTACCATTCTCAACTCCTATTATACAGGGTTTGTCACTCTTAGAGTATACTTGACTGTCCCGACTGTTGCTTAATAACTCTCGCACCGCACTGCCATGTAAGTTAGAGTACCACTTAGTTAGCATTTGTACATATACAGCAGGGTCTACATTAAGACCAAAAGATTTAGTCTCTGCTCCTACTACTAAAGCACTCTCTTGTTTTGTTTCTATCTTCATGCGTAGTAAAACTGATTTAGTTCAAACTCTTCAATTACTTCTTTAGAAAACAAGCAGTGAAAAGCACTTTGATAATATCCACCATCGTAAGTGTCATATTGCATGTAATCTACTTCTCCGTATCTCTTTTCGTATATCCAAACTGCCTCATCTGGAGAATCTGCTACACCTATTATATCTCCGTTGATGTTTTTAACTACGTATACTGTCATAAGTTCCTTAATGGACAAATTGATTTAACAAAGTCTTCATTACCTATTGCGTTTAGAAATTCTCTCCTTAGTCTTGGAGGAATGTCATACTCTTCTGGGTCTTCTGTTACAATAGACACATCGTAAGCATTCTTTACAGCCACTTTATATGAGTTGAGAGCCATCTTGTTCCTTGTTAGGACACAATACACATCACTGATGTTTCCGTTGATTATAGAAGGAATTTTCAACTCACTCAACTGCCTTTTAGAATACATCTTACTGTATTCTCCTTTCATAAAGTGTTCGTATGATTTGTGATACTCTTCTGGAATCCTAAGAACAAGTACATATTCACTTGTCAAGTCATAAGGATACTCATCGTGATACCATTTGATGTCACGAGTAGCCTTTGTTAACTTAGAATCGTAGGGAGTCTTAAGGAAGAGTAAGTTTTCAAATGGTCTTGTTCTGTAATAATGAACGTCTCCTACGTAAATTTCAAACTTTACCTTGGAGAGTTCTGTCTTGAATATGTTGGGGTACAAATTCAATATGGGTTGAAGATAACATTTTGTTCGATTAACCATTCAGATTATAAAAGTATAATTCATCATTAGTCTCTGTTGAGACCACACCGTTCAGTAAATTCAAGCCGTCTCTGTAACCATTGTAGTGTAATTCAAATTCTTTTTCTACTTTTCCTATTCGTATCTTCTTGTCTACATCATAACCCCACTTACCTATCTGGAGCATCAACTCGCTAACCTCAACAAGTTCATACCAGTTTTTATTTACTACTAACCAGTAACACTTCTCTACTCCAAGACCTGACTTATAAAATGCCATCTGAAAAGGGTAGTTTAAATTAGCACAGACCTTCCACCAATCTCTCAGGTTGTTACAAGTTGTGTACTTTAGGTCTACGTATACTTTCTCTAAACAAATATCTCCTAAGCCCTTACAGGCTATCCCTTCTTCTGTCCAATAGAAAGGCTTTTGATATTCCCCTTTCCACAACCAGTCTAAATCAGAGTTACTTCTTAGACTCATCACTGTTAACTCAGTCTCTACTTCTTCAACTGCTGTGATGATTTCTCTTTCACCTTTCTGAACAAGTACCTTCCACCACTCCTTAGCCTCTTCTATAAACTTATCTACTCTGGTCTTAGGTCTGTTCTTGTAGTAGTCTTGTGTTTGAATCCAATCTTCTATCTCTACTAAGTGATTTCTTAAATCAGTATTATGTATGTTCCAACACCATTTATATAAACTCTCGCACATATCTACGATAGTCTGAGTTGGCCTATTAATATCCACTACATAGTAGACTTCATCCTTTAGATGTGGAGTTAAAAGCATTACATCAAGATACGAACCAAGTAATGTGGCTAAGGATGGCTTGAATGCTTTGGTTCCTTTGCTCAAGAGAAACTTGAGATCACTTTGCGCATAAGATTCATGGTCACGGTACTCTTGGATTTGTTTTAGACTTATCATAAAGGGATTGTAATTGTTTAATCAGTTCTGGAACAGCCTCCATATCAATCTCTATGTAGCATTTTGTCACGTTTCCTTGGCTATTAATAGGAGAGAGTTCTACTACTTGGTACGCTCTATTGTCTTTATTAATCCTACTATATGAAAACAAATCTAACCCTACACAAAAAGATATTCCATTACGTCCCAACGCAGTTGTCTTGTTCTTAAATTTAATCTGGCTCATTTATAAAATCAATTAGGTTACAAATGGTTTGAGTGCCTAAGGCATCTATATTAAACCAGTAGTCTTCTCCTGTGTCCCAAGATTTACCTTGAAACATTTGTTCTTCTTTGTCCCAATAAATCAAAGCGTAAGTCTCTGTACCAAAATCTCCATAATAGGTTCCGGTGGGTAGTTGATACATGTCTTGAGAATCTGTTTCGGCTTTGTCATAACCTTTTACTATGACCCTACCTAACTCAAGGATTGCTTCTGCTCTTAACTCGTAAAGTTTATTTATCCAGTTCATAAGTAATTTTGTTTTAATCCGAAACTTAGATTGAACCACGCAAATTCTCTTGCTGCTTTTGCTTTACTAAGTTTTTCTTTTGAGTTCATCATTGATTCAACACAGAAGTTTTTCCAACTCTCGTATTCTTCTTTAGAATCAAACGTATAGTACTGATACCACACTTCTCCTTCTACACTACCATCCTCAGGTATGTCTTGCATAGTAACTCCATATTTTTCCAACTGCTTATTGATAAGCATATCAGAAAACTCTTTTGATTTGATACTTAGTTTAGCCATGTTATTTGGTTATCCATTTGAATATTTTTCTACGTGAAAGCCGTTGCAACTATTGGTCTTATGGGTAACATAATTATAAATTGTGGGAATTGGAACACTACAAAGATTAGCACATTCTGCTGTGGAGAAGCATTCACAAATCAACTTCTCGTCTTTAAACACTTTGTACAAAGGTTTGAATATAGGGATGTCATCTCCGTAGGTCAGTAAGTATTTATTTTGTACTACTTTACCTTTTGTTATAATTGTTTTAATTGAGTTCGGTTTAAGGTCGAGTTCTTGAGTTGCTTGGATACCCCCACTAAAGTATTTAGTTCTTGTTTTTGTTTTTATAGACCAACAACTTATTTTATTATTTCTATAAGAATGTTGATCTACGTCTCCTATGGATAACTCTTTTGTATAAGAGACAAACCATTGATGGTTTATGATATATTTGTACTTATTACATAAATGAAACATTGCTTTAGAAATGTTTAAATAGGTGCAGACCTCTTCTATATTTTGAAAGGTTCTCATTAATGCAAAATCTAAATCAAATACATATACTTTTCTCTTTGTACTTAAAGATTTCCTTTTACGAGAGTCTCGTACTCTTGGATTTTCCATATTAGGATTATATGTAATATTAAATAGTGGAACTTCTAACTTTATTAGTTCTTCTATTCTTTTTCTTTCTTGTATAATTGCGTCTTGTCTTTGCAAGTTATCTAATACACAGTTTACAATAGGAAAGAGACCTTTTTCTACCAGATTATTTGTCCATTGCACCTTGGGTTGGTTTACAGTTTTATCTGTGCGACATCTGCAATCGTCGGATAAATGTTGAACAAGCCTTTTGTAAATATTGAGACTTGTTTTACCTACATATCGAACATTAAAAGGATACTCTTGGGTAGATAACGGGCAAATGTACTCGTAAATTTTGTAGTTCATGTTGTAAATTGTTAGACTCAATGATGAAGTCTAAAGATACAACATATAATTATACCACAATATTATTTGATAATTCTTTTATCAGATTTTTTAAAAAGTTTTTTCCGCAGTTCACTACTACATCATCAGCATCCTTACAATCTATGTTAGAAGGAGTGTACATCAAGAATACTTTGTCGCTGTTAATTAATTTCTTTAACCTGTCTGCGCCTTCCTTACCAGCCCTGTCTGCATCCATCCACAATATAATTACATCATGCTTCTCTACCCACTGATCTAAAATAACTTTATCAGGGTGTCCATAATTTTCTCCTTGTATGTGAGTAACATTGAACTCACAATTATTGTTGATAACTAAAGCATCTTTGTGACTTTTACTTACAATCAAAACATTACTCCCTTTATCAAAAAACCACAGATCATTTCTGGTTTGATTTCCTAAGAATCTTTTTGATTTAGTGCGCTCAGGAAAGTAAAGTTTTATTTTTCCATTACACGTATAGGCAAACGCTGTATCATCACATAGATAAGTTCTTGTCCTACCAGATTTAGAAATAGTGAAAGCACATACACCATCTACATCAAGAGGTTTCTTTAAGAATCGTTTCTTCCAATAGGTAGTGTGTTCTTTGTTCCAACACGGAGTGACTTCTATTAGGCATTCTTCTTTTTCCTTTACTTTCTCCTTCACCTCACGCTTAACTCTTACTCCTTGCTTATCGTATATCTCACGTAATGCTTTCCTCCAATGGATTCCTTTAACTCTTGACCAAGCAGTAACACAATTGATATGAGAGTTTACCTTGTCACCAAAGTCTACTATCAACAGTACATCGTTGTGGTATTCAAACCATACTCCAGGTTTGTTATCACTTCTTAATGGAGAACAATACTTGTACTTCTTGCCTACACTAATCATCCTTCCCACAAGTTGACTCCATGCCCACTCTTGGTCTATGTCTTTAATAGTTATAGGCTCGAACATTCATTTACCAAGACAGTTTGAAATTGAAATAAGAATAGTTAGTATAAGTGCTATTACAAAAGTAGGAAGGACTATACTTCCATTTGTTTTACTATTGTCGTATCCCATTTTCTCGTGTTTAGTGTTTCTGTTAAGAACTTTATATCCGATTTGAGTTGTTCAATAAGACTGAAAGTTGCTTGTTCTTCTGTGTTAAACATACAGGTCAACTCGTCTTTATAGAATCTCTTAGGTTTTTGCGTGTGACTTTCAACCATAAACACATAATTAGAGTTCTTGGTATCCACGCATAAAAAATTCCACTTGATAATATGCGGGTAATATACCTGGTAATAAACTGAATTGTATTCCATAATAAGTAAGGGGAGTACAGTCTCCCATACTCCCCTGTTTGTTTAGTTTACCACTCTGCTACTGGTTCTTGACGAGTAGGGCGTTCTTCATTAACCCAATCAGGAACATTGTCTTCAGGATTATCTTCAGGTGGTGCAACGTCAGGAGTTTGATCTTCACTTACACGATAAGGAACCTTCCAGTTGTTATCTGCTGTACCTCGAACCACTCTTAGTCCTTTTTTCTCGTTACCCTCTTTATCCAAATAAACACTCTCTTCCAAGTCTACATCAAACCAAACATCTTTCAACTTAGGAGATTGTACAAAACTTCTAAAGAGAAAGGCTGATGCTTTGAACACTCGTTCTCTCGTAGCATACTGTTCTTCAAAGGTTGGATACTTCGATGTAATCTTAGCACTAACCTCACTTACAATTCGATTAATTTCTTTTTTACCTTCATCGTTAAAGACTTTTTCAATGGCTTCTTCAAACCAAATCTTAGTGGATACAAACCATCCACCTCTGCCTCCTACTACATTTGCCCAAGATTCAGGAGTTCCGTCTTCTTTCAAGACAGGAGTTTTAAAAAAGGCATTTGTGTGAAACTTGTCTTTCTTAAAGGTAAGAAAAAACTTTTCGTTTCTTTCTTCACACCCTGTTACTTTCATTCGGTGTGTACCAGGTTCGAGTGTTACAAACTCTTGTTGTTGGTCGTTGTTAACAAACATTCTATTTGAATTTAAAGTTTAAGATTTGTAATGATTGAATTGAGATACTTAGTAGTATCTCGACGTGCTTGTGATTCTTCAGAAGTCTCTTCTCTTACTCCTTCAGTAGAGTTACAATCGTCACAGGAAAAGTCTCCTGTTCCTTCTGAATGATACTCATTAGTATTGACATCTACCCAAGCCAATGTCTGTACATTAGTTGAGCCACATTCTTTACAGACTAACATAGTTCGATTTGTTCTACTGTACATTTTTGTCCTGGGATCCAAGGAGAGACATACACTTCTGCATCATCAATGTACATACACGGTTCTTGTTCAAATCCTTCTCCTATACCGTCTGACCACTGTCCTCGGGTGTAATCAACAAGACTTTCAAGTTCTTCCTTAGTAAGTTCTTGCTTAGCGGTATACTCACACACCGCATAGAGTTTGTTGTTCTCTACCACGAATCTGGTGTATCCCTTTTCAAGTTTATCCTGGTATGGTTCATCAATATAATCAACAAAGTCATCTTGAATATCTATTCCGTTTAGTTCCTGAATCAAATGTTGAGGAAAAGGTTTGTGATTAAGAAAAGCCTTTGCTTCTCCTTTAATTGAAATTTGGTACATAATTAGATTTAGTTATTCACAATCAAGTTCATCTTCATCGCCTATATTAATAAGGCCATTCTGATTCATGGTATTCTTTTTGTGATTCATATTTACTTAGTTCATTTGAATACCACTCTGCGTACTCTTCTTCTGTCATTAAGTGATAAGAAAGAATCTGATAATCAAATCCGTTCTTGTCACACTCTTCCTTGAGTTCTTTGAGTTGCTCTACTATTTGTTCTTGTGTCATGTTAATTATTCTCCTTTGATTGCTTTACGGATTATCTGACCCACTTCTTCTGTGAGTAAGACTTCTCCTCCATGTTGTTTAAAATAATCTACCACTTCACTGTACCTACACTTATCAATACGTGCAAGGTTAGTGGTTTGATCAACAGCAAATACAATATCGAAATCAAAATCTATGTCCTTGCCACTCTCCATAGCAAGACCTACTTTCTTGGGTACACTCTTGCCTTTCTCGTTTACTTCAAGTACATAGTCTTGTTTACTTCTTACTGTACAAATAAGAGGGAGGGGAAAGTTGATCAAGGCTTTCTTAAACTGCTCAAAGAGTGGAGTAAGTTTGGCCCAATTAGTATATGAGTTAGTCCCTTCCATCTTGTTACTCAGGTCGAGTATGTACTTCCACGCAGGAGTAATACCATCAAGGATAACTCCTTTCATTTCTACTCTTGCCTTGTCCAATACTTCAATAAACCCTTTGATAGTCTGTTCTTTCTCTTCCATGTTATGAACAAAGAATTCAAACTCATTAGCGTAGATAGTACTGGAGTTGTTCTCTGTGTCAACTACTAATAAAGGTTTGTCTCCAATAAAACCTTTCATCAATCTCAATGCACTTTTAGTTTTACCTCCTCCACTTGGGCCAGATAGCAAAACTTTAACAGGACGAATCCCTCTTGTTGCTTTAACAAAAGTCATATTATTTAATTTGTTTAGTTTAGTTCAATGTTGTAATCTCTGCAAATAAATTGCACACGAGACTTCCCCACTTCAGATAATCCTGATTCATTCCAGTTAAAATCCGAGTCATGCAATCCTTGGATTCTTGAAAGAAATGCGGGAGACATTTGTTTCATCCAATCAGGTAATGAATACTTTGTTTCAACAAGTTCTTCAATAGTTATAGCCCCTTCTTTTTCATCTATTTGACGAGCCAAGTCTGGGTCAAGAAGTCTTCCTATTGCACAGCCTTCGCTTGTTCCTTCAAGTCCTAATGTGATAGGAGAATACCTACATTTACCTTTTGACCTGCATCTGTTGTTAGATGTGTAATGCCCAATTGTGTCAAGCAACAATTCTTTTTCTGTCATTGTTTTAAATTATGTCTGAGTGAAGTTCAATCCATTCTCCTATTTCAGTATAACCTACAATAAGACGGGACTTGAAAGATACTCCTGGTTTTTGGTAGTCTATACACAATCCTCCTTCTACCTCTCTTACGAATCCTATGTCAATAATAGTATAGCCTGCCATTAAAACTTCTTGTAGTACAGAAGATACTTCGTTATAGGTAAGAGATGCACAACACAAGTCTAAGTATGTTTCAGTTTCTCCACTCATTGTTCTTTATTTAAAAGTAAAAGTTGATGTTCAATTTGCCACAATAAAATCTCTTGTAGTCTTCTTGCCTTGTCAGTTCTTTGATACCACTCTCTGTCCATGTGTACTCCCGTCCTTGCTTTGGTTGCTTTAGCCTCGTTAAGTTTGTCTACAATCTCGACTATGGTTGAGGCTACACCAATTCTCCACTCATACAAAAGAGATTGGTCTTGACAATCATAGACATCATTAGAGTCCATGTTCAAGTTGTTGTTTCTAATTGTCATGTTTGTCATTTAGGAGTATTGTTTGACTCGTTCATAATATTTGTTTAAATTGTTTTTGTCTAAGGTTTCAAAGTTACAACACTTCCCATCAAAGAAAACTGTGTAATTAGTTGACACAGTTCCGTAACGATTTTTAATAAGGTTAACGGTACGAGAGTGATTGCCCATTCTTGGAATCATTATACCATCCCAATTCTGTATACCTGTGTTAGCCCCTACTTCATTGGTTCTATTCAAGTTGGTGATCCCTATAAGATTTAGATAAGACCTGTTCACCTCTTTGTTCTTGGCCAGTCCTGCCATAGTACACAACACCTCTTGATTTCTACGGTTCTCATTACCTTCTGTTGAGTTATCTTGGTGTTGAATAAACACAGAAGAATAGTTAAACTTCTTGGCAGCATAGGCTCTTGCGTGTTCTACACAATCTGCTATGGCTTGGTGCTCAGATTTACCTGACTCTGTATGTAAAATCGCCAAGTGATCGAACACAGGAACTATAAATTCTTCCGGATCATCAGGAATATAATTGTTCCAACCTTTACTCAACTGTT
>JABXJQ010000113.1_pt1 | contig 12020 bp, 15 predicted proteins | sample 7436221 | NCBI WGS metagenome assembly JABXJQ01 (sample SAMN14395755, study PRJNA613071) | wetland metagenome | isolation source: water sample H0 from high-altitude wetland | place: Chile: Salar de Huasco, high-altitude wetland | collected 2015-11-10
CTTTGTAAGAGCATGTTTGATCACTGGAGGAAGGCTGCAAAGACTGACACTAACAAGTTTGTAATTGAACATGTTTACTGCATGCCCCACACTCAGAGTCTCTTTGGTTGCAACAACTTCTGGCTTTTCTTCTGCAGGACCAGTCCGCTCCTCAGCGATTACCACATCAAGAAGATGCATAGCAATAATGCTCATGACATGATTCCATTGTGGGTTTGTTTTCTCTAAATGATAGTCTTGATGATACGAACAATATTGGTCTCTGCCCATGTTTTCAATATTCGATATAACATTGGAGCTCTATGCAGACTTAGCTGATTAATTGCTACTACTGGTGGAAGTTTCAGTCCTTCTAAACATGTTGAACTTAGGAGTCTTGCTACTCATGGTGGTCTCGCTTGACCTTTGTTTCAACTCTTCCAACTCATTTGATATAGCCTTGATAGTACATGTCAAAATCTCAATATTAATATTTTCTTTCTCTTTGGCCTTGCTTACAGAGGTTTGAGACCTTTTACCTGTGCCTTTGGAATCTTTAGTTGGCTCATCATCTGCAATGAATCTAATCATGTGCAAGTCCATTTCAACTGTGATTTCCTCTTCATAATTTTTGGTCAAAGTTTGTTTCACAATTCTCTTTATAAACTGCAAAATGCTAGTTGGCAAGGAAAAATTGCAATAATTGATGGTGATGGAGTTATGAGGTTTAGTGTTTGCTGAGAAATTATTCAAAATGTGGTTAAACCTTTGATTACAATATTTCACTTTTTCCTTTTGCTCCATCTTGAGATTTCCCAACTCTTTCAATAACATGGTGGGGGTCTTGTCATCAAAAATTTCTCAAGGAATGTTTTCTTAAACCCCCTCAAGTTCTGGATGGAATTCAGAGGAAGACTATGATATCACACAACTTCTCTACCATCTAAGGTACACAAAAATAATCTACATGCAACATCATCAAAGAGTACCTCATGTGTCTAGAGATGTAGGTAGAAGTTGTCTAGACAATCCTTTGCCTTTACTGCTTTTTCAGGGTCATACTTCGTAAGGATCTTTTCGGTATGCCTTCACATATTGTGTAACACACCTGGTAGTGAAAGTGGGCCCTAAGACATCCAATCCAGATCTTGTTCTTCCATGTCTTCTTCGTTGTCTTTCCATTCTTCTTCAGAATCTGATTGGTCTTCTTCTTCTTCTTATTCTTCTCCGACCAACCCAAAAAAAGTTTTGTCTGAGAGAACTTTGTTATCATTGTCACCACAGTTGAAGGTTGGAGGCTATTCTAGTTTTCCTGTGTTTTCTTTAGAGTCTGTTAACTCTTCAAGGGTGGTAAGAACCAACTCTTCAACTATTGAAACCATTATACTAGTAGGGTTGGTTTGGTTCTTCTTTGTAAAATATGGAATAGTTTCTATTCTAGGTATCAATATAATAGCTCTTACAAACTTTCAGGTGATGGGGCAGATGGTTTAGATTTTTTCGTATGTGTATTAATAAGGTTGTGTAGTCTTGGGCTGAGAAGAATTATCAACTTTAGGAATGCGCACAAGGGATTTGCTGGGGATGTTACTATCTTGACCATAGGAAGTAAGATTGGGGTTGGTGGGGTAATCATCCATAAAAGTTTGGCTTCCCTCCTTCTAGCACCAAAATTTTGATAGTGCTATACCCACCAACATTAACAAAATCTCCTTGATATGAATTCCCAATTAGACCTCGCACCGATTTGGTGTAGGAGTCCCATTTGGTATAAAGGCCTAATTTTCGAATCCTTAAAGATTTTCCATATCTCTAATTGTCAGCATGAGAGGGATACAATGGTTCCTTCGAAAAGCAAGAAGGTGTGCCTGGTGAGTGTTTAGTGTAAATGTATCAATGTTATTCTACTACAGAGAGAGGAGAAAAGTGGGCCTGTAAGTGAGAGGTAGTAGTACAACCCAAGAAGAGACAGACATGAACTGAAAGGATCCGTCTAACATCCAGTGAAATATTCCACAAAGTATGCGATGATCGTTACAACCAACAAATGAAGAAAGATCTGTCTAATATCTTGTAGAATAGTCCACAAGGATGGGACAACAATAACAACCATTACAACACATTATTAATAAGATAAGTACCAAAACAACCAAAATAGTTCAACTATATTAACACATTTGAAAGTAAACATGAAATACAAATATCTACAAAATAGTCTTACAAACATTCATAATCCATACATGAATAACGTGCTGGCCTTGAAGGCTTCTATTATTAAGTAAAATTTCTAAGAGACATTATTACAATGTACATCACTATCTCTAGTAGTGGAGCATTGGAGCAACTCCTTGCTCCTTAAAGAACTAGCTTATCTCTCTAATTCTTTACGGGAGGAGCCAAGGTGAAAAGTCCTTTTCTCATACAATGAGGAAGTATATATAATAAAGGGTGACTCTTTGACTACCCTCATGACTGTTTGACTTCTTAAGAATTTTTAACTTACATAACTCTTTACATTCCATGTGTGTCATTTGGACTTCCAGTTTACAATACATTTTGAATACAAGATACATGATCCACAATAGTGATGTGGCATATGACCAGTCATGACATGATACTACTAATATGGACTGCTTGATGATATGGAAATGTCAACCCATTTCTGATGTTGAGCGTTGAGTATCTTCTTGTTCTTTTCACCTTCATATGACTTGGTGACAAGGAATCTTCAATGATCTCAAGTCTTGAGTTGTAGTCACAAACTGATGTCCCTTCTGCTTCTCTTGATTAACTAGCTTGTGTATTCAGATACAAGTGTGTCTTTAAGAAAACTTCCCCCGTTCATCTCCTTATTCATAATCTTTCCATGGCGTGATAGAGTAACTACATATTCAATTCACTCATGATGAGACAACATCATTCTAAAAACCCCCTAGTCTAAGATAATGCATTTTGATCCATTAACTGATGTGGAACCAGGTGACAGGTCGAGAGAGTGGGCTCAGTGATTTCACAACGTGTAGTTCCAGTAGCTAGGGGAAAAGATTGAGCCCTAAGACTACATAGTGCGTAGTTCAGGAAGGGCTGAGGGATAAGACTACGCAATTTCCGGAGCCAGTGGGATAAGCTGAAGGGGTGGGCACTGGGAGAGCTCACTCCATAGTTCTAGGAGTCAAGGAAGGTTGGGATAATAAATAGTTGTGTATTTCAAGGGCTTAGGGTATGAGTTTGAGGTTTCAGGTTGCGAAGAGTGTAGTTTAAGTCAGGCTGGGGAACATGATTACACAATTCTGGTGGTCAGGGTTAAGGATTAGGCACAAAAACTACACTATGTAGTAGCCTTGGGAGGTAGGAAATGCACATTGTACAGTGCCAAGTAGCAAGGTCATAGCTATAGGACTGGGACTGCGCAATGCATAGCTCAGGGGAGACCCCATGAAGCTAGGTTCTCGGTGAGGAAGTTTTCTAAAAATGGCTAAGTGTGGGATTAGTGAGATCGGGATGAAATCTGACTATGATCACACAATTATAAAATTTTTATTAAACAACAACATAGATCATCTAAACGCATGAACATTGTTGGGATAGGGTCCCCTAAGGTCAATTTTGGGGCAAAAAGCCCAAGTTTTGGGGTTGAAAGCCCAAGTTTTTGTAAAGTGTAAAGTATCCACAATTTGTGGTTGCGGAGCGTGTTGATGTACAGTGTCATAAAGGGTTTTACCCTTCTGTTTATGTATGTTGTGTCAGTTTTAGAAGATCTACCCATGGTGCGCAGACCATGGGATTGTATAAAAAGGAGAGTCTTAGAAGAGTCTAAGGCAGTTCATAGAAGTTTTGAAGATGAATGTAATGGGTCAATAGGATCGAAGAGCGAGGAGTCTTAGAGTAGAAGGGACACTCTGCAACTGTGTTCGTAGAGGCCTAGAATGGATTCCACAGCTGAGTGTGTGGACCCTTGTAGCAGAGTGCGCAGGTTAGTTTTGAGTCTGTAAGAAAATATGAAGTATCAATAAAGAGACTATTATGGAAATATCTGTGTTTTATCCATTTACTTCTGTTATGAATGAACGCATTTATGTTATGATGAATAATGGGTTTATGATTTAATGTTGTATTGATGCATGAATCTGTATGTTTTACATTGTTATATGAACGCAAGTAATAATATATGTCTACACAAAAATATCTTAATGCATGCTAAAGATATCAGACACTTAAGCCGATCTGGATAATAACAAACATAGGAGCAATTATAGAGGCGCGTAAGTGGTTGATTCGCCTATTTAAGGTCCATGAAAGACAGTTGTAGAGCTTTGCGAAGGTCTAGAGGCTGGTAAGAGGAAGTTATATCAATAAGCCTCGAGTGCTTTTCAATCTATGTGAAGGTCAATAAAGGGGTACAAAACCAACATCATAACCATCTCTGGGTGTGTAAACTTGGTTCCAGCATCCCCCCATACTGGTTCGGTGAGACTTCAGTCCGAGATCTGCAAATTGCTACCGGAAGGGCCAGTAGTGTAGGGATTTGTTTGGAAAACTTAACTCTAAACTTGGGTCAGGACCCACTAAGCCAACAAATGGTTCCGTTGTCGGGACCGGGATCTGCATAAATAGATGGGTGATGTTGCATCAATGGAATCCAACTAAGAAAGAAATTGAAGATTGGTTGGATAAGAATATCCATGAATTCATGGCGCAAGAAAAAATGAACCCGTGATTGATGAAATAACAGTGGTTGGACAGGTATCTATACACAAAGATACACAAAAATTTCTTTTGTTCCTTCCCGATCGAATTATACGAGTGGACTAAACTGGTAGAAAACCAGGGAAGGTGGAGGCTTGACGGTCTGATAGTGTGGACCCTGGAGTTAGTGCAGAGATTGGAAGCTTCTAAAGATAATATTGCACGAGCTATCGATCATTGGCTTGATCGTATCGTAGGAGGATTTGTGACAGACTTTGTGGTTGATACCTCGGTTAGGTACAACGAAGCAGAGTGACACTTCTTCAAAGGACTGCGAGGTAAGTATTTAATGTCTTTGAATACTTGGATTAAAATTCTCTTATGTGAAAAGTGGGTTATGCAATTACCTTTATTTTTGGAGCTACGTGAAGTGGAAAGTTATTCAGGGATAGAAAGGGAACATGACCTGAATATAGCCCGCTGATTGAGCCTCCTCTGAGTGATGACGAAGAAGCAACACATGCTTCTCCACAGAGCATTGTCCAGTTAATAAGGTGAGGGTTCCTGCAAATACCCCATCCACCCACACCACCTCCATCTTCACCTCCATGCATACACCTTTGCCTACACCACCACCACCTCCACTACCATTCACTATGGAGAATTCAGTAAGATTTCCCGTTTTCAAGGGCTTGGGGAATGAGGACCCAGACCAGTTTTGGTTTGTCACGAAGGCTATGTGGGAAGCCCAGGGCATTACAGATGATCATATGAAGAAAGAAACGCTGGTTGTTTCTTTACAGGAACATGCACTCACATGGTACATTAAGTACTACACTGATAACCTGATGGCTGTGTTGGCGGACATTCAGACTGCACTGAATAAGGAATTCAATAGGCCCAAGTTTGAAGTGAAATTGATCGTTGGATTCAAATAAATCATGATGAAGCCTAATGAGACACCTTGGGAGCTAGGTCAGAGATTGAAGTGAAATATCCATGAAGCAAACATGAATCTTACAGATGGGCAACACTGCGAATGGTTTGTGGCTTCGCTCTTGTTGCATCTAAGGGTTACTTCATCACAACAAATGATTGGGACCTAGGCAAAGGCCCTGGAGATTGCGATAATATTGCACGAGACACAAATTCAAGATGCTACTTTAGGAGTTCAGCAGAATCACATGGAGTTGCAAAACCTTTGACTAGAATTCCAAAGTCTAAAGAAGGATAGAGTGGCTCGATCAGAGGTGTGTGAAGAGGTTTGGTGTTTGAAATGTAAGAGTCAAGGGTATGATAAAGATCATTTCCCTGTCTTTGCAAATTATGTTGTAGGAGGAGGGTTGGTGCCTCTGAGGCCAGAAGCTCAAGCAGGGCCAGGTGCAGGGCCCATGTTGTGGTGTGTTATCTTTCAGGTAGTTGGAAAATATGTGACAGATAACTGCCACTTGCTACAGAAATTTATACAGACACCACAACAAATCTTTTGCAACTTCTGCCAATCAATAGGCCACAACGAGCATAATTGTCGTTTTTATGAGTTAATAATGGAGAGAACACCCACATATCAAAATAAGACAAAAACATGGCATCCGGATCAAGGTGTTGGGGGGGCTGGGAGGAGGGTATCAGGGGCACATACGAGGCGGAGGTGGAGGAGGGCCTGTGGGTGGTTGAGGGCAAGTTATTTACTACAGGTTTGGAGGTCGAGGACACTATGCACGAGAATGCATGAACCTGATGCACCTGTCATGCCGACACTACATTCAGTTTGACCATGCGATAGAAGACTGCCCTGTACTAATAGCTAAGATGAAAAAAAAGGGGATGCAACCTTAACAACCTACATAGAAATTGTAGATGATGAGGGTTGAACCCTGCGAAGAGGACCCCAATGTGAATATTGTGTTGCGAAGTGGAATGACAACTTGCAAAGATAAGGGAAAGCGCCCTGAAGAAGGTGAATGGGTATGTAAATCTCTAGAAAAAGAGGTTAGATTTAATTTGGAGTCCGCAAAGGAAAGCTTCATGGAAGCGCAGAAAAGCTTCGCTGAGGCTTCTATCTCAGGGAGTGAGGATAAGCAGTCTGAAGAAATGGACCCATCCATGCTTACTACATTTTTGGAGACCTGTATGAAGTTTCTACATGATAGCAAAGCCGTAAATGGATTAGAAGAGTTGATTAATAAATGTGCTGGTAATGCTTCTGCGGGACCATGCGTGATTAGGAAAATTGGTAAGCATAAGGCAAGAACAGGGTGTGAGATGAGGCTCACCGTGCAAATAGGAGAGTATGAAATGGACCAAGTTATTCTGGATATTGGGTCAAATGCGAATGTTTTTTTGAAACAAACATAGGAGAGAATGGGGAGACCTATGTTGTATTGGTCTCCTATTCAATTGAGGATGGCAAATCAACAAAAGATTATCCCCATGGGAAGATTGCAGGGAGTGATAGTCGATATTGATGGTGTGAGTGCATTAGCGGATTTCGAAGTAATAGAGATTGTCGATGACAACAATCCCTACCCCATGCTCCTTGGGATCAATTGGACTATCAACATGAACGAAGTGATCAATTTGAAGAAGCGAACGATGTCATTTGAAAGAAAATCACTCCGTGTAGTAGTACCTTTGGACCCTGCAGAAGGACCGTGCTATACTGAATCGGTATGCGATTATGAAAATGTCAATGATTTGGACCAGATTTATAAGATAACGATGTGAGATCAATATTGGGTGAATCCAACAGTTGATGGATGTATTGCATGCACCACAAGAGCTCCTCCACATCAGATTCAGATGAGGAATTGGAACACTAGCAGAATAGATTGCATGAAGTGTCTACATTGTGGTGTAACATGATGACCAAATCGCTGTGTTGTGTATCGTCAAAGGTAAGAAGTCTAACTTATTATGATGGATTAACTGACGTTGATAAATTTATCGATGCATTTGAAAGGGAAGTGATGGAGAAGCATCACTTCCAAGTCTTGGACTTGACATTGCGTGCTACGCTTGCAAGATGGTGGGGTACGCATAAAGATAACTTCGATGGATGGCACACATATAGAAGACTAATGAAGGTGTGGTTTGGTCACCCAATGGTGCGATTGATAGACAAATACGATGGAAGGAGTGATCCACGTGAACACTTTGCCAAATGGACTGATGCTTATGGAGCAGAACCGCAACCAGAGTGGGTGCATCAGTTCTATCACACCTTAGATGTAATACCTATGAATTGGTACTTGGAGACAGAACTCCGCCATGGCATAGATGAATGGGATATTTTGAAACAGGAATTCTTGATGACATTTAGCTTTGAAGATGGATTTGAGTGCATTGATGAAGCACTACAGGAGGTGAAAGCAATGATATTTCGAATCCTGCATGATCCCTTTGATTTGATTCAACCAGATTGGACCACCCAGCTATGCCATGCGCTAGAATGCTACAATGTGACTCCTGGAGAAGAAGAGAAGGATCTGAGGAACATTACTATCCTAGAAACAGATAGAGAATCTTGATATCGCCGCCCCAATGAAAATGAGAGAGGTGAACAATGGGACAGAGGCGGAGCCGAAGTTTGCAAAGATAGGGGACTACTGGGATGATGCTATGGTAGATAAGGTCGCTGAATTGCTCCGCGAGTACCAAGATTTGTTCCCTACAAAGTTTTCATACCTGAGAGGGATTATAGGCGATTTAGGGGTGATGAGGATAATGTTAAAACTAGATGCGAAGCCTATTAAGAAGAGGCCATATCGCCTTAATCCTAAATATAAGGAAAGGGTTCATTTGGAGTTCGATAAAATGTTAGTGGCAGGAATCATTGAACTAGTGGAGGAGTCCGATTGGGTAAGTCCTATGGTAGTTCAGGAAAAGAAGCAGAAGGATGACATAAGGATATGTGTATATCTCAGGAAGATGAATGACGCTTGCGTGCATGATCCTTTTCCAACTCCGTTCACCAATGAAGTGTTGTATAATGTAGGAGGAAAGGAAGTATATTTATTCATTGATGGGTTCTCGGGGTACCATCAGATGAATGTCGCGTCAAAAGATAGGAGTAAGATGACCTTCATGACTGAATGGGGATGCTTTCAGTATACTATAATGCCTTTTAGACTGAAGAATGAGCCAATGATCTTTTCGCGCGTAGTCATCACGACATTCAAGGACTTCATTCACAATTTCTTGGAGGTATACTTTGATGATTGGATGGTGTTTAAGCTGGTAAAACACCATGTAGCTAGTTTACGCTTGATGTTGGATACATGCCAGAGGTATCATATCGTGCTAAATTTGAAGAAATGTTTGTTCTGTGTTCCCTTCAAAATCTTGCTAGGTCATGTAGTATGCAAGAAAGGATTAATGGTGGATCCAACTAAGATCGTGGTTATAATCAATTTGGAGGTGCCAAGAAGTGTTAAACAGCTGTGCGCAACGCTGGGGCATACTGGTTATTACCAAAAGTTCATCAAGAGTTATGACCAGATTACCGCGCCAATGGAAAAACTGTTGAATAAGGATGCTACATTCTGTTGGAATGAAGAATGTTAGTGAATCTTGGATGTGTTAAAAGAAAATATGGTCACCACCCGATCTTAGTCTTCCCGGATTGGAAGGAGGAATTTCATGTTCATGTTGATGCATCATGTAATGTGGTGGGAGTAGTACTGACACAGGTCGATGAGGGAGAGTTGGATCACCCTATAGTGTTTGCCAGCAAAAATTTATCTAAGGCTAAGAAGAATTATTCGACGATAGAGCACGAAGGTTTGGCTATGGTGTACGCGCTCTAGAAGTTCAGACACTACTTGTTAGGCAAACACTTTAAGATGCATATAGACCATTCTAAATTAAAGTACCTCGTCAACAAGCCTTTGTTGGGGGGAAAAATATGTAGATGGCTGCTGTTGTTTTAGGATTATGATTTCAAAGTCATTGTGAAGCTAGGGCAATTGAATGTAGGACTGGATCATCTATCGCACATTGAAACAGGTGAGGAGCCCACTAATTTGGAGGAAGGACTGCCTAATGCATAGCTCTTTGCGGTGCACATTGTAGATAATCATTTTGTAGACATCATACACTTTCTGACTACAGGAAAAACTCTAGAAGGGTACACCAGCCAACAAAAGAAGGAATTGGTGGTGCGGGCAACATATTTTTTTGTTATTGAAGGCCACTTGTATAAGATGGGAGTAGACGAGATATTGCGACATTATGTGCCTGAGTTCAAACGAAGCAGCATCCTAGCCAAAGCTCATGGAGGAGCCGCAGGATGACATTATGCAGGAAAAGAAAAAACACAGAAGATTTTACGCACTGGGTTGTGGTGGCCGACACTACATAAGGATTCTAAAGCTTATTGTAGGGCATGCAATGCATGTCAGATAACCGGAAGGCTATCGCGGAGGGATGAGCTGCCTCTGAATCCGCAAATGTCATTGTAGCCATTTGAGAAATGGGCAATTGATTTTGTAGGACCCATTCAGCTTCCAGGAAAGAAGACGGGTGCATGGTATATCATCACCGTGACCGAGTATTTGACCAGATGGACAGAGGTGCAACCTGTAAAGGACTGTACAGGGGCAACAACCACGAAGTTCCTATTTGAATATGCGCTGACTAGGTTTGGTTTCCCAAGGATTTTGATGAGCGATCGTGGTACACATTTCCATAATGAAACGATCAGTGCGCTGATGGAGGAATTCCAAGTTTATCACCAGAAGAGTACGCCGTATCACATGTAGGTCAATGGGATGGCATAAACATTTAATAAGATATTGGAGAACGTGCTGACAAAATTTTGCAATACTCAAAGGAATGATTGGGAGGTGCGCATACTAGTAGTGTTATGGGCCTATAGAACTACTTGTAAGCAGCTAACTGGACAAACACCTTTCAGACTGGTCTACGGCGTAGAAGTTGTGATGCCGATGAAGTACATTTTGCCTAGTCTATGGATAGCGGCATTCATAGGAATGGAGGACCGCATAGCCTTAGAAGAAAGGCTCATGTAGTTGATAGAGATGGAGGAAGATATATTATTGACTGGATTCCATCAACAATTTCAGAAGGAGCGCGAAAAGGCGTGGCACGATCGACACATCAAACTACACACCTTCAAGGTAAATGATTTAGTTTTATCATATGACAACAAGTTTGACAAATTTCTAGGAAAATTTCAGATGCATTGGCTAGGGCCATATGTGATCAAGGAGATTACAATGGTGGAGTAGTTCAGCTGGTGAAATTGAATGGAGATCCATTTCTGGGAAAGGTAAATGGCATCTGATTGAAGCCATACACTGGGGATTCGCTTAGATGAGTATCTGATGGGAGCACAGTCTTAGCACTCCAGGTAACTGCAAGGAGGTGCGAGACTATAAACTACACTACCCGAGTTGTAGAGCTGCGTGATGAGGGGCCTGCGTGGGATAGACGGGTGTCACAGAGTTAGTAGATGCATGAAGGGAGCTATGCTATAGGACAAGAGATCGTGCAACGTAGCTAGAAAGTGACCATTACTGCCACTGTTCATGATTTGACAGTGATAAAACGACTAAGAGGAGTGGAGGGCACAATTAAGGCTGAATTTAAGAGTGATATATTTGAAAATATTCCACCAATCTAATATTTATGAGCAGATTTTGGGGGGAATGGTAGGATTTGATTTTGAAATTGCCTATAAATTACAGATGGTTGCCCAACGAGAGACACTTTGCATTAGGGGAGATTATGTGTCATGCTATCGGTTGTGCATGAACCTTGTGTTTTTTGAGGATTTGGTGGCTAGCTCAGTGTTTCACAGGTTACCTAAGGAAACCTAGGAGCTCCTTAATAGCCTCATGTCTATACCCATAGAAACCGCAAGTGCGGAAGGCTCTATGGCCTCTGAAGGGGGTACCCCTTGTAGGTTTTAACCTCGTATAGAAATTACCTGCATACGAATTCTAAATCACAGGAAAAATAAAAATGCGAGAGCATAACATATAAAACACATATACACTGGATCCCAAAACCGGGACTACCAGCTTGATTTTTCATTATGTTGCTTTCAATGTTACAATACATATTTATACATGCCGAAGCATCCAATACCATGGACTGAAAACCATCGCGTCCAAAACCATGGACCGAAAACCATCGTGTCCAAAAAACATGTGCGAAAATCATGCACAAAAGCATAGGTGGGTTCGCCAACCTAACATAGGGTCCAAAACCAAAATTTTCCAGGGCGCTGCCCCAGACCCCATAAAGTGGGGTTACGGGTACCCCTCAAACCCCCTGTTAACTATGTGGAAAGAATATAACACAACCCAACAATCTCCCACTTGTTGTTT
>JABXJQ010000114.1_pt1 | contig 11989 bp, 28 predicted proteins | sample 7436221 | NCBI WGS metagenome assembly JABXJQ01 (sample SAMN14395755, study PRJNA613071) | wetland metagenome | isolation source: water sample H0 from high-altitude wetland | place: Chile: Salar de Huasco, high-altitude wetland | collected 2015-11-10
TGTAATAGTTGGAGTTGGTGTTTGTAAATTTGGAACATTAACATTTAACTGAAGTTGTTCTTGCTGGATTATTTCTGGTTGTATCTGTGTTTCAATAGTTATATCCTTAAAATTAAATGTGTCTTTTGTTTTAAGAGTATCTCTTAAAATAGGAATATCTTTTGTTTTAGTAAATAACTTTCCTAATTGTATTTCTTTTAATTCTTGCTGTGTTTCTGTTTTAGTTACACTTATTTGTTTAGTTCTTAATTTACTCGCTAAGGTAAAAGATGAAGCTAATGCAGTTGATGACTTCTGAACTGGCAATAATAATCCCATGCTTTTTTCAGCTACAACCTTTTGATAAACAGGAGCAAGACCTTTAATTTTAGTAACAGCTTTAACTTCTGGTGCAATTTGAATTACAGGTGTTGTTGGTTGCTGTTTCTTTAAACTATCTATTGAAAGTTGATAGATGTCTTTTGTTTCAGATACAGCTGGTGTAGTTGGTTCAACACTAAATGTTGGTTGTTTAGGTTTAGTTAAATCAATTTTCTTTATTTTGCCAAATATATCTGGTTTAATTCTTGCAGAAGTTACATCAGTTATAATATCATAATTAACTCCTTTAACTTCTCCACCAACAACATTAATAATCCCATTCTTGCCTTCCTTTGCTATTCCACCAAAGTTAATTTTCATTTTAAGAGATACTTCTTGCCATGCTCCTACAAATTCTTGCTGTCCAGTTAATGGATTCTTGCCAATCTTTCCAGATACTCTTGCTGTTTCTTTTAACTGCAACCTTCCAACAACAGCTTCAGCATCTCCTATAGTAATAATTCCTTCCTTTGTAACCATCTTTGGAGGATTAATTACCTTTCTACTTGTTCCACTAACATCTCCATAACTTACTTCAACATTTCCTCTTTGGTTATATACTGCTGATTTAATCTTTCCACCTTCCATAACTGCACCTGTTCCTTCTCTTACATTATAGAATGGTTGAACTTGTTGAGAAACATATTGCTTTTCTTTTATTCTTAATATATATTTATCAATAAAAGAAGTTGGTGTAACTTTCTTTGAAGAAACTAATATATCAAATCCAGCTCTTTCAGCTTCTATTCTTGCTCCAATAGTTTTAGTTTTAGCTTGATTAAATAAATTTACTTCTTGTGCTGCTTTTAAATTTGCATAAGTTGTTTTTAATCCAGCAGCACCAATAGCTATCTGCAATACCCCACCAGCTGTTTGCAATGGAGAAGTTGATTGTTTTATATCTCTTGCTCCACTTGCAATAAAACCAACATTCATAACTGTTGCAGGAATAGTATAAGATGATGTAGCGATATAAGTTCCAGTTGTTCCAGCAATCTTAACTGCTCCACCTATTTCTTGTGCAGGAAGTATTGGTATCTTTTGTTCTGATATTTTAAACTCTCCACCTATTGTAACTCTTTGTGGTATTGTAACTTCTTTGCTGGTATAAGTTCCTAAATTTTTATAACCTACAACACCTAATTCTTTTGTAACAGCATTTCCTGCTCCTGTCCAAAATGTATTAACAACATCTACTGGTGCAGATAAAACATCTAATATCCCATATTTATTTTGTTTAGTAAAATTAACACTTCCAACTTGTCCTCCCATCGTAACTCTTTGTGGTGTTCCAACTGGTGTAATAAATAAGTTATTTGGCAGAACAATCTCCTTCTGCTGTGGTAATGTTACCATAGTAAGTAATCCAGCAGCTTCAAATTTAGCTAAATCTTGTGGTCTATACTTTTGAATAACAGCAGGAAGGTTATCTACACCATAAGTCATTCCAGCTTTTGTATCTTCAAATCCAATAACCTTAGTAACATTACCTTCAGTTTTAGTTAATGGTTTTAATCCTAAGCTTTGAAACTTTGCCATTTGTGCATCCCATTCAACATTGCTTGATTGTTGTGTTGGAGTAATAGCTTGTGTTGTTGCTTGTTCTCTTATACTTCTACTTTGAATCATCCTATCATAAGAAGCATTTGATTTATCAACAGCATAATCTGCTTTTGCTTCAACATTGCCAGAATAATAATCTCTAATAAAATCTTGCTTATTGCCTTTAACTGCACCTTCATATACACCAAGCTTATCATTTACTATTCTTTCTCTTAAATCAATTCTTTCAAGTGCATCATAATCACTACCACTTAAACCATCAGCTTGTATTGTTTCTCTTTGCTGCTGTATCTCTTTCAACTGGTTCTTTAATCCTTCTATCTTTGGTTCTATATCTGCTTTAGCTTTTTGAAATACTTTATCAACATAACCTTCTTGTCCAATTTCTGGTGCATATTTAGCTATATCAGTTTCAACTACATTTTCTTGTCCAGCAACTTGCTGCTTGAACTTTCCTATTTGTCCTTTAACAGCTTGTCTTTGGGAATAACCAGCAATACCTTGTCCTGCTTGTGCCTGTTGCCTTAATGCTTGTTGTGTCGGTCTTGCTGCTTTTTCAGCTGCTTGTGCTTGTGCTTTAGCAGCTTCAACAGCACTTCTATTAGCTAAGAATGTTTGCATTTGCTGTTGTGTTATTGCCATTACTTTAACAACTCCCAATCTTTAATTTTTAATGTTTTATATTCTTCAGAACAATTTATTTTCCTTCGTGGAATAGATACATTAATTTGATTATTACTTTTATTAGTTCTTAACTTTAAAATTAATGTCTTACTCATAATTAAATCAATTACTCGTAATTATTTAAACCTTAACTTAAATAATTTTACTATCAAGTTCATCAACTTCATTCTTGCTTCTTATCTGCTTTCTAAATTCAGCAGGAGGAAAGTTATACTTATCCTTTAACATTCTTGATACTCTTAAACATTCTTTTTCATTTGCTGTTGTAACTCTAAAGAAGTCAATCTTTCTAAATGTTGAATCCTTTATAGTTATCTCTATAACATCTCCATTATTTCCATTCCAGTTCATTTTAAAATAACTTCCCTCCTTTAAATAAGTAATAAGCTGCTGCTCCTACTGCTACAATAAGGATAATCCATCCTATGTAATTGCCACCTAATCCCTTACCTTTAATCTTTTCTCCTTCTAATGTAGCTAAAACAGTTCTTCTTCCAGCAATATTCATCTTGTCTTGTTCTACTTTTGCATAATTCTCAACAGGACTAAATGGTTTCATGCTCCATTCTGGAATAATCAAAAATGGTTTCCCCTTATATGAAAGCTTATAATCAATAGTTCCTATTCGTGGAAACTTATCCACTCTTACTATGCCATCAACAATAGGTGCTTTCTCAAACTGCATCTCTCCATTATTCCTTATTATTTGAATAGTAGCCCATCCTTTATTTGCCTTCATTTTATTAACTCTACCTTTAAAAGGAATCTTCCACTCTTTAGGTTTAACAGGTTCTTTTTCGTTCTGGTCTTTTATTGCTTGTAACAATTCTCTTATGCTTGGTTCTTTTTCTTCTTCCATGTTACCTCCTTTTCTGCTTGTAATTCATCAATTATCTCAATTAATCCATAAAAATTTGTGAAAGTATATGCCCCTATAGCCCACATAAGTATTGGATTTGAGAAATCTCCTCCAATAAACAAACTAAGATAAGCCATTGTAAGGAATATTAGATGAAACATCCTAAACCAAATTCTATTATTATTCATTTGGTGTATTACTCTCCTTTTTCTTGAACCATCCTTTATTTTCTGCTGTCTTTGGTTTTGTAACATCTGCTATTTCTCTTTTCTGTAATACACCAAGAGTAATTAGCTTAGCATCTCTTGATAATGAAGTAGATGTAAGTATTTCTGCTTTCTTTGCAAAGTAACTTTCCCATATATCGTCGTTGCATAAATCTCCACATACCAGCTGAAGCTTCTTATATGTTCTTTCTGAATAAGGTGTTGTTCCTAATTCTTCAGCAGTTAAATAACCTGTCTTTGTTGTATCATTAGATTCAGATACATCATGCAGGAACTTATGGATGTTGTGCTTTTCTTCTGGAACAGGACTACCCACACCTTCCATTATTGATTTATAAAAAGCATCTTCTTGCTCTTTGCTCATTTCTTCAACCATTCTTAAATGCTGTTTCTTTAGCATCCTCCAGTTTTTCTTTTGTCTTTCCTGTTATTTCTTCCCAAGTATCTCTTAAACCTTGCTTTCTTATTGCTGAATAAGCAAGGAAGAACAATCCAACTAATACTAATGCTGTTGTTCCAGCATTAACCCAATCAGTTGCCAATTTTACTCCTTAATAGAATTAATTTATATAAAGTTGAAAAGCAATTATAGATTAAGAATGATAAAAAGATAATCGCTATACCAACTAAGTTGGGATTATCTAAACACAACACACCAATAGCAGCAGTTAAAAGAAAAATCATAAATGTTGTATTAACTCTAAACTTCATTCCTCTTATGTCTTTTTCATTCATAACACTTCCCTCCTAAATCCAGCTTTCTGCTTAAACTTTGGAATGTAACCAAATTCTTTTAAATCAGATATAACATAATTCGCAACATCGTCTTCATTATTTAATGTGGATATTTTCTCCTTAAACCTTTTTATAGCTTCTTCCCTCCAATCCCATCTATCAATTAAATCTGGAAACTCTCTTATTGCTCCTTCCTTATTTAACTTTAGACCATCAATAGAACAACCCATCGCACCATATTGCGAGGTTGAGAATCTTACATCCTTTCCAGTTACTCTTACAAATACCACATCAGTTCCAAAATAGAAAATTAAATCAATCATATTAACCCTCTCTTTAATTCTCTTGCTATCTTTAGTATTTCAGTTAAAGCTTCTTCAATCGTTATTAATCCCACATCCTTACCATCAACAGTTGCTATCCTTGTTTGAACTTGTGGTAGCTGATTAACAACAAATGTTTCTACTTCAACTTTGGTTTCTTCTTTTGCCATTAGTTACCCTCCCCTAAATTTTCTGTAATTAATTCATAAGCACTTTCAAATGAAAGATATGCACCAACACCAACAAATACACATCCTAAAGCCCATGTTGTAAATAAGTTTCTTACACCTGCTATTCCATCATTCCAAGAATAAACTCCAAGTATCATAAATATCATTCCACCGAAGATAACAAGCCAAGCTTCTTTAATCCAGAAACCTAATACTAATAATCCAGTTCCAACTCCAAGAAGTATTAAAAAGAAACCTATGCTTTCATTATTTCCGGATGGTGTTACTTCAAAATAAAAAGTTTCTGAACCAGTTAATCCATTATCGTTACAAGTCATATCAGATTTATATATTCCTATTTCATAAGCAATAAAAGAAATGTTATATCTTGATACTTGATTAGTTGATTCTTTATTATCAATTATAATTGTTCCTTTTGGATTTGTTATAGTAAAATTGCAGGTTGTTCCAGCTAAACAATAAGTTCCATTATTAAAACATGGTTTTGAATAATCAACTAAACTATTAACTTTAAATGTATCGCTTACATCAACTGTATTTGTTTTTGCACTTGCTATTCCAATTAGCAATATTCCCATGATTAATATTATTGATAAGTTTTTCATTTTAATAAAGTGGTTGCCATGCTGTTACATTGCATCCATAATGTTTTTTAGTTGCTGAATCATAATACAGGCTTCCTTCTGTATTTGCATCACAAATCATTGCTGTTGCATTTGCTGTTATTTTTACATAAGAGTTGTATGTTGCATTTCCACCGACTATTAAATTCTGAGTTACATTTACATCTCCATCAAACCAAAAGTTCCAAGTTGTATTTATCCAAGACATAATCCCAAATGTTCCTGCTGCATTTTTCATAAAATTAATTGAACCCCAAGCCGTATCTGCTTGGTTATCTCCAACTTGTAAATTAATATTTCCGGGCGTTCCACTACTTCCATTTACACCTGCTTCTTTAGTTAATAATCCAGATTGTCCTCCTTTTAATGTAAAACTTCCTCCATTACCTGTTTGCCCATAAACACTTGGATTATAAGCAGTTCCTCCTTTACCTCCTGCTAAAACGAAATCTCCACCATTACCTCCATAAGCATATCTTGAATAACTCGTTCCTCCACCATTACCACCATCCATTGTAAAAGTGCTTCCTGCTCCCCCAATCATATAATCTCCACTAGGTGGGCCACCCATTGTAGAACTTCCTCCATCACCTCCACTAAATGATACTGTACCACCATCTCCTCCTGTATAATTTAAATCAGCACTATCTCCAATTAAATTATAAGTTCCTCCATTACCTGCAACAAAAGATAATGTTCCTCCTTTACCAGCCTTTGAACTTATTGAAGTATTCTTCATATTTGCTCCACTTGCAGATGCAACTCTTACTCCTTGTCCATTTGTTCCTGATGAATCATATTCATCTGCTTTTGCATAAATAGCAATATTAAATCCCCATAAAGTTGATGGTGTTCCAGATAAAAATCCAATTGCATCATATTGAGAACTTGTTCTCATAAAATATCTTCCATCATTTACTTCTTGAATTGTAAAACTATTTGCTGAACTTGAATTTATTAATATATCTGTTTGTGTTGTGCTAATATCTCCAAGTTGTATAATGTTTTTATTACTCATGTTTAAATCCTGTGTCGCAACATGATTGCCTAAATTGTCTGATTGATTGTATGCCCATGTGTTGTAAGTTGCATTGAAGGTTGAACTCCAATCTGCAAAGTATGGATTGGTAAGCCATGTATATCCTTCAAGATAAGCAGAATTATTAACTGAAAGAGAATTATTATTAACTGATACACCTGCAACTGGTTGATTTAATTTTACACCGATAGAATTGTCTTTACCGATAGTAGTAGCACTAACAAAAGAAAAAGAAAAGAGCAGGAGGACTAAAAACAGAAAAAGTCCTCCTGTCTTACTAACAAAAAATTTATTATTCATTGATTTCCCTCATTTACATCATTCCAGAGTTTCTAAGTCCGATTGATGCGATTGCGATTGCCGATGTAGCTATTGCAAGAGCAAAGAATAATGTTGTAAGTCCGATCAAAGTGTCAGCAGCTCCTGTAACATTACCATCAGCTTGTGCAGTTCCTACCTGTTGTGCAACAGTTGGAAGCAAAGATGTTCCGACAAGGATTACAATGAATCCTCCAATTAAATTTCCTAGCATTTGTGTATCTCCCCTCCTGTAAAATATGTATCTAACATATTAAACAAAAATAACAATATTATTTAAACCTTAACTAAATTTATTACTCGTAAATGGAAAAGTTAATGTTTATATAATGGAAATGTTTAGGATTACTACTGGAGGAAAGTATTTTTTAAATGGTTTATAATGGCATTTCGTTGGATTTGTGGATTGAAATGAAATTATTTGATTTAAGTATAATATAAGAACTTAAATGGAAACAAAAGGAAACTTCCAAGCTGGATGGAATTTAGGACAACATTTAATAGATGACATAGGAGAACTATTACATTCTGCTCGTATATCCTTTGTAAATGGAAACATCCAGAAGTATTATTGGGATTTTTATATGGTTAGAAAAACAGTTGAACCTTTTATGAGTGAAAAAGAATTGGTAGAAGGAATAAAACAGGAGATAGAAATAGAAAATATAATTGGTGTATGTAATTCTAAGCCAGTCACAACAGAAGATAAAATAAAGGTTATTGAAGTAAGAAAAAAACTTAATATATTATTAAAAAAATATGATGGGTCTGTTATGTCTTATCTTAGAAAGTATGGATTCCTTGTTCCACCTAAGAAGGACAGAACAATATTAATTGGATAATGGAAGAATTTTATATGGATGGTTATTTAAAGACAAGCTTGGACACAGTTAAAAATTCAGTTTTAAAAAAAGGTTGGGATTATGTTTGTGTTATTGCTGGGATTCCTGGAGTAGGAAAATCAACACTTGCTCAACAAATATGTTCTTATCTTGATGATAGTTTTAATGTTGATAGAATATGTTTCTCTGCTGAAGAATATAGGAACAAGACAAATTTAGGAATGAAAGGTCAAGCTTTTATGCTTGATGAAAGTTTTGCTGATATGAACTCAAATTTATATAAAGACCCAGAATTTATGAGAACTATTAATCACATGCAACTTATAAGACAAAGAGGAGAGTTCCATATCCTTGTTCTTCCAGATTTCTTTACACTTCAAAAGAATATAGCAATATTTAGAACTTCCCACTTATTTGTTGTTTATGCTGAACAGTATGAAAGAGGAAGGTTTGCAATATTTGATAGAGAAGCTAAAAGAGAATTATATGTAAAAGGAAAACAATTTATTAATTATCAAGCATCAGAACCAAATTTTAGAGGAAGTTTTACAAAGAAATGGTTAGTTGATTTTAAAATTTATGAACAAAGAAAAAGCGACCATTTATCAGATAGCACTAAATCAGTAAAAAAAAGAAATGAATTTATACAAGAGAGAAATAAATTAATTTCTTTTATGTATAAAAATTTAAATATTCCATTAGATAAATTAGGGGAAGTAACTGGATTAGGAACAAGACAAATTTATAATATTATTCAACCAACAACTTCATAAATAACTTTATTCTTTTGCTTTATAAAATTCAGTTTAACAAGTTCTTCAATGACTTTCCATCTTCTTATTTTATCTTTTATGTGCAACCTTCTTCCAAGTATCTCTCTATCAATATAATGCCTTTCTATTTCCTTATTGAAAGCTTTATCTTTTATGCAATCATACAAGTAGAGATAAAGTTGCCCACAAGCACACCTCTCCATTTTGTTTATTTTATTATTATCGCTGTGCAGTTCTTTATTGCTTCTTGAACACTAACAGCAATAATTTCATTTACACCAAGATAAAACATTCTAGAAAGGATAGCTACAAATAACAACCAGAACCAATCTTTTTTATTCATTTGATACCACTTCTTATTTGGATTAACTACTCTCCATTCATTAAAAAAGTTGTCCTTCTTCAGATATACTTTTTCTTCTTCTGGCAAATCTGCAGCTTCTATTATCCCTTCTATCATTGGAATATCTTAGCAGCAACAAAATAACAAGCTATTGAAGTAAATACAAAACTTAGTGCTTTCCATAATAGACCCACATCACTTGAACCCATTACAACTAAGGATAATATTCCTCCAAATATGCCTATTCCTGCATGTATCGGATTAAATTCAAAATCTTCAAACATTTTCATTACCTCCTTTCAATAAATCTTCAATTCTTTGCAAAGCATTTCTTTTCTGCATCAAACCAATCATTTGAACAGCTGTATTAAACAAAGCACCAATAAGAATAATAGCACCCCACCAAAATGACTTCCATTTGTATATTGCTACAGCTAATCCACATAATATTCCAATAAGCATGATGTAAGAAGAATTAATCTGACTATTGACTTGCTGTAATGGAGTTACCTTATCTATTCCAGCTTTCCACCTTTTCATGAATCCAGCTATTCCTTCTTCTTTTAATACATGTATTGCTTTTGGTTGTGTTTCCATTATTTATTTTCCTCCTTCGATTTAGTTATGAATGTTTCCATGTTAAAGTCGTCCCTCTTTTGTCTTATTATTTAATGAGGGAAAATATGCCTGTTTTAAGTCCCCCCTTTTTTGTCTGGGTTGTTTATCCTTTCCTCTCTTACCCCAAGTTAATTTCCCTGCTCTTGATTCCTTTGTTCTTTCGCTTATTATGTTTCTTTCAAATTCTGCAAATGCTCCCATAATCTGCATTTGTAACTTTCCAGATGCAGTTGAAGTATCAATGTTTTGAGTTGTAGCAACAAAGTTTATGCTTTTACCAGCAAATTCCTCAAACAATGATAAAAGATGTGCTAAACTCCTTCCTATCCTATCCAGCTTAGTTACCATGATACAATTAAACTTCCTGCTCCTCATATCTTCAAGAAGCTGGTTAAATTCTGGTCGAGATGTTGTCTTTCCAGAAATTATATCTTTATACACCTTATAAACTTCATAATCCTTACTTTTGCAATATTCCAAACAGATTCTTTCCTGTGTATCTGCATCTTGTTCTTCAGTTGAAACCCTGCAATAAATTGCTACCCTCATGAAAGACCTCCAAAAATTAATACTCCTAATATTATTAATAAAATTATCCCCATTGATATTAATGCTAAAACTCTACCAATTACCCAATCTCTCAAATCCAGATCTCTCATTCCATCAATCATAATATCCCCCTAATTAATTCAACTATTGTAAATCCAATTGATAAAGCAATAAAAGCTATTATTAAACTCCAATACCATTTTATCATTTTAAATCTCCCATCTTTTCTTTACTAATATCCCATCTTGTTAATTCAATAGGTTTCAAAATCATTTGGTCTATAAACATAAAAAATACAAGTAATATTCCCAAGATTATATTTAACAAAATCCCCATATTAGCATAAATACTATAAAGCCACATACTTCCGAATCCAAATATTGTAAAATATTTAAGTAATCTCATTTTAAATCCTCACTCCATAACTGCAACTTGGACAATAACCTCTACAACCTTTTTTAGTTGGCATTACACAAGCATAACTTACTCCATGATACCTAATCACTCTACATTGTGGCAAACTTCTTGGATGCTCGGAATCATAATCTTCATCTTCTGGGAATGGGCTTTCATCTCCCTTTCCTGTTAGAAATTCAATTAAGGAGTTCTTTGCTGTTCGCATTGTTATGAATTTTGATGGTTTTTTCATGGATCACATCTCCAACATCCAAATTTAAAATAAATAAAACATATTAAAACAAACTCTATAAAACACATTGGAACTGCTATATACCAATGACTAAACTGAAAATTAATAAAATTATCTATATATCTTCCAATTGTTCCTAATATTAATTCATTAAGTTCTGTCATTCCTGCACCTCTTCCAATTCATTAAATGAATTTCTCAACTTTTCAAAATGAACTATTGCATTATATCTTGATAATTGCTTCAAATATTTAAGATGCTTAATCTTATCATCTGCCTTCTTTTTACAACTTTCTATTGCTTCTTGCTTTCCTTTCTCAAACAATCTTTCTAAATCTAAATCTATCTTTTCATTTAATTCTTTTGTATCACTATCTACAAACTTTATCATATCTTCATATAAATCTGATATTATTACTTCTTTTTCAGTTTTTTTTTTAGTTTCATTTCTGCTTCTATTTTTGAACTAATACATATTAATCCGATGTTCTCCAAAAACTCTAATTCTTCTTTCTTTGCTTCTTGCTTTCCTGCTTTAAGACAATACTCTCCTATTTCATAAGGAGTTAAATTTCTGCTTATTAACTCATCTATTATTTTATTTAATTCAGTTTTTGTTTTTTGTTTCATCTTCTGCCTCCTGTTTTTCAAACTTCATATGTCCTGCATTACTTATTCCAATTGTTTGTTTATATTTCTTACTTTCATAAGTTAAACTATTAATATCACTTTCATTAATAATTATATCCACACCTTCACCATCTCCCCAATAAACCACTTCAAATTCTTTATTAAAATGAATAAGTAAATCCATTACTTTTTTCATATTCTCTTTCAATTCTTCACTTTCTTTTTCCTCATCTGGATAACCTTCTTCGTCAATCATTTTTTCTGCACCTCTTTTAATTCTATTTCATTTGTAATCAATTTTAAAACAATTTCAACATCATCGCTCTTTGCTTCAATTATATTATTTGCTTCTCTAAACCTTTTTATAACATCCAAAACTTCTTGCTTTCCTGCTTCTTTTCCATTTAAAAATAATCTACATCTTAAACAATAAACTTGTTGTCCATTTATCTTAGGAGATTTATGTTTACTAATATCTCCACATTTAGAAAGATTATATCCCTTTTGAATATATTTTCCACAACCATCTTCAGTTTTTGTTTTTTGTTTCATTTCTGCACCTCTAAATCTTCTATCAAAATCTTAATAACTCCAATTATTATTATTTCTATAAATAATATTGCTAATGCTCCTGCTCCTGCTACTGCTACTGCTACTGCTCCT
>JABXJQ010000115.1_pt1 | contig 11922 bp, 16 predicted proteins | sample 7436221 | NCBI WGS metagenome assembly JABXJQ01 (sample SAMN14395755, study PRJNA613071) | wetland metagenome | isolation source: water sample H0 from high-altitude wetland | place: Chile: Salar de Huasco, high-altitude wetland | collected 2015-11-10
GTGGCGAGGTTGTGAGAGTGTGGGCGACCTGGAGAAACCATAGTTCTTCTTGGGTATGGGAGGGGGCATGTTGCAAGAAGGGATATGGTCTTCATAATTTTAAAGGCAGAACAATAACTGTTCATAGATATGTTTTTAAAGTAAAGATTCAAGACGAAATATCTGATCTTTTTATCTATCAAAAATGTCAAAATCGAAAATGTTGTAATCCGTCCCATTTAATTTCAAAAGAAAAGCCTAAGAATGACGAGGCGGCGTTTTGGCGTAAAGTAAACAAGTTAGGCGGCCCAACTGCGTGTTGGCCGTGGACGGGCGGGATATTTACTAATGGTTATGGGCAATTTAAAAGACATAGAGAAAGAAACGCAACAGGTGCGCATAGGCTAGCTTATGAATACTTTTATAAAAAAAAGATAGGGAACAACATGTTAATAAGACACCTGTGCCATTTCCCTGGCTGTGCCAACCCGCACCACCTTATGGAAGGAACTCCCAAGGACAATTCAAGCGATATGGTTTTGAGCAACAGGCAGGCAAGTGGAGAAAGAAACGGCTTGGTTAAGCTAAACAATAAAACTGTGGCGGCCATTTTGGATGAGTATTCTAAAAAAAACATATCTCAAAGAATGCTTGCTAAAAAATATAGAATCACTCAATCAACAATAAACAATGTTTTATTGGGAAAAACGTGGAAACATTTAAAAAACAAACCGCTGAAGATTGAAAGAAGAAATCAAAAACTAACCCCAGAAATGGTTGGAGACATAATAAAGATGCGATTTTCTGAGAAAAGATTACAAAAAGACATTTCAAAAAAACACGGCATTAGTATCCCAACTGTGTCTGAAGTAATAAATAAAAAGTATAAGTTTCAAACCAATGGATAAACGCCAAGAAGCCATCACTAAACTCCGCGAGTGGCGCATAAATCCTTGCAAGTTCGTGATCGATAATTTTCACGTCACACTAGACGGTTGGCAAGAGAAGGCGCTCATGGCTTACGCTGATCCAAGTATCCAACGTGTTGCTCTCGTTGCCTGCGCAGGTGTTGGTAAGTCAGCTTGTTTAGCGTGGATCGGCTGGCACTTCTTAACTTGCTTTGCAGAACGCGGAGAACATCCCAAGGGCGCTGCCGTTTCTATTACGGCGAGCAATCTCAAGGATAACTTTTGGTCTGAAATGTCGAAGTGGCAATCGCGTTCTCCACTTTTAATGCAAGCATTTAAGTGGACGAGCGAGCGAATCTTCTCGGTGGAAAATCCTAGCACGTGGTTTATTTCAGCTAGAAGTTACGCACAGTCTGCAAACACAGAAGAGATTGGTCGAACATTATCGGGCTTGCACAGTCGTTACGTTCTTTATCTTATGGACGAGACTGGCGATATGCCGCAATCTATTATGAACTCAGCTAACCAAGGCTTATCAACAGGCCCAAAGTTCGGTAAAATAATATGCTGCGGCAACCCTACTAGCCATGGGAATTTGCTCCATGCAGCATCAACAATATATCGCGATCAGTGGCACGTCATAAACATAACAGGAGATCCAGACAGGGCAGATCGATCTTCTCGCGTTGATATAGAATACGCAAGGCAACAGCTTAAGGCCAAGGGTCGCGATGACCCCTGGATAAAAAGTTACATACTAGGAGAGTTCCCCGAGTCATCAATCAACACTCTTTTAAGCATTACAGAAGTAGAGGCAGCGGCTAGAAGAGAGTTAACTGAAAAAGATATTTCATTTTCTCAAAAGCGACTTGGCATTGACGTTGCTCTAGGTGGTCTGGACAAAACCTGCATCACCCCGAGACAAGGGCTACAAGCTTTTAAAAATGTAATGATGAGCACAGATGATCCAAGAATTATTGCGGCAAGAGTAATGCAAGCAAAGGCTCAGTGGGGAAGCGAAGTTGAGATTCTGGATAACACAGCCGGATTTGGATCAGGAGTTCTTTCTTGCTTAAGAGACGCCGGTATGTCTCCAATCGGGGTTCACTTTGCAAGCAAGTCTCCAGACCCAGGCTTCTACAACCTGAGAGCGTTCATGTATTTTCAAATGCGTGATTGGATACGTGGTGGCGGTGCTATTCCGTATGATCCCGAGCTTATTAAGCAATTGTCTGCTCCTCTCTACAGTCTAAAAGGAGGCCGCATTATTTTGGAAGACAAGGATCAGATTAAGAAAAGACTTGGGTATAGCCCTGACGCAGCGGATAGTTTGGCGATTTCATTTTCATTGCCCGACATGCCAGCACGTCAACCTTATGACGAGCTTCGTCCGAACAATAACTACAAGAGCGATTATTGTCCGTTTACAGATAAGAAATTAAATGACTAATACACAAGAAAAGTTTTGGAAAAAAGTAGACACTTCAAGCGGCCAGGACGCCTGCTGGATATGGCGAGGTGCGCTTGGTAGTGGTGGCTACGGGCAAGTACACTTTAAACATCCTGAATATAAACTAAAAAAGGGAACCAAGTGGAAGACGCACAGGTTAGCCTTCCTTTTTACACACGGAACCTTGTTTGAAAGCATTTGCCATAAATGTGACACGCCCGCTTGCTGTAATCCAGCGCATCTTTGGGGTGGAACTCACGCAGAGAACATGCGAGACAGAGATGAAAAGGGAAGACACAAGCCACTGCGTGGCGAAGAGAACGGTAGCTCTAGGTTTACAGAAAAGGACATTTTAGCCATTAGGCGCAAGTTTGAAGAGGGCATGACTCAAACGGCAATAGCGAATGAGTTTGGTGTAAAGCCGGGGCACATACACCTCGTGATTAGGAAAAAGATATGGCGTCATATTTGAGTAACGCAATGCGCACCTCGTTAATTGTATAAAAGATAAATTCATACGATATTAAAAGCACATGGTGTTTCAGGAGGAGGGCTTTGAGGACGCGTGCAAAGACATGCTTCCTTTCATAAGTGCTCATCATACTGAGATATCGAAGTACACTGATCTTGAATTAGCTCCAGACATGGAGAAGTACAAGACGATAGCAGAGCATGGATTGTATTCTGTGTTCACGGTTCGTAGTGATGAGGGGGAGCTTCTGGGGTACGCAGGATTTTTTATGAGTCCGATGCTTCACTTTAAGAACTCTCATCAAGCAGTGTGTGATCTTATCTATGTACGCCCTGAGTATAGAAGAAGTGGAATAGGAAACGATTTTGTTTCTTTCATAGACGATATGCTTAGAGAGAAGGGCATAAGCGCAGTGTTTTATAATGTTCCAGCCAAGATGGACTGGAGCGAATTGCTAGTTAAAAAAGGTTATGAACTCCATGACCGAATGTATTCGAGGAGAATTTAAGTATGGCAGCAGCTGTAGCGGTTCCAATTTTCACAGCACTATTAGGAGCTGGAGCAACGATTGCTAGCTCACAACAACAATCAAACATGGCAAAGCGTGCAGAGCGTGGACGCAAAGAGCAGCAAGGAAAACTCGAAGCTGAGCAAATGCGCAGAGAGCAAGAATCTAAATTAGAAGAAGAGCGCAATGTTGAGCGCGCTAAGAAGAAAACAAAACAAAGTGTAGCGGGCGGAAGAGCTGATACTATTTTGACATCTCCATTGGGAGTTGTTGAAGGTCAATCAACTGCGGCTAAGACATTGCTGGGCTCGTAGATGAGCGAAGGTCAAACCTCAGACACTCGCTTTGGCAAGACGGACAAAGGCTATTACAGCAAGAGTCCGTATTACATAACAAAAGGTGGGCAAGGATCTACGGTTAAGTTCAAGGGCAATCGAACCTTTGATGAGCGAGGTAACGCGATAAAAGATAAGAGCGGTGATTATGTTTATGATCGCCCAGAAGAAACTTTTGTTGCTCTCTCTCAGTTCTCTCCTATTGCTAGTCCCACAGGACAAGCTCAACAGTTTGTAAAGCTTGGTGATGAGGCCACAGCGGGGCTCATTGCAGAAGATGATGCTCGAGTGCAAAAGGATCAAGACCTTCAAAGCGGTAAGACGCTTGAGCTGACAAAGAAAAGAAACGCAGCTCTTGAAAAGAAAACAAGTCAAGATGCTGCGACAAGAGTTAGTGGTAAGAAAAAACCACAAGCTACTGGCACTCTTTTAACAGACACAGAATCTGTCGGCTCCATACTTGGAAGCGGCAAGAACCTTTTAGGTGGATAGATGTATAGAAGTAAACGACATAAGCTTGACGTATTAAGATCGCAATTGGAGCTTGAGCGATCAAGTTTTGTTCAACATTGGCGCGACCTTTCTGATTTTGTTAACCCACGTAGATCTCGCTTTGATATTACAGACGTCAATCGTGGAGATAAAAGAAATCAAAAGATTGTAGACTCTACAGCAACGCTTGCTCTTCGCACTTTGCGTGCGGGAATGATGAGCGGGATTACAAGTCCAGCTAGGCCTTGGTTCAGACTTACAACAAGTGATCCCGTCTTAGCAGAATCGGGTCCAGTAAAAGAATGGCTTCACTACGTCACCAACGTAATGACGACATCCTTTTTGAGATCCAATTTATATAACGCTTTGCCATCGGTGTACGGAGACCTTGGTCTCTTTGGAACATCAGCGATGATGATTGAAGAGGACTTTAAAGATGTCATGCACGCGCGTGTGTTTCCAATTGGGAGTTACATGATCGCACAAGATGATAAGGGTCGAGTGAATACTTTCTTTAGGGAGTTTCGCATGACTGTTCGTCAGGTCATTGACGTGTTCTGTGAGAAGAATGGATCAAAGATTGATTTCTCTAACGTGAGTGAGTACGTAAAAAATCAATGGGACATGAGTAACTTTGAGACATGGGTGGATATATGCCATGTGATTATGCCTAATGAGGACTACGTTCAGAACTCACTTGTAGGAAAAGAAAAGAAGTTCTCAAGCTGTCATTACGAGAGAGGAAGTTACTCTTCTCAATCAGGCAGCTACCTACAAGGCGCAGATGATAACAAATTTCTACGTGAAGCTGGCTATGATTATTTCCCTGTACTTGCTCCCAGATGGGGAGTTGTTGGAGAAGATGTTTACGCAACCGAGTGTCCAGGGATGGATGCACTTGGAGATATTAAACAGCTTCAGGTAGTAGAGAAAAGAATCACACAAGCTATTGAGAAAATGGTTAACCCACCAATGGTGGCACCTATCTCGATGAAGAACTCGAAGGCAAGCATATTGCCAGGGGACGTGACTTACGCCGATATCAGAGATGGGTCTCAGGGCTTCAGACCTGCGCATGAAGTGCGTGCAGGCATTCAAGAGATTGAAGCCAAGCAAGCGCAAGTCAGAGAGAGAATTAGAAAAGCATTGTTTGAGGATTTATTCTTAATGATGGCTCAAAGTGACAGGCGCGAGATCACAGCGCGTGAGATTGACGAGAGACGAGAAGAGAAGATGTTGGCTCTTGGGCCAGTGTTAGAACAACTCAATCAAGATTTATTAGATCCCTTGATTGACATCTCTTTTGATCTTCACATGAAGCAAGGACTTATTCCTCCTCCACCTGAAGAGCTAGAGGGTGTGAATCTAAAAGTAGAATACGTAAGTGTGATGGCACAAGCTCAAAGATATGTAGGCCGTGCGGGTATTGATACGTTTGCTGGCTTCTGTGCTCAACTCTTGCAGATTGCACCTGAAGTAAAAGATAAACTAAACATGGATCAATTTGTTGACGTGTATGCCGATATTACTGGAGTGCCTCCAACACTTGTGAAGACAGATGAAGAAGTGGATGAGATACGCGGACAGCGCGCACAAGAAGCTAAACAGCAACAACAAATGGCGATGATGCAACAAGCAGCCGCAACGACGAAAGATCTAACAAGTTCTAAGATGACAGGTGATGACGTTTTAAGCAGAGCAATGGGCGTTCCCTCTGAGGCGCAAGCATGAGCAAGTCATTAGTGCAAAACGCTAGCGACGAAAGTCAGGTAGCCTCTGCTAAAGAAAAAGAAAAGTTCGGTCGTGATCTTGAGTTATCAGACATGAAGTTTCTCTTAAACACCTTGCAAGGAAGACGCACGCTGTGGAGATACCTATCACGATGTGGGATTTATCAAAGCTCGTTTAGAACATCGAGCGAGATCTATTTCCTAGAGGGTCAAAGATCTATCGGCTTGGAGATATTAAAAGACATCCAAGAAACTGACGCAGAGTCTTACATCAAAATGATGTTAGAAAATAAAAAGGAGAAGAATTAAATGACCGAAAAAGAAACCGTAGCTTCCGCCCCAGATACAACGAAAGTGGAAGATACAGTCGCAAAAGAAGCCGCAGCAGAAGTTGCTATTCAAGATAAGATCTTTGATGGCAATGCAGCAGCGGTAACTAAACAAGACCAAAAAGAAACCGTCCAGGCAGCAGAGGCAGCGAAAGTTGAAGATGCTCCCAAAGTACCAGCAGAGTACGAGCTTAAGCTTCAAGAAGGATCAGCACTTGATCCGGCGGCAGTAGATAGGATTTCATCTTTAGCTAAAGAGAAAGGACTTTCTCAGGAAGCTGCTCAAGAATTACTCAGCAGGGAAGACGAGGCTGTAACAAGCTTTCGGGACAATCAAATAACCCAACACATGGAGATGAGAACAAAGTGGGTCGAGTCTATTAAGACAGACAAAGAAGTTGGTGGAGATAAGTTTAACGAAAGTGCCGAGATAGCTAAACGAGTAATTAACGAGTTCGCGGATCAAGAACTAAAGTCAGCATTAGATATGACTGGCTACGGGGATAATCCAGCACTCTTTAAGTTCGTAGTGAAGATCGGGCAGAAGTTAAAGGTCTTAAACGACAGCTATGTTAAAGCGACAGCACCGAGTGCTCCTCGTAAAGAGCTTCATGAAATAATGTACCCAAACCATAAAGGATAAATAAAATGGCAGCAATTGGATCAAACGTATTAACGCTTGTAGATTTTGCAAAACGGTTAGACCCCGACGGCAAAACTGCATCAATCGCAGAACTTCTCTCACAACGAAACGAAATCTTGGACGACATGCTATGGATGGAAGGTAACCTTCCTACAGGTCACCAAACCACTCAGCGCGTATCGCTTCCTACTGTAAGCTTTCGAGCACTTAACGAAGGTGTTGCACCTAGTAAGTCTGAAACCATGCAGATCACAGAAGCATGCGCGATTCTTGAGGGTTGGAGTGAAGTCGATAAAGACTTGGCTGAGCTTAACGGAAACACTTCTGCGTTCAGACTTTCTGAAGCAATGAGTTTCTTCGAGGCTCTTAACCAAAAGCAAGCGCAGACTCTTTTCTACGGAAACGCTGGAACCACTCCTCGTGAGTTCAATGGTCTTGCGACTCGTTACAACAGCTTGTCTGGTAACATTGCAGACAACGTAATCTCAGGCGGCGGCGCTGGAGCTGACAACAGCTCTATCTGGCTTTGCGTGTGGGGAGCAAACACTGTTCACGGTATTTTCCCTAAAGGATCAAAAGCAGGACTTACTCATGAAGACATGGGTCTAGTAACTGTTGAGACCACTGCGGGTATTGCTGGAAACAGAATGCGCGCTTATCAAGATCACTGGCAGTGGAAATGTGGCTTGGCTGTTCGCGACTTCCGTTATGTTGTTCGTGTTCCTAACATCGACATCAGTAACTTAGTTGCTAAGTCTTCAGCTGCAGACATCATTGAATTGATGATCAAAGCTATCCACCGCGTTCCTAACATCAAGATGGGTAAACCCGTATTCTACATGAACCGCACAGTGTTTCAGATGCTTGACATCTATCGCCGTGACGACGTTCTTTCTGGTGGACAATTGTCTTACGACGTTGTTGACGGAAAGATTCAGTATGCATTCCGTGGAATCCCTATCAAGATCTGCGACCAACTTATCGAAACAGAAGCTCTCGTATCGTAATTTAAAGAAAGAATAGAGGAATAAATAAAATGATTTTGGATGCACAAGCATTATTTTCAGACTTGCAGGCGATTACCGCGACTGCTGTATCAACCAACGCATACGACCTTAAACTCGCTGCTACTGATGTTGGAACTGGCGAGAGACTGTATGTTGTACTTTCAGTGGGCGTAGCGTTCACAGATTCAGGAAGTGACTCAACTGTCGCTTGTGCTCTGGTAACAGATGACAACGCAGCACTTTCTTCTGCAACAGCAGTACAAACTCTTGGAACCTTTGCGGCGTTGTCTGCAGTAGGAACCAAACTTGTAGTGCCTATTGCAAGTAACCTGACCCTAGAGCGCTACATTGGCGTAAGCTACACAGTCGCTGGCGGAAACTTAACAACTGGAAGCATCACTGCTGCAATTGTTAAAGACGCTGACTTGTTCAAAGTTTATCCTAAGGGCTACGAAATTAGTTAATAGGAGACATGATGAAAGTTATCGCAACAAAACTAGGACACTATGGCAACAAATTGGTCGAGGTGGGAGAAGTCTTTGAGCTTAAGAATGTTAGCGGGAAGGTTATTAATCCTATGACGGGAAGGCTTATAGAATCTATCATCACAGCTGAGAGCCAGTTTTCTGACAAATGGATGAAGAAGCTTGATGAGTACGAAGTGGTGAGTGAAGAACTCAACTCAGTGCCCAAAAAGAAGGGGCGTCCATTCAGCAAAAAAGTTGAAGGCGATAGCTTAGAGGTCATATAATAAACTAAAGTTTAGGGCGATGGGACTCCTTCCGTCGCCCTATCTTTTTGTTGGGGAAGGATAAATAAAATGGCTACAGTAAATAGTACCGTTGTTAATTTACAAACATACGGTGATAGAGGCGTTCATGTTTATACATGGACTCCAATTACATTTTCAGGCACGGATGTTGGTTCAGCGCTAGAAATGCCTGGGAGTGCAGATAGAACAGTTCAAGTTGTAGGAACTTTTGGAGCGGGCGGAAGCGTTCGCATTGAGGGATCAAACGATGGAACTAACTACGCAGTGCTCACAGATCCGCAAGGAAACGCATTAGACATCACAACTGCAAAGATTGAGAGTATCATGGAGTTGACCAGATACATTAGACCGCGCATTACCGCAGGAGATGGAACGACAAGCTTGTCAGTTCTGATCTTAATTAAAAAATAGGATGAAAACAGATGAGCAATAAATCAATGGCAGTAGAAGAAATAAAAAAACTTGGAAAAAGCTTGAAGGGTTTAATTGCTCTTGCAGACGAGCTTGAAGGTGTTGCTTCAATTGAGCAAGCGAGTAAAGAGGCGAAGAATAGACACGAGCAGAATTTAAAAGAAGAAGCCGCATCTGGTGAGTCTCTTGAGCTTGCATTAGCTAAGTTGAAAGGTGCAGAAGATAAAGCTGATCTTATTTTAAATGCAGCTAAGTCGAAGTCAGATGAGATGCTTGCTGCAGCTGCAAAAGAAGTAGAACAATACAAGAAAAAAGCTGACGACAGTATTGCAGCTAACTTAGAAGCTGCTGAGCAAAAGCTAGTAGCTATTAAGAATGAAAAAGAATCTGCTGAAAGCTCACTGAGTTTTATCATTAAACAAGTAGAAGAGAAGTCTTCTGTTCTTGAGAGCTTAAATAAAGACATCAATAAACTGAAAGCGAAGTTGGGGTAAGTCATGAGTTTTTCAAACACAGCAGAGACTGCAGTTCTTGAACAGATTTTTGAAGGAACCGCTTTACCTTGGGATGGCAATACCGATCTTTACTTAGCTCTTCACACAGCTGATCCTGGAGAAACTGGGACAGCTGTAACAAGTGAAGCAGCTTATGGTTCATACGCACGAGTAGCGGTGACTAGGGCTACTGATTTCACTGTTTCAGGTAACGCTATTTCTAACGCTAACCTTGAGCAGTTTCCTCAATGTACTTCTGGTAGCGAGACCATTACTTACGCATCAATAGTTACAACAGCATCAGGAGCTGGAACTATTATTGTAAGAGCAGCACTCAATACATCTATTCCTGTATCAACTGGTATTCAACCTCAGTTCGCAGCAGCGGCATTATCCTTTACCTTGGATTAACAGATGGGGTTTAGATCTTTTGCGCGCATTGGCAAGGCTATTCATGATGAAGGAAAGTTTCATTATCAATATGTAACAAAGGTGACCACTCCCATACCTGGGACAGCTGGTTTTTTTGTAGACATGAATCAAACTTCTGGCCAGCCAAAATACAATGCGTTTGCAGGATCTTCGTTAACTTTCACTCCGTTAGAGGGTAGTGGTAATGGTGGTGTTTTTGTAGGGTCGGCTATTTCAAACTCGACTAAGCATCTTCTAAGGTGGCAGGTGTTAAACGTAAATACCTCGGCCAACACATTGCCCCCTGATCATGTCATCTTATGTGATTACTTAGGTTTTTATCCCTTAGTAGATTGTGATGATATTGACGTTCAGCCATTTGATAACACCATTACGCTTCCTAGGTACGAGAGTGGCGAAGGCATTAGGATTGTTCTTATAGTTCAAGCCCCTATGTTAAATACTGCTTCTTGTACAATAACCTATACTAACTCTAATGGAGTGACTGGTAGAACTTCTACGTACAACGTAATACCCGGGGTTAATATAGGAGTGTGTGCCAATGGCAGTGGCACCGACGGTGCCACTGGTGCCGTGACTCCCTTTTGGCCTCTTGTTGAGGGTGATGTAGGTGTTAGGGCAATTGAGTCTATTCAGTTTGCAGCAGGAGCGGGTGGCTTTATTTGCGCAGCTCTTGTTAAGCCGCTTGCCTCTATCATGACGCTCGAAAGTGGAGTGCCAGTAGAAACGCAGTTCGGTGTGGAAGTGCAAAATCTTCCAGAGATAAAAACAGGTGCGTATTTAAATTTTTTAATACAAAGATCTGGAACATTAGCTGGTTCTTTTAGATCAGAATTAATTTTTGTTAATAGCTAAGGGAGTATACGTATGGCCTTCACATCAATAGACGATTTAGTAAGTGAAATTACTGGTGGTAAGTTTAGTAGAAACGACTGGAACAAGATTACAGGGGCAGCTGCGTATACCGCTGGTAGGTGGTACGACATGTCTGCCCTTAGCGGTACGCCTATAGCAAACGCTTATGCTGGCACATCTTTAACTTATACTCCCTGTGATGAATCAACGGGTAACGGTACTCAGGTTTTCGGTATGTATCATGGCGGTAACGTGTCCACAGACACGAAACACGTACTGAACGCATCAGGCATAACAGGTGTGGCAACGGGCGTGCCTGCACAGTTGATGCTTATTGACATGTGCGGCTATTGGCCAGGGATCAATATGAACTCTTCATCTTCTCAGGCACTCTCTGGTACTCCCACATTGAGGTATTCCAATGGTGTTGGAGTTAGGGCTTTTTTAACAATTAGAACAACATCAGGTGCGACAGCTCACAACTTATCTATGAGCTATACTGATCAAGATGGGAATACTGGCAACACATTACCCGTCACAGTTTCATGTACGGCATCTGCCATTACTCCACACATTACGCATTCTGGTACAGCAGCAAACAACTATGGCCCATTTTTGCCATTAGCTAACGGAGATTACGGCATTAGAAACGTAGCATCTGTTCAATTGTCAGCTGCTTCGCTCGCAGGCACTGCGGCATTAGTATTAGCCAGGCCTATTCTAACTCTTCCACTTACAACTTTGTCTGTTGCAAGCGAAAGAGATTTTTTAAATCAAATACCAAGTTTACCTAAGATCCCGGATGGGGCTTGTTTAACTTGGCTTTATTTCTCGGGCGGCGCTGTTGCAGCCTCAACTAACTTTTATGGGTCTTTAGAGTTTGGATGGGGATAACCGATGTTGGTTAGAAACGGACGGTCTATATTTCAAAACCCGGGTGTGTTTTCGGGGGCCATCTATGGTCAATCTGGAAACATATTAAAATCTGGATTACGAAATAGAGACGTTGGTGGTTTTTCACAGCTGTTTAGTGGGTATGCCAATGGGCACCTTGCTCCTAGCGCTTTTGTACTGCCATTAAAGTCTGGGTCTATTTCCTCTTACA
>JABXJQ010000117.1_pt1 | contig 11879 bp, 9 predicted proteins | sample 7436221 | NCBI WGS metagenome assembly JABXJQ01 (sample SAMN14395755, study PRJNA613071) | wetland metagenome | isolation source: water sample H0 from high-altitude wetland | place: Chile: Salar de Huasco, high-altitude wetland | collected 2015-11-10
ACAGAGGGGCAGTGAATACAGAAGAAGAGAGGCAGAGAGGATACCAGGAGCATCACCTTGATCATCCGGCATCAGCCCTGGTGTTGATGCTAGGCCTGTTGCCCAACATACTCTGCCTGCCACATCATGTATTGCTACCCATGGCCCTGCCATTGCGACTACTGCACCCGTACGACAGCGTCTGTCATCATGCTGCATTGTGCTCTGCCCATAGCACTGCCACTGCTAATTGTTGCATTGCAACTTAGTTACTGAGAAGTAAGTAACTGATCTCCCAACTCTGACGTCTCTGTCAGGGTAAAGACACCCATTATGCTGAAACTCCCTCTGTCGCTAACAAGTGCTCCCTCTTTGACCTCTGCGCTACTGCAACAACTCCATGCATCTAGCACTGCTGCCTCACGCTGTCCTGGGACTGCTGCACTGTAGCTCCCTCTGTTGCTTCATCCGCATCCGTCTCTTCTAACATCTGCCAGTACTGCTACTCCTCTTTGGGGCTCCCGTAGCAAGGTATAATCTAAGAGGCTGGGTACCTCGAGGATCCTGCCACTCATCACCTGTAGTCTGTCTGACTACAGCTCGATGTATTCCCACTTCCTCTCAAGTGGTGTATGAGCACACATGGCGCAATCATCATCTGTCTCCACTTCTTTCTCCGCCCTTGCTGGCACAACCTTGGTCTCAAAAGCCTCTCCCTTGCTCTTCTTTGTCAAACACTGGCTCGTATAGTGACCCAGTTCTCCACAATGGAAGCATTTAACCTTGGAGAGGTCCTTCTTCTTCCGTTTCTCCTGCGTTCCCTCAGATGCTAGGGCAGCATCCTCCTCTTCCTCCTTCTTGATTCTGACCTGCTTGCCGCTGCTTCCCGCCTTGGTCAACCTTTTGATCTCTTCTTGGCGAAGAGCTGCCTAGAGTTTCTCCCAATTTGGAAGGTTCGACCTGCCCAGTATGCTCTGGACAAACACCTCCCAGTCTTCTGAGACTGCATTAATGGCTGTCCTCACCATCAATTCTTGATCCGGCGTGGCCCCTATGGAAGTCAGTTGATCTCGGATTTCCTTCAATCGACTGAGGAAGGTGTTGATCTGTTCTCCCTTTTGCATCTAGTATGACCGCAACTGATTTTCTAGTAGCATCTTCCTTTGCATGGAAGTATACTGATACAATTTCATCAGGGCCTCCCACATTGCATTTGCCGTTTCCTTTTCGGCAATATGTGGTACTACATGGTCCTTGACCTTGTCAAGGATGATGCTCTTAGCCCTCGCCATTGCCTCTTCGTACTTGTCTTTCTCAACTGGGTCAACTGCGATCACTATCGTCTTCAAGGTGAAGTGCTTGACACGATTCTTGTTTAGAACAGACAAGATTCTGGCCTTCCAGACTACGAAGTTTGAGGCTCCGTCCAATCTGTCCTGGTCTCTTACCTCGTTCACTGCCATTTCGCTGCTCCTCTACTTCCCTCCTGGATGTTCTCGCTGTGACTCCCTCTGAGCCTCGATTTCCCTCTTGGAAATCCCTTTGTCAATGTCGAGATGCCCCCACTCTGATCGTTAATGCAACTGCACCACTGATTTAGATTTCTTGGCTAGAAATCCTCAGCAACAACCCCCTCCTCCTTGGTCTTGCCCTGGTAGGTATTGTTCTGACCACAACACCCCACCAACTTCACTCCGCAACTCACCCACAACCTCCTATGCCTCAACAAATTGAAGGTTAGAGCTTCTAGGCTCTGTGCAATCCCGACACCAGCAAAATCCGCACCTCCTGGCCACGGGCGTCAATCCTTCTTGACTGAGAAAGATGATCGGGCAATGCGTAGGTCAGGTCTGCTCCCTTCCTCCTCCTAGCCCAAACTTGATGACGCAGGCGCTGCCTCACCCCTTGCTGCTTCTCTGCTATGAACAACTTCTTTCACTCGGGACAACTGTTTCTACTGTTGCTGATCTGCTCGGCTGATGCCCTCAGTTCTCTTGTGATCTACAACCATGCTTTGATACCATGTTGTAATTTCTAACTCTAATTGTTAAAAATCGTTCATGTACTCTGATTTATTTCTTCCTACTTGTTCTGTTAATTAACAAGTTATTTACCATGTGAATACTGAAAATAAATACAAGTACATGCTCAACTCATAGAGATCATCAAATGAAGGAAAAACAAGCACACAAGTGGCACTTTATTTTTGGACTAATGTGCCTGAAAAAACCTAATGCGAAAAAAAGGTGCAACTATCTGAGGGTTTTATTATTAGGCAGTTTCAGAATACAATATGGGTGCCAGAAATGGCTCACCCAACAGAGAATGCCCTCGGCAGTAGTACCTCTCAGTCGGAGACAGATATTAGCCCCAATCCGCCCCACAAAATCACCCAGCATCAGGCTTCAGCCTCTAGGGTTTGCGTGAACCTCTCTGGCCTAGCGTCAACCCAACTAGCCCTGCGCAAGCTTCTGGAGCCTCTACGTCTCCCATGCTGGCTCTCTCTGGCACTGCGCAGCTCCTGGCTATTTCTGCGTGGCCTTTGGCTGCCTCTGTGTGGCCTCTAGCTGGCTCTGCGTCAACCCTTTCCCGGCTTCCATGCTGATGCTCCTGGTATCCTCTCTGCCTCTCTTCTTCTGTATTCACTGCCCCTCTGTTGCATCTTTGATTACTCCTTCGATTTCCTCAGCAAGCCTTGCCCCAAAAAATCGAATTCGTGATCAACTCAGTGTATTCTCGAATTGACCCTCAAGCCTCCTCTTATACTTTTCTCGTTGACAAATCAATGATTGAGATTAAGTCCCTAATCAATGGCTAAGATGAACTCTGGCTTGATCCATGACTTTTGGACCCTTCTAACACAATTTTATATTAATTCACATTAATATTTTATTTTCCCTAAGTTTAGACTTAGGGAATCCATTAAAAATATTAATTATTTAATATTTCCCATACTGTTTAGAATCTACCCAAACCATTCTGGGTATTGGAGATCTCATGTGCTTTAGCCTCTCCACCAATTTTTGTGGCTAGAGCACATTTGATGCTACCCCAAATCAACACTCAATCCCTGCAACATGCTACAACAAGCTTCCATAGGCCTGCAACAACCTGGTTAAGGGTTTGCCCACCCTCAAAAGTCCTCTAAACAATCCCTCCTTGCCTCTCCCTTCTAGCAAAGCTCCTTGGCCCTCCTTCCAACAATCCGGTCACCTGAAATGGCCTTAAGGCAGCCCTTCAAACCCTTGTTGGAATGCTTTCTTTGCTGTGGTCTAATAAGTGCCTTACTTGGCTTGTTGTAGGAGGATATCCCTGCGTTTTCTAGCCCAGAACAGTTCCTAATTATTGCGGCCCTTCAGCAAGGTATTTCGGCCCTCCTTCCAGCACTCGGTCACCTTCAAACCTGCGCTGGCCTGTCTTCCTTATTGCGGCCCTCAATAGAAGTATTCCCCTCTTCTACAAGTGATTAGGGTAGATTGCGTCTTCCTTGCTAGGGCATCATTTAGGATTGTGTTTTCCTTGCTAGGGCATCATTTAGGACTACGTTTTCCTTGCTAGGGCATCATTTAGGACTGCGTCTAGGGCTTCCTCCTCTTTGACTTCTTTTCCACTAAAGCCCAAAACAAGTGGAGAGAAATCAAGAGTGAAGTGTGTGTGGATGACTATCAAGTTACCTCCTCTTATACTAAAATGTTGAGCACACATGGGGGTTATTTGGTTGCTGGCTGACCTTGATGAATTGTCCCATAACACAAATAAATTCATATCTTTATCAATACATATTGGAATTGGATGATCTTTAGATCAATCCTACACCCCTCAATGAGAGGGATCCAAGAAAAATATCATCTGCGATAATAAGATGACCCACATGGAGTTTGGCCCTAGTTGCTAATTTTAACAATGTCAAATACTAAAATAACAAATTGCAATAACAATATTGATCTTTGTATGACTAGTGTAGATACTGAATGAATTCATAAGTCAATCATACAACTTGACCTCTTATACATACAAACATAACAACTGATGTTTGCAGCTTAAGTCAAGAACCATCAACCCTTCTTCACATACACAAAAAAATAGCTTGTAATTGGGGCTTCTTACTTATAATAGACTATAGTCATAATTAAATTAGCATTGTGTTGCTGGGGCTTCTAGAACTGCTAACTTAATTATGTTACTCTGTTCATTATCAAGTTCTTTGTCATATAATTGATAAACAAATATAACATAGAAACAAACTAAACAACTCCAAGCTTAAAACAAAAACCTTCTCAACACACTATAAGTCTCAATGTTTTTGTTAGAGGAGTTGCCATTATTCTATGGGTGGTGAAGGCACCAGTGTCTACAAGGCATGCATAACCACATAAGGAGAATCTATATGGGATTGAAAAGATTGCTTAGTGAATCAAAAGGTTTGACTGAACTCAAGCTAAAAGGACCAAATTTTTTGAGTTTCTAGTGCCATGATTCCTTTCGCAAAGCTCATAAAGCCTAAATCTCATAAAGCACAATCAAATATTCATAGTTGCCATTGCTTTCATCATACGTAGTAGCCATAGGTTGGGCCTTCCTCACTTTCTCCTCGTGACTTTGCATGTTGCTCCCAATAGTATCTATGACACAATTGTGGCTTCAACAAGCCTCTACCTCTGATAGTGAGCACGTTGTAAGGCAAAGGATATAGATTTTTACGCATTATACAATACACACACTGGAATTGAGGAGGTCTTTATGCCAACAACTATCTAGACTGCAGTTTAGACATATTAGTGATGCACATATGGAATGGTACCAAAACAAGAACCATAATATGTCTTCCACAGATCTCAACAAATTTTCTGAGACATTTTCTTCCTAGATTGCAAGATCGAAGCCCATCCATGGTAACGATGGTTATGATGTTGCTTACATTCTTTTGGAAAGGCAGCAGAGGACGACAATCCTCCAACTTCTTTACTAGAATTTTAAGCCAGATTCTCTCTTGGGTCTGAGAGTTGGGTTCGCCATTGATTTGTGCCTTAGTGTAGACGTGAGTTTGTTAAACGAGAGTTTTTCCTCCTCTTACACACAACACAAATCACATTATATTATAATTGATCATATAAGAAATTACATATATAGGAATAGACCATTGACTTCTAGAAGGTAAGATTCGAAGAAGGTGGATCTATGACATGGACATGACTGAGCCACAACTCACACACATAGGAGAACAATGTTTTTCAGAATATCACATCGGAACTCACAATCAAAACTTGTAATACACATGGAAGCATTACTTCCAAGTTCCTCCCTTAATGCTTACATGTTTGTTAAGTTTAGGTATGTTTTATGCTTGGAGCGATTTATTTAAATTTTCATTGTTAGCTCATTATCTTTTCCAGATTAGCAATCACATCAGCATAATAGTAAATTGCAGATAGAACATAAACATAAATCGCAAAAGACAAGCCAAGACAAGAGGACACAAGATGTGGCACTAGCCAGGGACAAACCCCAATGTGGGGAAACCCTTGATCAATTCTTTTTATATGTTCTTCAATAGTTCAGCACAGAGAGAGAGAGATATAGTACATTTACAATAGAAGTCAACACTTTGACTTTATCTAAATAAGAGCATAAATCATCTCGAAGAAGATGATACATGAGGTAGCTGAACTCAGTTGAAGACACGTTGCTTCAACTGATTCTCCATGATGACTCCATCACCATGCAACACTTATCATTGTGCTGCACCTCATCTTCATGTTGCACCTCACTATGCTACACCATGTTGCACCCATCATCACTATGCTGCACCATTACTTCTGTCATGCTGCCATACTGCGCTGCATCATGCTGCCACTGATGTTCGATGTGCCATTGCTGCACCATGCTGCCATTGTTGTCCCATGTGCCATTGCTGCACCATGCTACCACAACTGTCCCATGTGCCATTGCTGCACTATGCTGCCACTGTACCATTGTTGCTATGTCAAGCCACCAATTTGGCTCCCACAGACTGCCCAACAATCTGATCCAAATTGATCCTCATCTAGGATCCAACACCTACAAGAAATGTCATAGATAACCTAGGCCTGGTTAGGGCATATCACAGTCCCTTTGCCAACCTTCTTTTCTACCCAGATTTGCTCCAAGGTGATGCAGCTGCCCGTCCTTGTGGGGATGAGACCCTTCACTGTAATCTTGGGCGGTTCTAGCCCTTGCAAAGTCCTTGGCGTGCCCTCAATCCCCATGGCATGCTACAACAAGCTTCCACAGTCCTGCATCAACTTGGTTAAGGGTTTGCCCACCCTCAAATGCCCTCTAAACAGTCCCTCCTTGCCTCCGCCTTCTAACAAAGCTCCTCGACCCTCCTTCCAACAATTCGGTCACTTGAAATGGCCTTAAGACAACCCTTCAAACTCTCACTGGAATGCTTTCTTTGCTACGGTCTAATAGGTGCCTTATTCGGCCTGTTGCAGGAGGATATCCTTTCGTTTTCTGGCCTAGAACAATTCCTAATTATTGTGGCCCTTCAGTAAATTATTTCGGCCCTCCTTGCAGCGCTCGCTTACCTTCAAACCTTTGTTGGCCTGTCTTCCTTATTGCGGCCCTCAACAGAAGTATTCCCCTTTACAAGTGATTAGGGCAGACTGCATCTTCCTTGCTAGGGCATCATTTAAGACCTCGTTTTCCTTTCTAGGGCATCATTTAGGACTCTGCGTCTAGGGCTTCCTCCTTTTAGACTTCTCTTCCATGAAAACCCAAAACAAGTGGACAGAAATCAAGAGTGAAGTGTGTGTGAATGACTATCAAGTCACCTCCTTTTATACTAAAACGTTGAGCACACATGGGGGTTATTTGGTTGCTCGCTGACCTTGACGAATTGTACCATAATAAATTCATATCTCCATGAATACTTATCGGAATCGGATGATCTTTAGATCAATCCTACACCTCTCGATGAGAAGGACCCAAGAAAAATATTAGCTGCCATAAATAAGATGACCTACGTGGAGTTTTGCTCTAGTTGCCAATTTTAACACTCCCTCTCAACTAGGGAGAACTCCATTCGTTGATCCATCTGCCAGACTATACTATCTCTGCCATTAGTGCCTTGCACTGATCTTCTCTACTCTGCTGAACCATGAAGAAGAAGAATTGATCGAGAATGTCTCGTACCATTCTCGAATTTCTACTGACCCGAAGTTAGTCCCAGATGAAGAGAGTGTGTCATACCACTCTTACTGATCCTAGATCAGTACCAAGAGAGAGTGAGTTATATCACTCTTACTGATCCCAGATCAGTGCCAAAAAGAAAGTGAGCTATATAAGTCTTACTGACCCGAAGTCACTTTCAATTGATCCTAGATCATTGTCAGTCATCCTAGCATAAGGAGTCTTACAACGATGCGTCCATCGATAGTACTACTATGGTCCCTAACCCCATTTCCCTACTCATTGGCCAACTAAGAGGTACTTCCCATGAGTTCCAGACTGCATGGGTAGGATGCCTTGACAGGAGAACCACTCATCCTATCCATAAGTCGCTATAGGGTATCACAGGGGAAGGTTGAACCATTCACCCTGTACACAACGCACCATTAGGGGAGGGTGAGTCGCCCTATGGTTGCTTGTTGCTCCAAGAAGTACCCCAAGCCCCCCGGAGCTCCCAGAGCTCAATGCATGCATCATATAGGACCCTCATAAAAGGGTCTCTCAACGACTTCAAGTTGTTCTCGAAAAGTCACAAATTTGACCTTTCCTTCGGGCTTCGATAGAATGTCTGTGACCTGCACATCAATGCCAATGCGATGGAGCCTTCTTGCTCATCGCTGTACCATATCCCAGATAAAGTGGTACATGATGTCTATATGGTAGAGCAATCATAGAATATGAGATTCCTCAACAATCGAATCCCCCTCTGGTCGTCACAGAAGATCATGGTGGTATCCATCATGTGTCAAACAACTCACTGAAGAGCTTTAGCAACCATGCAACTTCACACAAGGTCATACTTGTAGCTATGTATTCAATCTTAGCAGTGCTTATAACAACCGACTTTTGCTTTCTGCTCATCCAGGATATCGAAGCGAAACCCAAAGAGAACTAGCACTCAAAAGTGCTCTTGCGATCCTCCACACTGCCTGCCTAGTCAGCATTCGTATAATCATGCACCTTTACATTTCTGATAGTGTATCTCAATCAATGAGAGATTGTGCGCTGAAGATATCTCAAAAGATTCTTGGCACCAATCCAGTGAGGCTCAACCATATATGAGCTCAACATGCTAACTGCAAAACTTATATTCGAACGAAAGTTCACCAAGAACATCAATGCGAGAATGAGTTTACGAAACTCAGAGGCGTTTCCCGAATAAGGTCTGACATCACTAACGCATGACTTCTTAAAGTTAGGCTTCATCAATGTAGTCATGGGCTTGAAGTTCACCGTTCCAAACCCGGAATCCAAGTCCCTCTTACTTTTGCAAATGAGAGGGTCTGCACCTATCAGAAAGAGGTCGTCCTCATAAGGTGCTTGTATGAGAGGTCTATCATCCACAACGTTCAAGCAATGGTTTGGATCGGCTTCACTCCTAGTGAATATCAGCTTCATCAGGTAGCTATCAATCCTCTCATACTAAGCCTAGGGTGTTTTGCTTCAAGCCATAGAGGGCTTTCTTCCACCTAAATACATGAGATTCCTGATCATGAATCTCAAACCCCTCGGGTTGTTCCAAACCTGTGGACCTGCTACATGAGGGGAATGGTCCCCTGGTAAGATTTTCCTTTGGTACTTCTCGGACATGTACATTCATGCTCTTCTCTAATTCATGCATCTTTGTCACCATTTGACTCACATCAGGTGAGGTCCCATAATAAGTAGACCTCTGGTGCTATAGACGAGATGTGTCAGCTGACATGGTCCCCAATGGAATTCCTGCAACTTGATACAAATTGCCAACCCTGAACCCATGAGTAAAAGCATCTTTGAAAATTCTATTTTCAAACATGCACCTTTCCATCGATGAATGCCACCCTGAAACCTTTGATCTCCATTGCCGAAATGGACACCATGTTCTTCTTGTGATTAGGTACATAGAAGAGATTCTTGTAAATGAATCGAGTTACCCTCATTCAATTGAGGGGTAACATTCCCGACATCCTTTCTGAGATAGATGGCTTTGACTCCAAGTATAATCCCACGATTGTTTCCATCTCTACCAAATTAGAGAGTGCACCCTTCTATTCGATGAAGTGCCTTGAAGCACTACAATCAATAAGCCAGATTCCCAAAGAGTTTAGAGGAGAGGGCCAATACAAGATAATGTTGCTTTATCTTGTCTGAAATAACATTTGATTCTTCATACCTGGAGTTGTTTTCTTTGATGACTCCTTCGTTTCCTTGATGACCTGCATTACTTGTCATTCGTTCGATCATTGAAGATGTCTTGGGAATGATTGTTATCATCATCAAGTGATGTGTCCCTACCATTTGGACACTCCTTCACATAATGGCCGAACTTATTACAAACAAGGCATCTGCCTTTCCTTCGACCCTTAGATCCGGACTTCCCATTGAAGTGATCTTTAGGTAGGCCATCAGAAGCTTACACTGCGCCATTCTGATAATATTCTCTGCTTCGACTTCACCCTTGGTGAATTTGAAGAGGGATGAGGAATCCATTGGGCCTTTTGTCCTTTCCCAACTTTTTTCAGTGATTGCTCTTTCACTCTTGCCTGGGCTGTCTTCACCTCAGCTCCGATACCATGTTAAGTTTAGGTATGTTCTATGCTTAGAGCAATTTATTTAAATTTTCATAGTTCGCTCAATATCTTTTCAAGATTAGCAATCACATCAACATAATAGAAATTGCAGATAGAACATAAACATAAATCGCAGAAAACAAGCCAAGACAAGAGGACACAAGATGTGGTGCTACCCAGGGACAAACCCCAATGTGGGGAAGCCCTTTCTCAATTCTTCTTATATGTTCTTCAGTAGTTCATCAGAGAGAGAGAGAGAGAGAGATAGTACATTTACAAGAGAAGTCAACACTTTGAATTTATCTAAATAAGAGCATAGAGCATCTCGAAGAAGATGATACATGAGGTAGCTGAACTCAGTTGAAGACATGCTGCTTCAACTGATTCTCCATGGTGACTGCATCACCATGTAACACTTATCATTGCGTTGCACCTCATCTTCATGGTGCACCTCACTATGCTGCACCATGCTGCACTCATTATCACTATGCTGCACCATTACTTTTGTCATGCTGCCATACTGCACTGCACCATGCTGCCACAACTGTCCCATGTGCCATTGCTGCACCATGTTGGCACAACTGTCCCATTTGCATTGCTGCACCATGCTACCATAACTGTCCCACGTGCCATTGCTGCACTATGCTGCAACTGCACCATTGTTGCAATGTACCATTGCTGTGATGTACCATTGCTACTATGTACCATTGCTGCTATGTCAAGCCACCAATTTGGCTCCCATAGATTGCCTAACAATCTGATCCAAACTAATCCTCATCTAGGATCCAACACCTACAAGAAATGTCATAGGTAACATACCTTAGCTCACCGTTTTGAGGTCTGATTTGTTTGCTGCAAAGTAGGCCTAGTTAGGGTATATCACAGTGCCTTTGCCAGCCTTCTTTTCCACCCAGATTTGCTCCAAGGTGATGTGACTGCCCTTCCTTGTGGGATGAGACCCTTCACTGTAATCGTGGGCAGTTTTAGCTCTTGTAAAGTCCTTGGCCTGCCGTCAATGTTGGAATTTCCAAGTCTAACTGTTAGAAATCCTTCATGTACTTTCTGATTTATTTTTTCCTACTTATTCTGTTAATTAACAAGTTATTTACAATGTAAATACTGAAAATAAATACAAGTATATGCTCAACACATACAGATCATCAACTGAAGGAAAAACTAGCACACAAGTGACACCGTTATTTTTGGACTAATGTCCCCGGAAAAACCCAATGTGGGAAAACTGGTGCAACTATCTAAGGGTTTTATTATTAAGCAGCTTCAGAATACAATCTGTGCCAGAAATGACTCACCCAACAGAGAATGCTCTCGGCAGTAGTACCTCCCAGTCGGAGACAGATATCAACCCCAATATGCCCCACAAAATCTCCCAACATTAGCCTCTAGGGTCTGCGTCAGCCTCTCTGGCCTAGTGTCAGCCCAACTAGCCCTGTGTCAGGCTTTGGAGCCTTTGCGTCTCCCACGTTGGCTCTCTCTGGCATTGCGCAGCTCCTGGCTGCTTCTACGTGGCCTCTGGCGCAGAGTCCTCTAGCTGGCTCTGCATCAACCCTCTCTCGGTTTCTGCGTTGATGATCCCGGTACTCTCTTTGCCTCTCTGCTTCTGTATTCATTGCCCTTCAGCTGCAACTCTGATTATTTCTTCGATTTCCTCAGTAAGCACTGCCCCAGAAAATCGAATTCTTGATCAACTTGGTGTATTCTCCAAGTGACCCTCAAGCCTCCTCTTATACTTTTCTTGTTGACAATTCAACGACCAAGATTAAGTCCCTAATCAATGACTAAGATTAACTCTGGCTTGATCAATGACTTTTGGACCCTTCTAATGGAGTTTTATATTAATTTGCATTAATATTTTATTTTCCTAAGTTTAGACTTAGGGACTCCATTACAAATATTAATTATTTTAATATCTCCCAAACTATTTGGAATTTGCCCAAACCATTTCTGGGTATTGGATATCTCATGTGCTTTAGCCTCTCCACCAATTTTCGTGGCTAGAGCACATCCGATGCTACCCCAAATCAACACTCCCTCTTAGTGAGGACTGTGCTCTAGTAATATTCTTCATTGAGCATCACCTTGATCATCCGGCATCAGCCCTGGTGTTGATGCTAGGCCTGTTGC